>JAABUO010007940.1_pt1 | contig 12052 bp, 16 predicted proteins | sample 5559291 | NCBI WGS metagenome assembly JAABUO01 (sample SAMN10711878, study PRJNA513372) | rock metagenome | isolation source: Antarctica rocks | place: Antarctica: Victoria Land, Finger Mt sud
GAGGCCGGAGGCCAGCCCGCTAGGCAGCCTTCAGAGTCGCACGCCGACTGCGACTCGGTCTCGCTGCCACCGTCTCATTTCCAAGGCCGAGCAGCCGTTGGTGAGCACCTTGCGGTGCCGCTCGCGTGGACGTGTGAGCGGGGCGTGGTCCCAGCGAAGCTGGGTTGGTCAGTTCAGGCGGGGTGCGCGTCCAGCCAGCGCAGCACCTCGTCCGCGTGCCCTTCGGGCGGGAAGACCGGGTAGAAGACGTACTCGACCCGGCCGGCAGCGGCGATCATCGTCAGGCGTCGGTAGAGCTGCTTCCCGTCGGCCTCGAACGTCGGCAGCCGGAGCGCGTCGGCGAGCGTCAGGTCGACGTCGGAGAGCATCGCGAACGGCAGCCGCAGCCGCTCGACGGCCTCCCGCTGGTAAGCGGTGTCCTGGCTGGAGACACCGAAGACGGTAGCTCCCCGTTGCGCCAGTTCAGCGTGGTGGTCCCGGAACGAGCACGCCTCCGGGGTGCAGCCGCGAGCTCCCGGGATCTCGTCCCAGTTCCCCGGCAGGTCGACGCCGGGACGGGCCGTCATCGGGTAGGCGTAGAGGACCGTGCGACCGGCGGAGAACGTCGAGAGGTCGACCCTGCCGCCGTCCGTGCTCGGCAGCACCAGGCGCGGCAACTCGCGGCCGGGCAGGTGGTCGGTAGCGCCGTCGTCGGTCGGGACGGCCGGTGATGTGCTCACCACCGCAGTGTCGCAGGACGGGGTCGGCCGCCGCGCGGGCACCGAGCTCAGATCTGGGGGAGGCACGTATACGACAACGTCACCAAGATTCGCAGATCAGTGCCGCAGGCAGGTCCGCTCGCGGCAGCCATCGGTGTCCCGGTAGAGGATCCGTGGGTCCTCGCGGTGGGACGGTGACGCCGTTGGGCTCGGTCAGTGCGCGTCGCCCTTTCCGTCGAAGCCGCAGGCACGAACGATCTCGGACTGGCATGCTTGCGTGCGTTGCTGATAGCTTCCTTGGGCGGTCCGGTACGCCGCAAGTGTGAACCGCCTCCCGCCGCCGGCACTGGTGATGGCGGTTGGGGCGGTCAGCGGCACGTGGGCTCGCTAGGCTTCTCCCATGCCTGCTGGGGTCGAGTCGGCGTGGGTCGCTGGCGTCGACGAGCACGTCGAACCGGAGCTGGCGACCTGTGCGTTGCTGATCATCGATACCCAGGTTGATTTCGTCGATGGCGGCGCCAGCCCGATCGAGGGAACGACGGCGATCCTGCCGGCGTTGGCGTCGCTGCGCACAGCGTTCCTGCGAGCAGGTCGACCCGTCGTGCACGTGGTGCGTCTGTATGAGGGTGACGATGTCGATCGGGTGCGGCGCACAGCGATCGCCGGCGGCGCGAGAGTTGTCGTTCCCGGCTCCGACGGCTCTCAGGTAGTGCCGGAGCTATGCGAGCTCGCCGGCGTCGCACCGGACACCCGGCGCCTGCTGGCCGGCGAGCTGGAAGACGTCGGCCCGCATGAGGTCGTCATGTGGAAGCCGCGCTGGAGCGCTTTTCACCGCACCCGCTTGCACGAGTACCTGACCGGCCTGGGGGTGAGCACCGTCGTCGTTGCCGGCTGCAACTTCCCGAACTGTCCGCGGGCCACCATCTACGACAGCAGCGCACACGACTACCGGGTACTCGTCCCGTCCGACGCCGTGTCCGGGCTCACCGCTCTGCATCTCGACGAGCTCGGCAAGATCGGCGTCCTGCATGCCAGTACCGCCACCATCACCGCCGCACTGGACCAGCTGCCGAACAGGTAGGGGTGAACGGGCGCGAGATGCCCGCACCCGGATCGGGTTATGGGACGTGCTCGGTGGAGTCTGATCATCCCAAGCGGGCGATCGTCGCGTTGAGTTCGTGGGCGAGTTGGTCGAGGCCCTGGCGGAGCAGTCGCTGTCGATAGGCCCGCTCGAATTCCCGGTACAGCGGCACGAGCTGGCGCTGCAGGAGTTGGATTGCTGCCGCCGCGTCGCCGAAGCCTTCAGTTCGCCAGCTGTAGGCCGCCTGCACGAGGTCGCGGGACGTGCTGTGAGGTTGGCTCGAGTACCAGGTGACAGCGTCGTTGGTGCTTCCGGCACGCCCGGTTGCCAGGGTGTAGAGGAACCGAACAGGAAATAGTGCTGCCTTGGAGGCTGCTCGTCGTCCGTCGCTGACGAGGCCGGCGGCGTCGAGGAGGTGCCGGTCCCAGTCGGGGTCGTGGCGCCACTTGGTTACAGCGAACGCGGCCGATTCCTTGACGAGCTGTGCGGCGGTGGGTCGCGGTGTGTTGGCCGGCAGGGAGGTGCCGTGAGCGAGTTCGCCGCTCTGGACCAGGTCCAGCCAGTCGACGGCGGGTAGGCGGCCATCCGGTCGCCCCTCGCGGAGCGCTTCGGCGGTCGACCAGAAGACCGACAGTCGTTGGGCCAGCTTCGAGCGATCGTGTTCCACGACGCTCTGCGCTACCTGCTGCACGCGTAATGGGTCGCCGGGATCCCGGTCCCCGAGGATCAAGGCGATGTCCACATCGCTGACAGCGGCCACAAAACCGCCGTGCGCGAGGCTGCCGATCAGGTATGCCGATTGCAGCCGGTGGCCGAAAGTCGCCAGGGCGACAGCTACTGCCGCTTGCGCGACCAGCCGGCCTTGCCCCCCATCAAGCACAGCTGGCACCGTAACCACGGTCGGTGATTCCGCTCAATCATCTTGATCTTGTTCCGCTGAGGGTTCGTCAACTGACACAGCCCACGGGACGCGGGCAGCGGGAAGGTCAGCCCCTTGGTGACGAGGCCGCCGATGGTGTGAGTCAGGGTCGGACGTAGGTGAGAGCTTCCAGCGCGAGCCCGGGCCAGTCCTGCTTGTTGGCGTGGTTGAGCACGACCCACTCCTTGAGGGGGCGGCCCTGGCCGCGGTCGAAGGGCTGTCCGATCTGTGCGGCGACGAGCTCGGCGCAGCGGCGGGCGGGGAGCTTCACGACGAGGCCGCCGGGTGCGAGCATCGCGAAGATCTTGCCTCGCACTCGCAGTCCTGGGGCGGATCCGAAGCCGGTGCCTTCTGCGACGTCGGGCTCGCTGAGCAGCCGGTCGGCGATTGCCTCGAAGGAGGCTTGGTGTGTCACGCGGCGCTGCGCAGGACGGCGGTGTCGTGCACGTGGCGGATGCGCTGGATCAGACCACTGCTGACGGTGAAGTGTTCGGCGACCCGTAAGCGGCCGAACGGCTGGGTGTGCATGTCGTAGAGCAGCAGGGCCTGGTCGCCGGAGCCGAACTCGGCGAGCAGGTCGACGTGTTCGGCGAGCGCGCCGAAGCTGGCGATTGCTGCGGCGAAGTCGTCCCGGCCTGCGTAGGTGTTGATGGGGACCTCTGTGGCCAGGTCTGCGGCGAGGAAGCGGCGGGCGGCGTCGAAGTTGTGGGCGGTCCACGCATGGTGGTAGGCGCGGGCGACATCAAGCGCAGTCTCGCCGGCGCGGAAGGGCGCACCCTGGCCGGTCTCGACCAGGCGGATGAGGCTGTCCAGGAAATGGTCCCACCCGGCCGCTACCTGTTCGGCGGGCAGGCCGAGGTGCTCGAAAGCGATCACGCATCCCTCGGCCCCGGCGTCGCCCAGCTCGAACTGGATCGTGGTGGCCGACCAGTCCGCTGCGCTGCTGTGCTCAAGGCAGGTCCACCGCACCCGGGATGGGTCGCTCACCTCGTCCACGCGCATGGCGATCGCCTCGTTCATGTCCTCGAAGCCGAATGTCAGCTGCCCGCCAGCCCGCGTCGTGCCAGCGACGATCGGCGTCCACCAGCCACGAAGGCCACCAATTGTTGCGACGGCGGCAAAGACCCGCTCCCGCGTCGCCTGACAGGTCACCTCGCGCAGGTAACCGTCGCCGGCGACCTTTTGGATTGACCCCCTCACTGCGCACCCTCCTCCCGGACGCTGTTACAAGCCCAGGCTTACACAAGCCGAGGCTTGGAGCAACTGCCGAGGACGCTTACGCTTGCCTGGTGTCCGCCGAAGCAGCCCTAGCGGCGTTGGCCGAACCACGCCGCCGCGCGATGCTGCTGCTGATGCGGGATCAGCCGCTGTCCGTGGGCGAAATCGCGGGGCACTTCCGCATCACCCAGCAGGCGGTGTCCCAGCACCTGAAGGTCCTGCGTGATGCGGGCCTCGTCGACGTCCGTGCCGAACGCCAGCGACGTCTCTACCTGGTACGTCCCGAAGGCCTGCAGTCGGTCGAAGCATTCCTCGCCGAGCTGTGGCCGGCCAGCCTGCAGCGCCTGAAGTCGGCGGCCGAGGCCGGCGATGACAGCTGAGCCCATCACCGCCACGGTGCACATCCAGGCGCCGCCCGAACGCGTCTTCGAGCACTTCACTCGACCCGAGGCGCTGCTGCTCTGGATGGGCGAGCACGCCGTTCTCGACCCCGAGCCGGGCGGTGAGTTCACGGTGGACATCCGCGGCGTCCCCGTCCGCGGCCGCTACCTCGAAGTCGAGCCACCGTGTCGGCTGCTGATCAGCTGGGGTCACGCCGGCTCCGACCGGCTGCCACCCGGCGCCAGTCTCCTCGAGGTCCGCTTGCATCCCGCAGCTGGCGGCACGACCGTGACGATCTCGCACAGCGGACTACCCCAACCGGAAGCCACCGGACACCGCCAGGGATGGCGGCAGTTCCTCGACCAGCTGGCCATAGTGGCCCGTAGGTGAGGTCGAGACGCCCCAGACGTCCCAGTGACCGGTCGGCTAACGGTGCTCGTACCGAGCTCAGTGATGGTGGCTCAGTGGTCGAGGAGGCAGCCAGCGTCGTCGCTGGAACGGATGTTTGGATCAGCGCAGCGACAGCTCGGCTGAGGTCGGTCGATTACCGAGATGTCGACGCAGCCTCCCGCGATCACAGGCCCAACGCCGGCAGGGACGTGCTCCGTCCACGAACAGCGGAGGGGGCCGCTGCACCGCGCCATACACCGTCACGTGCCCCAGCTCAACGGCGCGTCCTGTGAACTACTCCTCGACGTGCCGGCACGAACACCCTTAAGACCAGCCGGCCCGGTGGCGGCGTCTGACTCAGGGTGCCGCCATGAGCATGCGAGCATGGGCGTCGTGGCCAAGGCGGCGTGGGTCGAGCGGGGTCCGGCGAGTCGAGAAGCCGTGGGGACACGAGGAGTGGTTCGCCTTGGTCCTGAGCCGGTTCTGCGGAAAGGCCCTGCATATCCAGGCCGGTCACTCGCTTTCACTTCAGTACCACGAGGTGAAAGAGGAGACCGTGTCGGTGCAGAGCGGCCGGCTGCTGTTCGAGGTGGGCGTGACCGAAGACGAGCTCGAGAGCTTCGAGTTGTTGCCCGGTGAGGTGGTGCACCTAACGCCCGGCACGCGCCATCGAATGACGGCGCTGGAAGACACCATCGTCCTCGAGGCGTCGACCACGGAACTGGACGACGTGGTTCGTTTGGAAGACCGATATGGCCGATCCGGTACCACAGCAGGTTGAGGTGGTGAGGGATGATGGAGCAGCTCGCATGGGGGCCGCGACGCGTACTTCCGCCCGGCCAGCCGTGCCCGTCCAGCGCCTACCGCGGAGCCAGGTCTGCAATGGCCGAGTTCCAAGTCGGCGCTACCGCGATTCCGCCGTCGCGCTGCAGGCCGCGTTCGATCAGCCTGGAGTCCTCGAACGCAGCTATCACGGGCCGCTCGGGACGGCCACCGGCGCCGAACGACTGCAGATCCGTCTCTACGACCTGCTCGCCCACGGCTGGGACCTCGCCCAGGCCACAGGGCAATCCGCCGAGCTGCCTGAGCAGTCGCTCGCCTTCGTCTGCACCCAGCTGACCGACCAAGCCCGCGCAGGTCGCTTCGGCCCGGCCCGGATCGTCGCTGAGCGTGGTCCCCATCGAGCGATTGGTCGCCTTCCTCGGCCGACCGGTCAACACGGGTCGCTGACCGCTATCGGGCGCGCCGTCCCGCCCGGGCCCCTGGGACATGTTCTGGAGCCGCCGGTGGCGCTTCAGCACCAGCCGGGTGGGCTGGTCCGTCGGCGGGGCCGGCCGTCCCATTCCGAGATCGGCGCGGACTGCCACCACCACTCCGGATCGGCGGACAGGCCGGAGACCCTTGCGCGGCCGGTGACCGCCAGCAGAAGGTGCTCGGGTTCAACCGCGATGGCTGGCACCCACGGGAAGACTCTGGCCAGGGTGCGGGCGCAGACCTGCCCCGGCAGTGGTAGCTCGACCCCCAGCGCGGCGGCCGCGTCATGGCCATGGACGAGGATCTCGGTCACCGCCATCCCGACCCAGCCGCCCGCGTCCGCAAGGCCACTGGGATGCCAGGCGCGGCCGGTGCCCAGGTCGCGCAGCAGCCCGGTGAGCATGTGCGCGGCGGTGACGGCGTTGTCGACCTGCTCCGAGGGAGGTGCTGTCCGCCCGTCACGCAGCACAGGGAGTCGATGCTGGGCGCGCCTTGCGACCTGAGCCGCGTAGAACAGCAGCGCATCAGCGATGTGCTCGACGGTTCGCGCCGCTGTCCACCGGGTCGGCGCAGCAATCGTCGACCATCGGGGGTCGTCGTCATCAACCGCGGTCAGTGGAGCCAAGGCGGCCGCGGCCGCGGTGACATCAGCGGGTGGTGGTTCAGGCACGCTGCACTATCGCGGATGGCCGCACGGCCAGCTGCAGCGGTCACCGCAAGTCCATCAGCTTGCGGCAAGCAGCCAAGTTGACCTAAGGCAAGAAGCCCACCTGGTGTCGCTGTGGCGAGCCGGCACGCATACGACGCTCGAGCTCGCCGAACTGTTCAAGGTGGCCAGGTCCACCGTGTACCGGGCTATCCAGTGCGCGGGCGTTCAGGCGTGACCGAGATGGCCGGCCACAAGCGCCGTAGACGAGGCAGCTGGTTAGGGACTCGGCTCGGCGCGTGCAAAGTGGGCGCCGTCCATGCCGGGCAGCGAGGGTACTGTTCCGCCGGTGCCCGTCCGGGCACATGGAAGTCCATGCCGATCCGCGCTGCCACCTCCGCTGACGCCCCTGTCCTTGCTGAGCTCAATGGCGTGGTGCAGCAGATGCATCATGAGGCGCTCCCCGGGCAGTTCAAGGCTCCCGACCTGGACGCTGTGAAGGGTCTCTTTGACGCCTGGCTAGAGCGTGCGGAGACCCTGTCCTTCATCGCCGAGGACGACAGCAGCGGTAGGCCGGTGGGGTATGTGCTTGCCGAAGAGGTCCGGCGGGCGGAGACGCCGCTCACCCTGCCGGGCTCGGTGATGTACGTGCACCACATCGCCGTGGAGCCTTCCGCGACCAGGCATGGCTGGGGAAGGGCGTTGATGCGTGCTGTGGAGGACGAGGCCACACGGCGTCAGCTTGATGAGGTGCGTCTCGATTACTGGAGCTTCAACGACCGAGCGCAGAGTTTGTTCGCTGCCCTCGGCTATGCGCTGTTCAACGTCCGCGTCGCGAAGGCGCTCGGATCGCACCCCTCGCACCTGACCGCGGCCAGGGCGGGGGCAAGCTAAGCCCGGCTGATCCTGCTCCGCCGAGGCTCAGACCCCGAGAACACCACGCGACCGGTCGCGTCGCGGCTGACGAGCGGCTCTAGGCATAGCTTCGACCGGCCGCCGTGCTCGAACTCGTGAAGCCCTGACGAGTCTCTCCTTCGCGTCCCGTAAGGCCGATCATCACTCGGGACCACCTGGTGCGGAGTCGTCAATGTCGCCCTGCACCCGAGCGTAGAGGTGCATGTCGTGCCAGCCGTCCCGGTGCAGAGCTTGCTGCCGCTTAGTCCCCTCCAGCACGTAGCCCGCCCTGATCGCCACCCGGCAGGACCCGGTGTTCGGGTTGAGTGCGCCAGTTCGATCCGCTGCAGACCGACGTGGACGAACAGCCACGTGCTCATGGCCCGCAAGGCGCGAGGCGCGACACCCCGTCCGCGCGCCTGACGTCAAAGGGCACCTCGACGAGTGGCAGATGCACCGCTGGCTCTGCATGTCCCTGCGCCGGCAGCGGCGGGAGCGCTGTCACCGGCCCGGTCTACGTGCTGGTCACCTTCTTTCCGGTGCTCGCGAACTCATCGCCTACCTGTGTTGCGTTGGCCAGGGCACCGAGCCAGGCTGGGTCGGCGACGATGATCCGATGGTGACCCGTGAACCGGAGCCGGACCTGTTCGCGTTCTACACCTCGCGCTACGCCGAGGACGAGCGGCTGCGGATGAGCCCGCACGGCCGGCTGGAGTTCGCCCGGACCCGTGAGCTGCTCGAGCGGTACCTGCCGCCGGCGCCCGTCTGGGTGCTCGACGTCGGCGGCGGGACGGGGGTGCACGCCCGCTGGCTGAGCGAGAACGGCTACCGGACGCATGTGGTCGATCTCGTCCCGGCACATGTCGCGCAGGCCGAGAGCATCCCGGGCGTCACCGCCGCGGTCGGCGACGCCCGCCACCTTGAGCAGCCGGACGCCTCGGTTGACGTGGTGCTGCTGCTGGGGCCGCTGTATCACTTGCTCGAGCGCGCCGACCGGGTGGCCGCCCTGACCGAGGCGCGACGCGTCGTACGGCCAGGCGGCCTGGTCGCGGCGGCGGGGATCAGTCGTTACGCGGGTCTGCTGGACTTCGCGGCCCTGGGCCTGCTCGACGAGCACACCGAGCCGCTGCTGCGCGAAGTGATCGACACCGGCCGGCACGACCCACGGCTTGGTTTCACCACCGCCTGCGTCCACACCCCTGAGGACCTCGCCGGCGAGATGCGCACGGCGGGTCTGCGCGCGGTTGACGTTTTCGGCGTCGAGGGCCCGACCGGCCCCGCCCTCGACGCCCACGGCCTGGTCCGGGTCGACGAGCTACTGCCGGCTGCCATCCGGTGCGCGCGAATCGTCGAGCGCGCCCCGGCGTTGATCGCCGCGAGCGCTCACCTGCTGGCCGTGGGCCGCGGGTGAGTCAGGTAGGTCGCGCTGATACAACGTGCCTGGCTTGCCACCGAGGTCGGCTGGGTCGGCTGGGCCGATCGGAACGAATCCGGCCTTGGTCAGCACTTTCTGACACGCGACATTCTCGCGGGCCGTGGCCGCCCTCAGCTCACGCAGCCCGTCCCGTGCAGCCGCCAGCCGGCACAACTCCCGCAAGGTCGCAGTCGCCACGCCGCGACCGGCGACATGCTGCGCTACCCGGTACCCGAGCTCCGCGGTTCCGTCCTTGATCTCGTAGAGGTTGAACCGGCCCAGTACCGAACCGTCCTCGTCGACGAGCACATAGAAGGCGCCGCTGCCGGCCTCTTGCTCGATCAGCAAAGCGCTGTGCCGCTCCGTGAACTGATGGTAGAACTCGTCGCCGCGGTCGGAGATCGAAGCGGCGAAGTACGCGCGGTTCGCTAGCTCGAAGGCCAAGACCGCCGGTTTGTGGTCAGCCCGCAGCCGCTGCAGATCGGGCACTGCCCGACTCTAGCCACGTGGCGCGCCGCGCCAGCGCGGCTCGCGCCAGTCACCGATCGGTGAGTGGAACGCGGTGGCCCCGGCTGACCTCGCGCTGGGAGACTCCGGGTGTGAGCGCGCCCGAGACCGGTGACGAGAGGTTCGTCCCTATACGGGATGCTCGACCGGAGGACGTGCCCTGGCCGGTGATGACCTGGCCACCCCCACCGGACGTCCGGCTGCCCGGTCGTCTCGTCGAGGTCGTTCCCGCCGTCCCGCAGCGCGCCGCGGAGGAGCTGTTCCGAGCCCTGGATGACGATCGGGTGTGGCAGCACTTCGCTGGTCGCCCGCGCAGTCCGCAGGCCGTCGCGGAGCGCCTGAAGCAACGGCGAGCCGCTGGAGCATTTCCGTGGATAGTGCGCCTGCGCACCGCGTACGCGGGGCTGGCTGCGGGAACTGTCGTCGGGACCTCCTCCTATCTTGACGTTTCGGTGGGTGACGCCCGCCTGGAGATCGGCGGCACCGCCTACGCGCCCGGCGTGTGGGGGACGGCGGTGAACCCGGACACCAAGCTCGCGCTGCTCACCCACGCCTTCGAGGTGCTCGGCGCCGGGCGGGTGCAGCTGAAGACCGATGTGCGCAACACCCGCTCCCAGCAGGCCATCGCCCGACTCGGTGCCCGCTACGAGGCAACGCTGCGCCGCTACCAGCGCCGAGCCGACGCGACCGTGCGCGACACCGTCCTGTTCTCCATCGTCAACGAGGACTGGCCGACGGTGCGCGCCACGCTGGAGCACAGGCTCACGGCCACCCTGGAGCAGCAGCAGTCCCGTTGACCGATCGGCTAGCGGCACGGATCCAATGAGCTGGGACGAGGGTGAGCGCCCGCGCGGTTGAGTACTTGCCGGATCACGTCGGTCTTGGCATCGGCGTAGTGGTTCATCGTCGGCCAGTCCCGCGTGGCGAGCTCGCGCTTGGTGGCGGCGTAGCGGTCCCGGTCCTGGCTACTCGCCCGCAGCTGGTCCCGGAACGTCAGGTGCGTCTCGACGGCGGGAGCGCCGTCGGACCAGAGGTGGATGTGCACGGCGAGATCGGGGGTGCGCAGCATCCGGTGCCCGCGCTCGCGGACCCGCAGCAGGTAGCCGGCCGCCTCCAGGGACGGCAGGTAGGCCGCTTCGTCCTCGACGTCGGCGATGACGACGAGGACGTCAATGATCGGCTTGGCCAACAGACCGGGCACCGCGGTTGACCCAACGTGCTCGACGCGCCGAGCCGCGGCGCCCAGAGCGGTCTCGATGCGCTGTCGCTGCGCGTCGAAGTGCGCCGGCCAGTTCGGGTCGTACGAGACGAGGATGATCTCGCGCCGCTCAGGGCCGCCGATGAGGAACGAGTTGTCGGTGGGCTGGTCAGCGGCTGCCATGTGCTTCATCTTGCGGGGCCGGCTTCGATGGTCACCGTCCCGCAGCATGATCCGTGGGTCGCGCAAGTCGTTGGTGGGCTTCGCCGGGCCGTGGGACTCTGCCTTGTGCCCTTTCCCGTCTCCTTGCCGGACTGTCTGGACGCCGCGCCGTGGCGGCTGCGGGCGATTACGGACGCCGATTGGCCGATTGAGCAGGCGTTGTCGGGCGACCCGGAGGTCATTCGCTGGACGATCTACCCGCCGCACATGGATGGGGAGCGCAGCAGAGAGCGGATCGGCCGCGCTCGGCAGCGCGCGAAGGAGCGGATCAGCCAGCGCTACGTCATCAGCCAAGGTGCCGGGTATGGGGTCGGGACTGCCGGCATCGCCATCGGCGAAGTTCGACCTCCCGGAGGTCTTCTACGCCCTGCTCCCGCAGGGCCGCGGCCGCGGTGCGGCGACCGTGGCGGCCGTCGCGCTCAGCGACTGGGCGCTGTCCCTTGGTCTGGCGCCGGTGCTGCTGTTCACCATGATTGGCAATACGACAAGCGAGGCTGTCGCCGCCCGCGCCGGGTTCACCTTCGCCGGGCAGGATGTGCTTGACCACCGCGGCCAGCCCGCTGCTATGCGCCGGTGGACCCGCACTCAGACCAACTGATTAGTTCCGGATACGGCGGGGAGAAATCGAAGCGCAGCCGGTTGCCTGATCGGGTGTACCCGGCGATCCGACGAGCCGCCACGATGAAGCCGCCGACGTCAGCGACGGCGACGGCGACGGCGGCTGCGCAGACCCACCACCCGCGCCAGGCGTCGTCGAGCTGCGCCTGGCTGAGGCCCCGGTCCGAAGCGGTCGCGCTCCACCCGATCCACGTTTGTAAATGGGCGGCGCCGTTGGGACGCGTGGAGGGGGCCGACGTGCAGGGCAATGACACCGGCAGCGCGAATGGGCAGCCGCGGCCAAGCGGCGAGGGCGAGCACGTCAGCAACGTTGAACCGCCGATGACCGCCCCTGGTTGTAGCGGCGACCCTGATCAGGCCGGTGCCGACCAACTTGCGCAGCTGGTTGACGGCCAGCATCGCGGCCGCGGCACTGGGACGGACGGGCGACGTCGAGTGCGGCTGCAGCGTGGTCACGGTGGATTGATACTCCGAGTGTGCTGTCACTTAGCCCAGGGATGCACTGCTCTTCTTGATCGCTGACGGCGTGCCGTAGACGCGCAGATGCCCTCTGAGCAGCCACGATGTGTCTTGCGACGGACAACGTCAAGGCGCACGAGAGGGCATCTGACG
>JAABUO010007941.1_pt1 | contig 12052 bp, 19 predicted proteins | sample 5559291 | NCBI WGS metagenome assembly JAABUO01 (sample SAMN10711878, study PRJNA513372) | rock metagenome | isolation source: Antarctica rocks | place: Antarctica: Victoria Land, Finger Mt sud
ATTACGAGCGCCCAGCCCTATATCCAATATCCTGCTGTGCTGCAGGTGGAACTACACCGACGCAAAGACAAAGGCGGTCACAACCTTCAACGGCACCTGCGCCAATCCTGGTAGCGCCCCCGCCATGCACCCCTGCCCAGCCGGGGCGCGCACCGCTCGCTGGGCAGGCCGGCACTGACGGCGCGCTGCAAACCCCGCAGGCGGCCAGCCGATGGGCTCCTGGTGCTACGTGGACGCCAAGACATGCACGTACCCGTCGCTCAACGACACGACCGGCCAGAGCTACGGCTGGTGCCAGAACAACCAGTCGACCACCACGTACGACACAGGCGCGCGCTCGGCGCTGCCACGCAAAGGGCTCTGTGGGTGCAGTGCCTGTCGCCTCCATATCAGGCCTCCATCCCAGGCGCTCCGCTGCGATAAGTTTGAGCGCGTCATGGGGACTTGAGCAAAGAGGGTGAATTCCCTATGGCTGACCTGCCGCGCCCCCGCCCGCCGCGCAGCCAAGACGGTCAACTACTGCGCGTGCCTGCCGAGCTACAATGCGACCGGCGCGAACGGCGCGGTCACGCCCGTCACCAATGGCTCCTGCGTGCGCACCTCGCCCGGCGAGCTGCCCTGGTGCCACGTGGTGGAGAGCAGCTGCATCACGCCCGTCACGCGCCGCAACGGCCTCGCCTTCGACACCTGCCTCAACCTGGGTGCGCCGCGCCGCCCGCCCCCCGCGCTGCCTGCCGGCGCCGCGGGCGCATGCTGTGAGTCAGCTGCGCCCTGCCGCGGTGGTGTATTAATTGTACGGTGCGTTGCTAGACAAGCTGTTTAGCTTATTCAGGCACAGATGTGGTGAGGCCTGGCTGTCGGCACCGGCATGTGGCATGCACAAGGCATTGAGTTGCTTCTTGAGGCAGTAGGTCACACACGCACTGTGCCTAAAGCTGCGACGGTGATGGCATCCACCCGGGGTGCCAGAGGCGGTGGACGTTGGCCCATAGCATGCAAGGTATAGCGCGAGGTGCTGAAGTGCACGAGTGCGCGGCAGGCGACCTGGGCCAGCTGCTGCCGTCTGCGCCGCTTAACGCGGCTGCGGACCCTGCTAGCGCGAGCGGCGGCGGCCATGGCCTGAGCGGCGGCGCCATTGCGGGCGCGTGGCCCGGCCCCTCGCCCCTGCCGTGAGCGTTGTCACTCCGTGGGCGTTGCGCGTGCGCAGGGCATGGCACTGCGCTGCGCATGCTGTCAGCGCGGAAGACACTGCAACGCGCTCGCGCACTGCCAGGCGCTGGCCCTGCTTGGATGCAGCTCCGCATGCCGCGCTCAGCGCTGAGCGCGGCGCCGCCCGCGCAGGCATCGTGATCGCGGCCATCGTGGCCGCCGCGCTGCTGGCGGGGCTGCTGGCGTGCCTCGCGATGCGCGCGCGCCGGGGCGCCGCGGCCAAGAAGGGCCCCGCGAACGGCGGCTTTGCGCCGCCGGAGCCGTCGGACGCGGGCAAGCCGGCGGCGGGGCAGGCCAATCCGTTCGGCAAGGAGCAGCACTGGACGTCCGACTCGGACACGTCCAGCCTGGCGAAGGGCGGCCACCGCGGCGCCACGTGGGGTGCGCCCCGCCGGGCAGCGCTCGTCAGGGCGCAGCTGCCGGCTGCCGGCCCTGGACGGGTTGCAGCCGACATGGATGTGCCATGGCGTCCGCAAGCGCCCCTGTCAAGTATGGCCTTAGCTTGCTGGCCATGCCAAGGGGGATGCCTGGCGCAGCATTGTCACAGCATTAACAGGGAGTGAGCAGGTAAGAATTTTCCTGAGCTGTGCCTCGCCCTGGCCAACTGGCTGGCATCATGGCCGTGCCTCTCGGCCGACCTCCACTGCCTCGGCTGAGCCCGCCCCTGCTCGCAGGCGTGCCCGTGGGCGCGGCGGGCCTGGGCGCGGCGGGCGCCGCGGCGGCCGCCAGCAAGGGCGCCTCCACTGGCACCGACAGCGAGGACAGCGGCGTGGTCAAGCCCAAGGCGTGGCCGGCGGGCTACGCCAACAAGGGCGGCTACTCCAGCGCTGACTCGTCCCCCATGAGCGCCGGCACCGGCAAGTCAGCCGCCAGCAGCGCGCTGTCCGGCAAGAGCGGCGGCACCACCGACAGCACCGGCAGCCTGCCCATGGCGCGCGCCCCTGCTGGCCCTCGCCCCTGCGCCATGTGACACCAGTTTGTTTGCGCCCACTCATGCGGCGAGCTCCCCTGTCACAGCACATGGCTTTGACGGCATCCCGCTCGTCCATGCTTGCAAGCGACATTGTCGACCTGCAGCCAGGAGGCTGTTGGTCACAGCATGCCCTTGCGAGCCTGCAACACCCATGCATGCCATGCGCGTGCACGCCACGAAAGCGCGGATGGCGACTTGCCTGTGCGCACACGGTGACAGGGAAGGGTCCTGACAGGCCTCTGACGCTGTCTGAACACCTTGCGCAGACGATCCCGGACTCCTGCTGGCAGATCAAGCCCGAGGACATTGAGATCTGCCAGCGCCCCGACGGCAGCGGCGACTGGCAGCTGGGCAGCGGCGGCTTTGGCAAGGCGCGCCCCCATCCGCGCCGCACTGCCGAGGCGCTGGCCGCGCACGTGGGAACGCGCACTCTGGCACTCACTCTGAGCGCAGTTGGGGTGATCTCAACGCTATGATGTCGTACAATTGCAGACAGGTCGCTGCTCCTCTCACCAGCCGTGACCCCCCCTTTACCTAGTAGCCTGCATGCTCTGGCCTGCCTGCATGCTCTGGCCTGCCTGCATGCTCTGGCCTGCCTGCCTGTGATGGCCCGCCTGGGCCGCGAGCGTACGCCGCCACTTGACGCGTGCGGCGCCACGCGCAGGTGTACAAGGCGGTGCTGGATGGCACGCAGCCGGTGGCGGTCAAGAAGCTGCTGCGCAGCGACGGTGGCGCTCTGGACGTCAAGTTCCTGCGCGAGATCGCCATCCTCAAGGAGTGCCACAGCACGCAGGTGGTGCAGTTCCTGGGCGCCTGCCTCACGCCCGGCTGCACCATGCTCGTCACCGAGCTGCTCGCCGGCGGCTCGCTGCACGACATGCTGCGCGTCGGCCGCTTCACCTGGTACAAGGGGTGCGCCGGCCCCGGCCGCCGCGGTGTGCTCGGAGCGCTTCGCGACATGCTGCACGCCCGCCTCTGTTCATGACGCAGGCTTTCCCACAGCTTGCTCCCCATGGCCTCATGGGCTGCCTGCCGGCACACTTGGACGACTATGTTGCAGTGGTAGCATGTGCGTGCTGACTACACATGCAACACATTAGCGGCAGACCCAGGGTGCTGTGGTGCTGCGCCGCATTCTCCCGGCCCGCCCGTGAGGTACGGGGCCGGGGCCGGGCGGCAGGGGCGCGAGCGTGGCGCTGGACGTCGCCTGGGGCCTGGCGTACCTGCACAAGAACAAGATCGCGCACCTGGACATCAAGTCCGGCAACGTGCTGCTCACCGAGTGCGCGCCCGCGCCTGGCCGCGCGCCTGACGCGGCCTGCGCCCGTGGCACAAGTGCAGGAGGTCCTCGCGGCCTCAGCGAGCCAGCGCGGCCTCTCAGACTCCTCGACTCACTACCTCTAGTTTGCGTGGGTAGGCTGTTTAAGCCCCTGACGTCCACACAGCGAAACGCTCATGGCAGCACGTTATCTGCGGCGCCTGTGACCCTGCTGAGCGCGTCGCCAGGCGTGACTCACAGTACGGTGGAGCAAATGCGAGTCTGGACGTCTGACGCGGGCGCGCGCGCAGGTCGGGCAAGGCCAAGATCGCAGATGTGGGCCTCGCGCACACCGTCGAGACCACGCGCATCAAGGACCTGGAGGCTGTCGGTGCGCGCCCGTTGCAGGCGCCCGTATGGCCGCCAAGACACTGTGCTCCTCATCGTGTACCCATCGTGTTACGCTGTGCAAAGGTGCCGCCGTTGCGTAGCCGGAGGAAACGCGCTTGCTGCGTCAAGCTCCCGCCTGTGCTGGCGCGGGGCCATCCGTCAGCGCACGCGCTCCTGCCCCTGATGCCCTGTGCACGGGGGCCATGCCTGGGGTCGACCCGCACGCATGGGCCCTCCCACTGCTCCTTACGCCCGCCGTATCATCACACACGCTGGCTCCGAGCGGTGCGGCGCCCCTGCAGGCACGTTCGCCTACGCTGCGCCGGAGCTGCTCACCGGCTTCAAGTGTAACGAGAAGGCCGACATCTGGTGCGCATGCTGCACGCGCGCCGCCCTGCGCATGCTCTGCCTCGGGCGCAGCGTCGTGCCCCCTCTGGCCTGGGCTGTGTGCATACTGTCTCCCCTGTCCGACATATCTCGGAGAGAGGCCTAGGTAAGCTGCTGTCACATAACCTGCAGCAGCAAGCTGCGGGCGCGCGCTTTGAATTGGCAGCGCTCTGTTGCAACAGCGGGGACCGCCGCTGGAAGAGCAGCCTGCGCGCGTGACAGCAGCCAGCAGCGCGCCCACCTCTCTGCTGGGCGCGCAGGTCGTTCGGCGTGCTGCTGTGGGAGCTGGCGTCGGGCGAGGTGCCGCGCCGCGGCACGCTCCGCGAGCTGCGGTGCGCTCTGCGGCCCGACCGCCCGAGCAGGGCCGTGCGTATCGCCACTGCCAGCACGGGAGCATGCATGCGAGCGCTCAGCAGATCCAACCATGGCGCTCTGCCAGCGCGCTTGACAGACAGGGAGCCCTGCGCAGTGAGCTGCTGCTGTGCAGCCTGCTGCCTGCTGGCCCATCCGACAGCCTGCGCGCGTTCTGCCGCGCAGGGTGCCAGAGGAGTGCCCCAAGGAGCTGCCGCCGATGATCGAGGCGTGCATGCAGCTGCACGCCGCCAACCGGCCGAGCGCGTCGATGCTGGCCGCCCAGCTGGCGCCGCTTGCCGAGGCGCTGCAGGGCGCCGCGGTGTCGTCCAAGAAGGGGCGCCCTGCAGCGTGATGACAACTTCTGTGCAAGAACTGACCCCTCTTCCGCCCGCAGCGGCGAGGTGCCGGAAGGACTGCTGCAGGCGGCAGAGGGGCCAGCCCGAAACCGCGAGCGATGCGGGCGCGTGGTCCCAGAGGGCAGGGGCCCCCTGGGGCGCGGGTCCACCCAAGTCTAGGTCAGTCGCAGCTTGCGGGGAGGGGAGTTTTGGGGAGTGCTTGCGTCGCCCCTGCTGATTGTCGTGCTGGGAAGGGCGCCAGAGCCCAAGTACGCTGCTGCTGTGCTGCGCGCCGCCGACGCGCTTTTCGCGGTTGCCAGCTGGCACAAAGCGTCTGGGGCGCTGGCGCCGAGATGTCTCCTGGGGTGGGTGTACATGTCGGAGGGCTGGCAATGTCAACCCCTCCAAACCTCTGCCTGCAGACCGTGACCCGTATGTGCCGACGAGGGTCTCTGATAAGCAATCTGGAGGCGTCCGGTCATGTGGCGTCTGCATGCGCGGCTCTTACCCCCCGAGCATCTGTCCCCGTCTCCAGTGCGTCTTCTTTACCGTGTGTGCATTTATTCATTGCCATGTCGGCGCCATTTTCGCCCATGCGTTGCTTGGTGCTGCTAGAGGCCAATGCTGCGAGGGAGCAGGTTCAGTCCAGGAATGAGGCGCGCGCTTTTCATACTGCGCGCGGGGATTGCGCCTGGCGCAGCACCCTGCACGGCCAGACGACATGACTCCTGTGCCTGCATGGGTGTTGTCTTATAATGTTGTCTAATACAGTTATGCAGGAGATAGTGGTCTGGTGTTGAGTGCGCATTGGAAGGCTGGCGGGCGCTTATGGTCCTTGACGAGCACAGGGACGCTCATGTACTCTTCCAGTGATTTTTTGGGGGTGCCACTGTGGCCCGGGGTGTCCTCATACAATACCCCGTGTGCCCCACTCAGACAGTCTGCGCCAGAGGGCGCCAAGCAGCATCTCTCCCCCGCCAGCTCCTGTCCGCAGGTGCGGGAGCGCAGGTAGATGCATAGGACGAAGTTCGCAGCTCATTCTTTCCGTGTCTGCACGCATGTTTGCCTGCTGCCGTTGCAGGGGCGGACTTGCAGGCCTGACAGCCTGGCGGTGGGCGCTGGCAGCGTGTTGGTCTGTGTTGGTGTGTGTTGGTGTGAGTGACCATCCGGTATACGGCAACACGGTGGCCTTTTCGTGCACGATGGACTTCTGGTGGTCGACTTTCGGTGGTGTGTTCATGCTGTGGAGTTTTCGAACAAAAGTATGGCTACTCTTCGGGTGTAACAAGGCCGTGAACAAGGCCGTGAGTCTTGTTCAGAAAGCCTGAAAAGGTGCCATTCAGCTCCACACCGCTGTCACGCAATGCAATGGCAGGCATGTTTTGAAGCATGGGGCACCTGGCCGAGCTCGGTTCCATGCTGCCATTGGTGCCCTGCATATGTCACGTCTGCATGCGACACATGCGCCCGTCGTGGGCATCTCGCGATGCGCTTGCGCACCAGGCAGCTCTGAGGATGAAAAGCTGCACAGGTCGGGGTAGTGCGCGCGCGCATTTTGTGCTTGTGCTTCTGCGGAGACGTCAGGAGAAGCAGGTATGCGTGCATCCTGCAGTGCATGGCCTGCATGCCTTCAATCCTCTTGGATATTTAGAAATCCTTGCTTGTCCATGCATTTGTCTGCGTCCATACGGCAAAACGCTGAGCCCCTGCGCGGTCTCCTTTGACTGTGCATGTGCCCTGTTGGCTGGTAGCTACTTATTGCTCCACCCCTCGCGTTACAAGACGCACAAAGCCAGAAAGCACAAGCAGCTAAGAGCCGCTGCGGCCCCAATGACGACAGGCAATGCTCAGGCAAGCATAATGATCATGAGGACCCTCCAGTACGTTAAGAGGCAAGAGCAGCTCATGTGGAGTTGCTCTTTGGTCGGCAGAAGAAGCACATATGTGGATGCAGAGGTGTCTTGTAAGTCACGGCGGCGTGCTGCAGCAAGGCGGCCACAGAAGCCTCCAGACATTTACCAGCCTACTTGACACCGCACATGCACCGTCATATCTGCGAGCAGCAAGGCTCGCCCCTACCGAGCAGAGCTTGCTGTGAGCTGTGACGCAAAGGACCCACGTCAAGATTGTGTCCAGCTTTGGAATGCGCAAGGACAACAAGTGCAGATCCTGGCACACTTGCCGGCGATGCGCCTGACGAAGCAATGCGCCTGCACGAATGCCTGGTCTCACGAATGCATGATTTGCAGCCCGTCTGTCAGCCAACTTTGGCTTACGGGCCCCTCTCTCCTTGGCCCGATTCGACGGCTTCGTGCATGACACATCAGGAATCATCCACGACGTGGAGCACTGGCTAGCACCGGCTGGCACTGGCTGGCCTATTGCTGGCTTCAGCCCGCAGCCTGCTCGCCCGCAGCGGAGCAAATGTTGCATGCGCCTTGTTGTTGCACGCATAGCAGCGCCTGGTTCCCAACTTGGATATGATATGGAGGTGCACCGCAGCACAGGCTGCTAGACGGGACGCTGCGACGCGCGCGTGCTGCCTCAGGACTGCGTGCTGGTGCGCGCGTGACGATGGGCACCGTGCTTGGCCGCTCTTGGGTCAGCCTCGTCGCGCGGTTAGCGGCTTGCAGGGAGGATGTTTGGGCACTGGCGGCCTGAACGTGCTGCGTGCGCAGGTGCCTGACCCTCCTAGTACCTGTGCGCAGCGCAATCGTTGCACAACGGCTCCCGACAGGCATTTCAGGTGCGGAGCGTGTCACTGTGCGCCTCTGCCGGGCACACAGGAGCTTGCAGCGGCAGTCCAGGGCGTCAAAGAGCTGGGCAGGTTGTAACCCAGTGCGCGCTTATGCTTGCGCAATCACATTACTTCTGCGGCCGCTTGTTGCAGGTTGTAGTTGCTGAGTCCTGGCCGTTGTAGTGGAGTTGTTGCAGCAGGGCAAGGCCGTCGAGGTGCTGAATGTGGTCAGATGAGGTCGCGTTGGGGTCATCATGCTGTCCATCGTCGCGTCAATGGCCTACGTCAAACGCTGTGTGTGCTGGGAGTGTGCGCCTTCCAGGACCAGGCTGTTCTGCGGCTTGGCGGCGCTGTGAGGGGGGTGGCGCACGTGCAACGCAATTGTTGCAAGGCAGCGACTTCGTATCTAGGTTGTCTCTCCGGGGAACCACGCCGCTGCGGCGTGCGACAGGGACCGCACATTGGCGTGCGATGGGTGGGCGTGGAACACGTCTTTCGAGGTTTTTGAGTGCAGGCTTGCTGTGCGCCCAGGCTGCCAGTGCCTGCCAACGTGGTCATACCAGAGCAGCAAGGGCGTCACCTACACCATCACCAACGGCACTTGCCAGAACCCTGGCGGCGAGTGGAATACGTTCTGGTGCTACGTCGACCCGGTGAGTTGTTGCGGCCAGGCTACCTCTGCGCTCTGTTCTGCCGATTTCGCAACTTGGACCTGGTCACTTACGGCCTAGTCTTGTTGGCCTTAGAAGCCTTGTATCAGCCAGCTCCTCTTCCCGACTGCTGGCAGCTCTCTTAGAATCCATGAGCGCGACACGCTGGGCTCAGGGCAAGGCAGGCTGGTAGCGCCTTGCACACCGCTCTGCAGCCCTGACCCGGGCGCGTGTGCCGGCCGCAGAGCACCTGCCAGCATGCGCCGTTCACGTTCAACGGCGGCGTGCGCTCGGCGGCGTGGGACTCGTGTCTGGCGCAGAACCTCACGCGCACCATCGACTCGGGTGCGCGGCCGGCGTCGCGCAGAGTCCGTCTGCGGGCTGAGGCACAGACTTTGCTTGGCTGGCGCATTACCTGACAGGCAGTACTTGCAGGTGTAGGGCTGGTCGGTGACTGCTTTGAGCATGCCCTACCCTATGCTATTCCCTATCTGTCTGCACATTGTCCACTCCACCTATCAGCATGGAGCGATGCATTTGACGCGGCCTCAGCGGTTGCTTCCCTGGGCCTTCACAGCACAGCACCCTAGGGGCCTGCGCGCGCGCAGCATCCCTGTGTGCGGTGCCCTGCTGTGTGCACAGGCTCATGAGGTGTTATGCGGAACTGAAGGCGCCGCCGCGCGCCGGCGCGCAGAGAAGACGCTGAACTACTGCAACTGCGAGGCCAACTACACGGTCACCGCACCCGGCGGGCAGGAGCTGTCGTCGGCCGGCGGCTGCGTGCAGGATTCACCCGATGTGGCGCCCTGGTGCCCCGTGGTGGAGGCGACCTGCTCGTACCGGCCGCCGCGGCGCAACGGGCAAGCCTGGGACGTGTGCCGAGGCGCGCTCCCTCCCGGCGCGGCGCACTGGCAAGCGGGCCGTGCTTCGGATCGCGCGTGAGTGCGGGGCGCGCAGCATCTGCACAGGCGTCGAGCGCTCGCAAAGGGCGCTGCCGTGTGGCGCGCTGCGCTGGCGCGCGCGCCTGAAGATGTGCCTGCCTGGCGTGGGGCCAGGGTCCACGTACGATGCGTACCCGAACGGCACGCGGAGCCAGGCGGCCGCCAATCAGCCGCGCCCGCTGAGCTCCTCAGGTGCGCCACCGCCGCCTGGTGGCTGTGAGCGTGTGAGCATGGCCCGCCACTGCAGGCGCTGCTGGCACTGCTGCATGCAAGCCATGCGCTGCGTGCCAGGGCGCGCTGCTTTGCGCGCGCACCGGCCTGGCCGCTCTCTGAACACGCTGTCCGAGCTGGAGGCATGCAAGCACTTTGTAGCGTGTCATGGAAGTGCGTCGTGATGGCAGCTGTTGCCGCGAAATGTGACCCTCTTGACTCTCGCTTCTGTTTGCGCAGGGTGCCGCTGTCTGGACAGGTAAGCCGGGCGCCCGGCTGGTCCTCAGGTGACATGCTTGCGGCGTGCAGCGCGTGCTCAAGTGGCACGCCTGCAGGCCCTGTTCTGACCCTTGGGTGGCCCAGCCGTGCTTTCTGTGAATGCTCAGTCGCCGAGGGGAGGCAAAGTGGCCTGCTGTGCACCTTTGCACGGGTGCCCCGCGGGAGAGCGTTGCAGCGGCAAGTGCAGCTCATACCGTTGGTGGATGAGGCAGAGTGCGCTGGGGCCTGCAGCTGGAAGTACACCGTGGCCGGCACGAATGAGACCAAGGTCTTCAACGGCACCTGCGACAACCCCAGTGCGCCCCCTCGCCGCCCTCACGCGTGCCGGCCTTGCACGCAACCCGGTGCAGGCCCTGTGCTGGCCGCCATGCGCCCCGCGCTCGTCCCGCCCACCCCTGGACAACTCTGCCAGGGCGTGTGAGTGACCTGGCAGGTTCCTGGCAGGTTAGGCATGGGAGTGCAAGCGGGGCGCCCGCGCGCAGGCGGCCTGCCGATGGGGCCCTGGTGCTACGTGGACCCCGTCAACTGCCGCAACCAGCCCTACGTGGACTCGACCGGCGGCACATACGACGTGTGCGCCGCCACGAAGGACACCACCACGTATGACACGGGTGCGCTCGTCGCAGCGCATCTCGACGAGAGCTACGTCTGCTGGAGGCATGCGATCTGTAGAGTGTGTGCGCTGGCCCTGCGCTGACGGCGCGCCGCGCACGCGCGCGCAGCCAAAACCGTCAACTTCTGCAGCTGCGAGCCGCGGTACAGCGTGACCGGCGCGGCCGGCAAGACGTACAACGTGGCCGACGGCGGCTGCGTGCGCAACTCGAGCGCGGCGCTCGCGCGCTGCCAGGTCATCGTCGGCACCTGCGTCACGCCGGTCGCGCCGAACGGGGGCGGCCAGTTCTGGGACGTGTGCCTGAACACAGGCGCGCGCGCGCGCGGCCCGCCGCGCCTCAGGCAGGCACCGCGCCGGGGCGCAGCGCGCAGGGAAGGCAGGCCGACACTGTTGCGGCTGTGGGGTCCCGCGGTTCAGCGTGTGTGGATGTGCCGTGTGGCGAGTGGGGCGACGTGCTGATGCCCGCTTGGGAGGCGGCGCAGCGCCTGTCGGGACCAGGGTGAGCCTGGCAGGCCCCGGGAGTGCTGCCTGGTAGTGCCACCAGGACCAGGGTGCAGGGGTCAGGGCGCTGGTGCATGCTCGCAGGCGCGCTGGGAGCGCTGCTGCCTGCGGACCTGTACCAGGACACGCAGGTGGCAGGGGCTGGGAGCTCGGCGGGGTTGGGCACGGGCGCCATAGCTGGCGCGCTCCCTGGCCCACAGCTGCCTTCTGTCATGCTCATGCCGTGCAGGTGCTGTTCGGCGTCATGGCCGCTCACGTGGCATATCATGTGGCACCAGTACCTGCGCTCGCCGCTGTGCACATCAGCAGACGTCAGGCGCGGGTCGACTCACAGCTGCACCCTGCTTGAGGAGGCAGGCCTTGTCACTAGGCTCAGGCCCACGACAGCGCACGCAGCTGCTGGCGCCCTTGACGCCAGGCAGGCGCTGCGCAGGGATCGCGGTGGGCGCCGCAGTGGTTGTGGCGGTGACTGCGGCGGTGCTGTGCGCGGTGCTAATGCACCGGCGGCGCGCGGCGGCCGCGCTGGCGGCCAAGGTGCGGCAGGAGTCGCAGGGCGTGGCCATGGTGGACGGCTTTTCGCACGCCGACAGCTACGGCCCGGAGAGCGGCCCGCTCGCGCCGCCGGGGCCCGGCCACCGTGGGCTCTGGTTCTACGAGCAGCTGCATGCATCGCTGGTGAGGCCGCCCTCAAGGGGAGACATTGGCCACGCCTGTGCGCTGGGCTGTCCACCGGCGACGGTGGGCGGCAGCATGCAGATGTGATTTACATGACGGGGGGGCTGGCTTCATGGCAAATGAGGTTGAAATGGGGTGACATGGGGCGGCGCGCGGTGAGCACGAAGGCGCGGTGAGCACGTGCACGCGCGGCCGCGACTTGCGAGGCGGGCCGCGCGCAGATGGCGCGACGCACGCCGTCCGAGGGCACGTCCAGCGAGAACATGGGCGCGCCCGGCGGGCAGCCGCGCGGTGAGGGGCGCGGCTCGCGGGCGCCCAGCATCGCGCGCGGCAGCAGCGTCGGCGGCGGCAGCTGGGAGGGCGGGCCGCCCGACTCGGGCGCCGACTCGGGCCCCATACCTGGCTCAATCGCCGGGTCGTCCATGGGCGGCTTCGGCCATTCGTCGGCCGGCGGGCGCTCGATGGACTCTTCCGGCGTGGTGGGCCAGCGCGGCGCGCGCGGCGCGCCCGGCAGGGGCGTCGCTGCCGCGGCGGGGGCCG
>JAABUO010007947.1_pt1 | contig 12047 bp, 10 predicted proteins | sample 5559291 | NCBI WGS metagenome assembly JAABUO01 (sample SAMN10711878, study PRJNA513372) | rock metagenome | isolation source: Antarctica rocks | place: Antarctica: Victoria Land, Finger Mt sud
CGTGCTGTCCCAGGCCGGCCGCTTGCAGCGCGATCACGGCCCAGGCCGTTTGCGACGGCGTGCTGGGACCGACGCCGGCGAAGGACGGATCGTCGTAGGAGTAGCACGATTCGCCCCAGCCGCCGTCGCCGTTCTGGCGCGCCAGCAGCCAGGAGCAGCCGCGGTCGATCATATCCCCCACGGTGTACCCGCTCTGCCGCAGCGCAACCAGGGCCGTGATGACGCACCACGTCCCATAGATGTAATTGACGCCCCAGCGGCCGAACCAAGACCCGTCGGGCCGCTGCGTGCGGCGCAGGTAGGAGAGCCCCCGCACGATAGCACGCCGCGTGGCGCGACCCTGGACCCCGACCCGCGCCAGCATCTCCAGCACATGGGCCGTCACATCTTCGGAGGGCGGGTCTAGCAGCGCTCCGAAGTCGGCGAATGGCAGCCGGTAGACGAGCTCCCGCGTATTATCCTTGTCGAAGGACGCCCAGCCGCCATTCTTGGATTGCATGGCCAGCACCCAGCGCGTGGCCCGGTCGACCGTGGCGCGCGCCTCCTCCTCATAGCCCGCCTCCAGCAAAGCCAGCACGACGACCGCCGTATCGTCGATGTCGGGATAGCTGTCGTTCTCGAATTCGAACGCCCAGCCGCCGCACGCCACACCGTGACAGCGCACTTGCCAATCTCCGCCCGCTTCGATCTGTTCCCGCAGCAGCCACGCGGCCGCGCGGCGCACGCGCGGGTGCTCACGCTCCAGACCGGCGCGGCGTAGCGCCAGCAGCGCCCAGGCGGTATCCCAGACCGGCGACATGCAGGCCTGGAACCGCCACCCGTCCTCGTCGTCCAGCGCGAAGCCCGCCAAGCCGGCGATCCCCCGGCGCATCACCGGATGGTCCGTCCCCATACCCGCCAAATTCAGAGCTATCAGCCCGTAGACCCACGGCGGCTGTATGCCCCCCCAGCCCCCGTCGGCCTCCTGTCGCGCCACGATCCAGTCGACCACGCGGCGGCCAGCGCACGCCCGGCCGGGCTGCCACGGGAGGCGCTCATACTGCTTGAGGAGCTTGTCGATCCACCAGAAGAGCCCCGACCCCGGCACGCGGCACAGGAGGGCTTCGGTCCCCGGAACGACCAATTCGGCCACGGTACACCCAAGCGGCCGCACGGGGCGCCGCGAGAGCACGAGCAGCAGGGGCGCGATGGTCCCGCGCGCCCAGCAGGCGAAGTCGTAGAGGTTGAACGGCGCGTTTGGCGGCGCATACACCAACTCCGGCGGCATGCTGGGGACACCCGACCAGGGGTACTGGCCGAACAGCGCCAGCCAGATCTTGGTGAAGACCCTGGCCCGCGCCACCCCCCCTTGCGCGTGGATGACCGCGAGCGCCCGCCGCATCGCCGCGCTGTCCGGGTCGACGCCGAGCGCCTTCAGCGCGACGTAGGCCTCGATCGTCGTGCTGAGATCAGCGGGGCCGCCGGAGTAGAGCGCCCAGGACCCGTCGTCGCGCTGGTGGCGCTGGATGTGCCGTATCGCCCCGTCCTTGATGGGCTCCGTGTCCAGGCCCAAAAAGCGCAGCAGCAAGACATGTTCGGCGGTCATGGTCACGTTGGTTTCCAGTTCGCCGCACCACCAGCCCGCGCCATCCTGGCGCTCTAACAGCCAGCGCGCCGCCTGATCCAGCGCATCCAGTGTTTGGTCCAACCTCATGCCCTCCACTATCCCCACGGATACCTTATCATGTAGCGGAGAGCAGTGAACGACCATGCGCATGGGAGGTGAGCTATGGCTATCACGATGCGTCAGAATCTCCGGATCGGGGCCTATATCATCCGCCAGCGGCTCAACCGGCGCGAGAAGTTCCCCTTGGTCCTTCAACTCGAGCCGCTCTATCAATGCAACCTGGCCTGCGCCGGCTGCGGCAAGATCCAGCACTCGCGGGACATCCTGTCGCGCCGGCTGACCGTTCAGCAATGCATCGACGCGATCGAGGAATGCGGAGCGCCCGTTGTCTCCATCGCGGGAGGCGAGCCGCTCGTCCACAAGGAGATCGACCAAATCGTGGCGGCCCTGGTCGAGCGCAAGCACTTCGTCTATCTCTGCACCAACGCCATCCTCATGGGCAAGAAGCTCGATCGGTTCAAGCCGTCGCCGTATTTCTCCTGGTCGGTCCACATCGACGGCTTGCGGGAGCGTCACGACGAATCGGTCTGCCGTGAGGGCGTGTTCGATCAGGCCGTCGCCGCCGTCGCGGAGGCCAAACGCCGCGGCTTCCGGGTGACCACCAACACCACCTTCTTCACGCAGGATAACGCCCAGAGCATCCGCGCCGTGCTCGACTTCCTGAACGACGACCTACAGGTCGACGCCATGCAAATTTCTCCCGGCTACGCCTACGAGAAAGCGCCCGACCAGGAGCATTTTCTCGACGTCGAGCACACCAGGGAGACCTTCCGCGCGGCTTTCGCCGGCGGCAAGCGCAAGACGTGGCGCTTGAACCACTCACCCCTCTTCCTGGACTTCTTAGAAGGCAAGGTCGACTTCGCCTGCACCGCGTGGGGCATCCCCAGCTATTCGGTCCTTGGCTGGCAGAGGCCGTGCTACCTACTGGCCGATGGGTACGCCGGTTCGTATCGGGAACTCATCCACACAACCGAATGGGACAAATATGGGCGCGGCAAAGATCCGCGTTGCGCCAATTGCATGGCGCACTGCGGCTATGAGCCGTCCGCCGTGGCGGCCACCATGGCCTCGCCGCGCGAATCCGTGCGGGCCACGGTCGATGTGCTGCTCGGCTCCATCAAGACGCCGGTGGCCAAGCAGGGCGCGTCGAACGGCCACGCGGCGACCGGATCGCGCTGATGGCGGAGGACGCCACCGTCTTCTTGACCGGGGCGACGGGGTTCGTGGGCGGCCATGTGCTGCGCGCCTTGCTGGACGCTGGCTATCGCGTCCGCGCTCTGGCGCGTCCGGGCTCGCGGCCTGTACCCGTCCATGACCTATGTACACCCGTGCCGGGAGACCTGCTGCGCGCCGGCGAGCTGGCCCGGCACATGGACGGCTGCCGCTATCTGGTCCATGTCGCGGCCCTGTACTCCTTCTCGCCCGGCCGGCGTGGCGAGATCGCGGCGACAAATGTGCGAGGTTGCGCCGGCATCCTGGAGACGGCGCGCGCCGCCGGCGTCGAGCGGGCGGTTGTCACATCGAGCGCGGCGACCGTGGGGCCAAGCGTGGGGGACCGTTCGGCGACGGAAAACGACTGGGCCGCGGACGAAGGCCCACGCTCGGCCTACCACCAGTCGAAGATCGCGCAGGAACGCGTGGCGCTGGCGGCGCGCATACCTGCGGTCCTTCTCCTACCGACGGCGCCCGTCGGTCCCGGCGATTGGAAGCCGACCCCGACGGGCAAGATGATCGTGGACTTCATGCGCGGCCGCATGTTCGCGTCGCTCGGCGGCGGCCTGAACGTCGTAGCGGTGGAAGATGTGGCCCGCGCGCATGTCTTGGCGCTGCGCCACGGGCGCCCCGGAGAGCGCTACCTGGTAGGCGGCGAGAACCTCGAACTGTCCCAACTGTGGGGGCTCCTGGCCGGGGTCTGCGGCCGCAAGGCCCCCGCCCACCGCATCCCCTACACGCTGGCGCTGGCCCTCGGCTGGGCCGACGAACTGCGCTGCCGGCTCATGTCTGGCGCGACGCGCGAGGCGGCCGCCCCGGTGATCCCGCTGGAAGGTGTCCGCATGGCGCGCCATCACATGTACATCACGGACGACAAAGCGCGCGCGGAGCTCGGCTATGACGCGGCGCCCATCGGGGAAGCCCTGGAACGGGCGGTACGGTGGTATCGCGCGAACGGCTATGCGCCGTGACATCATGTGACGGGTCATGAACGGCTTACACATCCTGGCCCCGACGTGGCTCGAGTACCGGGCGGCGCGGCGCACGCTCCCCGCGGCCGGCGTCACGCGGGCGGGTGTGCAGCTGGCGCGCTGGCACGGCGCGCGCGAGGGCTCTAGCGTGGTCGTGTGCGGCCTGGCCGGCGCGCTCACGCCCAGCTTGCGTCCGGGGACCATCCTGGTCCCCGCGCAGGTCGGCCTGCCCGACGGGCGGGTCATGCGCTGCGATCCCGCGCTCGTACACGCCCTCGCGGCGGCGGCGCGCGCGTTAGGCTTTCAACCCGACACCGGGCCGCTCCTAACCGCGCGCTCCCTCGTCGTCGGGGCGGCGCGGGACGACTGGGCCCGGCGCGGCTTCGTGGCGGCCGACATGGAAACGGGCCTGCTCGCCGCGCGAAACCTGCGCGTGGCGACGGTCCGCGTCGTCCTGGACAGTCCGGACCACGGGATCTCTCGTAAGTGGCTGCGGCCGGCGGACGCGGCGCTACGGCCCGCGCTGTGGGGCGAGTTGTTCTGGCTCTGCCTGGTTGCCTACCCTTATGCGCTGCGCGCGGCGGCCGTGCTGAAAGGCGGGCTGGAGCGGTACCAAGGCGCGGCCCTCACCCCCACCCCATGGCTAACTGGCCCCCCGATCCCTAGCTGAGGGATCGACGGTCCAGTTAGCCTCTCCCTAAAAAAGTGGGATGGGCCGTGGGCCTGGCCTTAAAAGACCATGGCAGGGACCGGACCTTAAAAGGTCTCCCGACGACAGCCGCCGTGGCCGCCCGACCGACGGACGGCGCGCGTGTCGCACCCGGACAGACCTTTCAAGGTCCGTCTCCTGCCATGACCTTTCAAGGTCAGGCCACGTCTCACAATGTTGGGGTGCGCCCACGGCGAGCTTACGATATCGAGCCGGCGATCTTGAGCACTATGCTACGGCTCAAGCCGCTCGACTGCACGTCCGCCGTCACCTCGGTCGCTACCCGCGCTGTTTTGTTGTACCAATAGACATAGAGCAAATCAACCTTCGTATGCTTCCCGAGATTGACGCCCTTCTCCTCCACGACCGTTGCCGTGTACGAACCGACTTTGGCCGTGGTCGGCGCCGTTGGGGAATAGTAGACGTAGGGCGACCCGAACTTATGGTCGACTTCAAAATCCGTGACCACGCGCGCGTGCGCTTTGTAGAAGGTCTGTGTATCGCTTAGGGGCGAGTTGTCAGGAACGAAGGGATAGACGGTGACGGCGACGAGCGAGAAGCCGCTGGGCACATAGCGCGGCGTGGTGACTCGATACTTGACAAATTTCGTGGCGAGCGTGAGCGCCGCCCGCGGAGTAAGGCCTTGCGCCAGCGTCACACTCTGATTCCTGAACACGACGGGCTTGACGACCCGCGATTGGGACAGTGTCGGCGTTGCTTTAGGCTTGGCCGGCGCCGGTGTTGCTTTAGGCTTGCTGGCGGGGAACGCGCTCCCGGCCGTGGCCGCCACGAGACCGGCCGCGGCTCCGGCGGCGGCAATGTTCTTGACAAACGCTCGGGTCATGTAGTACACCCTTTCTTTTGAGGAGACGCGACCGCTGACCTGCTGTACACAGCCCACTATAGCAGGGCGCCTGACACGCCGCAAAAGCTTTATGCCCCGCGACGGGCGACGGGCGACGGGCGACGGGCGACGGGCGACGGGCGACGGGCGACGGGCGACGGGCGACGGGCGACGGGCGACGGGCGACGGGCGACGGAAGGGAGTTAAGGGGATGTCTATGCCAACTATCCTGACGTGGCGCCTCGGCGCGCTCGGCGACACGCTGCTGCTGCTGCCCGCCTTGGCGGCCCTGCGCGCGGCGTTCCCCAGCCATACGCTGGCCGTGGCCGGCGCGCCCCCCGCCCTCGCGCCGGCGCGCTGGCTCGGCCTCGTCGACGTCGTGCTCGACGCGAGCGCGCCGGCGCTGGCGCCCCTCTGGGCGCCCACGCACGGCGGCGCACAGAGAAACGCGCCCATGGCGCGAGCGCTGCCGCCAAACATTGAGACCGCTATTGTGTGGAGCGCCAACGCCGACGGCATCGCGCGCGGACTGGCGCGGGGTGGGGTCGCGCGCGTCCTGACGGCGCCGGCCGTCCCAGCGGACGACACGCCGATGGCCGCGCACTATCTGCGTACGCTGGCGCCCCTCGGCGTCACGCCCGTCCCCTTTGCGCTACACGCCCCCGCCGACGCCCAGGCGGCGACGGAACAGATCTGGCAGGCCGCGACTCGCCTGCTGGCGGGAACGGCGGCGCCCGTCGTGCTCCTCCACCCCGGCGCTGGGTCGCCGACCAAGCTGTGGCCCCTCGCGCACTACCGCGCGCTGGCGCGGCGGCTGCGCGGCGCGGGCGTCGCCGTCGTCTGGACGGCGGGGGAAGCCGACGAGTCGATCCGGGCGCGACTAGACGACAGCCCGGAGCGGCGCCATGTGCTGCCCGTGCTCGGCCTCGCGGGATTAACCGCCGTGATCGAGCGTGCGGCCGTCGTGGTCAGCGGCGACTGCGGCGTCGCGCACCTGACCGCGCTGGCCGGGGTCCGTGGCGCCACGCTGTTCGGGCCAACAGACCCGCGTGTCTGGGGTCCGCCGAGCCCACGCACGACCGTCGTCCACCTGGGCTTGCCGTGCGCGCCGTGCGGCGCCTTGGCCCCGACGTGCCCGAGTCGTATATGCCTACGCGCGCTGTCCGTCGACGTCGTATACACGGCGGTACGGCGACAGATCGAGGCATGGACCAGCGAACAGGGACAGAGCGACGCGACTACGCGCGCGGACAGGGAGTGGCGTCCTTCACCATCGCTGCCAGTAGACTACCATCCCCCTGTGCCGGTACCAGGACCTCCAGGCGCTCTCCAGCCCGCAGTGTGGGGGAACCCCAGCAAGTGGGTACTTCGGCGGTCGACAGAGCAAGAATGATGGCGAAAGCGCCCCGCTCCGTACGCAGGCTCATCACGCGCTGGCTATAGGCCGTCAGCGTCCCCGTCAGGGCCGTCGTGCCGGGCCAAGAGACGGCGGCGGGTGGGGGTGGAGGCGGCCGGCGATGCCGCGTCTGATCGGCGAAGCGATAGCCTACCACCAACACGATACAGGTGAGCAGGGCGGCGGCCAACGGGACGATAGTCGATAGTCGATAGTCGATAGTCGATGGTCGATGGTCGATGGTCGATGGTTTAGTGCTATTGCGTAACATAGCCCTATTTACGCCGTCTTCTATCGACTATCGACTAACTACTGGGTCGTGCGTTCGCGGTAGCGCGCCAGGGCTTGCGCGATGCGTAGGCTGCGTTCGGTGCTTTGCACGAGCGCGGCGGCCAGACGAGCGCGCCAGTTATCGGCGTCAAGCTCGAGCAGAAATGTGCGTTCGTGGCGCGCGAACAGGTTATCCAATTCATCAGCCGACCAACCGTCCTTGAGGAGCATGCCTTCGAGGGCGCGCTGCGCCGCCCAGGCGGCCGCGACCGGCGTGGGATCATCGGGGTGCTGCGCGACCGCCAACCGCGCGTCGAGGTAAGCGCGTAAAACGTGATCCGACGGGGCTTCCATGCATTACTCTCCTGGCAAGCGACGCGCCGCGTAGACCCATCGCGCCGTTACTCTCCTCACTGTATCAGATGAACAGTAAAGACGTGTTGCTCGTCCAAGGTCTTGATAATCTTGACGCCGTGGCGCCACGGGTAGAGGGGCTGGTATCCAGTTCCATCATACAATAGTGGACGGGCCGCGACAGTAGTACTATAGGGGGATAGGCGCCAGGCGCCAGTAACTTCCGACTATCGACTATCGACTAATTACTGTCCTCATAGAAAACCTCGCCCACGAGCGCGTCGGGCAGGTACTGTTGCTCGACCCGATTGCCCTCGTAGTCGTGGGGGTATTTGTAGCCCTCTCCGTAGCCAAGACCCTTCATGAGGCTGGTGGGGCTATTGCGTAGGTGCAGGGGAACGGGCAGGTCGCCGCTGCGTTCGACCGCGGCCTTGGCGCGCTGGTAGCCCGTGATGACGGCATTACTCTTGGGCGCCCGCGCCAGGTACAGCGCGGCCTGGGCCATGGGCAGGTACCCTTCCGGCAGGCCCACGAAGTGGACGGCCTGTTGCGCGGCCACGGCGACGCCGAGCGCCTGCGGGTCGGCCAGCCCGATGTCCTCGGCGGCGAGGATGACCATGCGCCGCACGATAAACAAGGGGTCCTCACCCGCCTCGAGCATGCGCGCCAGCCAGTAGAGCGCGGCGTCGGGGTCGGAGCCGCGCAGGCTCTTGATAAACGCCGAGATGATGTCGTAGTGCGCCTCCCCGCCCTTGTCGTAGCGCGGTGACCGCTGCTGCACCGCCTCGTCGACAATCGCGGACGTCACGATGACGCGGCCCTCGCCGTCCGTGGGCGCGGCCGCGCCGGAGAGTTCCAGCGCGTTCAGAGCCACGCGCGCGTCGCCGCCGGCCAACGCTACGACGCGCTCCAGCGCCATGGGTTCCAGCGCGATGTCCCGCGCGCCGAGGCCGCGCTCACGGTCAGCCAGCGCGTCGCGCACGATACGGCGCAGGTCGTCGTCGGAGAGCGCGCGCAGCACGTAGACGCGGCAGCGCGAGAGCAGCGCGGCGTTGACCTCGAACGAGGGGTTCTCAGTCGTGGCGCCGATGAGGGTCAGCGTGCCGTCCTCGACGTGCGGGAGGATCACGTCCTGCTGCGCCTTGTTGAAGCGGTGGATCTCGTCCACGAAGAGAACCGTGCGCACACCACGGACGCGGCGCGCCTTAGCCTCGGCCACGACCTTGCGCAACTCGGCCACACCGGCGGTCACGGCGCTGAGCGCGGTGAAGCTCGCTCGCGTCGTCCGTGCGATGAGCGCGGCCAAGGTCGTCTTGCCCGTGCCGGGCGGACCCCAAAAGATGAGCGAGGGAAGCTTGTCGGCCTCGATGGCGCGGCGCAGGGCGCGGCCGGGACCGATCAGGTGTTCCTGCCCGACATACTCGTCGAAGGCGCGCGGACGCATGCGCGCGGCCAGTGGCGCGTACGCGTCTTGGACGGCCGACTGTCCCGTCGCGTTATCGCCCTCTACGTCGCCGGTGACCTCGTCGGACGCGAACAACTCCTGCTGCATCGAGTTCCCCCTCCCCCATTGCACGGCCTGGAACGGCTGTCCTATCCACAGTATAGGCCCCGCGCCCATGATCGGCGCGGCCACGTCCACACAGCGGCCCCCACGGGGTGGTAATAACAGCGAACCCAATACCCTTCCTGTTGGGACACGCCTCCCGGTTTTATGGAGCGGCAAGCTATGATGGGGTAAAGCCCCACGCTGAACCGGGTTACTCAGCAACAGGAGCCGACTTCGTTAGAGGAGATCACTATCCTACGATGAAAGACGCAGAGGGACAGGCGTATCCGGCTCCATCTCCATCTCCATGCGACCGAGGCGGGACGCCCGATCTACCTCAAGGCTGGCTTTGTACCAAAAGTATCGGCGATGGAACTGACATGGTGATACGGCGAGCCTGGACGGATTTGTTAGCGTATGGAGGCCGGGGCAAGGTATAGTGAGTGACGCTGGTCACGTTGCCGTCCATGTATTTTCCCGTTGCCGTCACCCGCTTGTAGCAAGCGCGGATCCCATTGTGCGCGGTCCCATCCAACGAGGAGCCTATAACGTGGACAACACCTGTCGCCTGGTCATGACAACGTGGGATGATACTGGCTATAGGTAGCTACCGGCTACTGGCCCCGTACACACACGGTAAGGAGAACTGGTCATGGCGCCGATCCGTTACATCATCCCCCTCGCCCCGCTTACCGGCGCCGTCGCGCTGAGCGCGCCGCTCGTCGCATCACGCGGCGTCGCGTTTATTCCCCACATGACCGCCCCCCGCGTGGCGCTGGTCGACGGCGCATCGGCTGTCGTCGGCCTCGCCCTCTTTGGCGCCAGCGCCGTCATCCTACGGCGCCGCCAAGGGGCCGGTAAAGCGCTGCTAATGCTGCGGCAAGCGCCATATGCCTGGCTGTACGGCGCGCTCGCCGCCGTCTTCGTGGCGATCTGCTGCGCGCGGCTCCTCGACCCGCGCCTGCGGCAGCCGTCCGCGCTCGCGCTCAACGTGGGCTGGGTCGCCTTCTGCCTCGCCTATATCGCCAACCGGCCGCAGGTTCGCGAACGCGGCCTCGTCGTGGGCGCGCGATTCCTGCCCTGGGCGCGCATCGCCTCCTACGAGGCGCGCGACGCGTCCGGTAAGGTGAAGGGCGACGCGTTGCTCACCATCGCGTACTATCCGTCGCGCGGCGCCATGGCCGAGCCGTGCGCGACGACGATCCGCTGCTCCGCCAGGAAACGCCCGGAGATCGAGTTGCTGCTGGCGCGCTACGTGCGCACGGAGCAGGGCCATCGACGCTGGCACGCGCGCCGCGTCGCGACATCGGAGCCGGCAAGCGCCACACCTGGACGTGATTATGACCGGCGCCCCGTTCACGCTTAAAATCGTCGGCATCTCCAGGCCGCTCGATCACATCCAGCCGTATTGCGACGTCAGCTTCCGATAGATCGAGGAACGACTCCTGAAAGGCGCTGGCGAAAGACTCGGCACCCACGAGCACGAGTGGCGTGAACGCGGTTGAGAGTTCGGCGCGGAACTCCTCGATCGTCGTCAAATGAACTCTTGGAGGACCGCCTTCCACCAGTGGGGGGAAGTTGCCGTCGCGCTGGAGGCCCTGATAGATTGCTCGCTATCGATTAGTACTCAGCATATCATTGCTCCAACGGCGCGCCAACCGGCGTGCTTCCTCGGCGCGGTCGAGCAGAAACAGACTCAGGAGGATGAAACGCTCGACGGCGCGCTCCTCCGGCTCTTTCAGCGTGCAAGCGATGCGTGATCGCGCCTCATCGCTCGTCAACGCGCGCAACGTCCACCCCAGCAGAGACCATCGTAGCGCCACGGCCGCGGTGTAACCGAGGCGTACCAGATCGGAATCGCCCTGCCAGCCCGCGTCGCGCAATCCCTGGAGATAGCCAGCGAAGACGCTTCGATCAAGATCGGCCGCACGCTCCGCCGGGAACGTACCCCGGCGCATCGTCCCGAAGACCAAGGTGGCGATCTCCGCGCCGACCGTCCCGTGCCCGATGGATTCCCAGTCGACGGCGACCGTCTCTATCCTCCCATCAGCGCGCCTGCGCGTGAGGAGATTCGCCTGTGACGCATCATGGTGGCACAGCGTCTGTGGTAAGAGGGTTAAGATCCCGATGAAGGTAGGTTGATCGTGCAGTAGGCGTGACGCGAGATCGATAATCGGAACGGAAAAGGCGCGCCGCACATGGTCATCGGACGTAAGCGCGTCGATCTCGGATAGGGCCTTGGGGATCTGTGCGGGTTCGCCCTGGTGGTCCGCCCAGTGCGGCGCCAGCCAAAGGAAGGTGGGAAGGGGACGGCCGTCGAGATAGGCGCCGTTGAACTGTCCGAGATGGCGGGCCGCCTGGCCGTATCGACAACATCCTCGAGCCACAACCAGGTGGTCCCGTCGGCATCCTCGGTCACGGCGAGGGCACGCGCCGCGCTTAACCGACCTGGGATATCCGCAAGCAGCCCGGACCGATAGGCGAGCGCCTCGTGTTTCCACCCCTCATCGCTCGCCTTGTCGAAGCCCAGTGGTGGACACGTCCTCTTAAGCACGATTGACCAAGGAACTTCGCCACCATCGACGGCCGCCGACCCGGTGAAGCGCACGAGCGTCCGCCCCGACAGATACACGTCATAGGCGAGGGGTGACCACCGCCAAGCGAGGAGGTCAGCCGCTTCGCGCTTGAGGGCGCGCCTCACAAGGGGGGTGAGCGTCGCGCGATCGAGCGCGTCGAGTTGGGGATCGCTCCACGCCATCGTCGATTGCCCCCTTCCTGCGTTGCCGGGCGACTCGAGAGTTGATCCTCTACAAGACGTCGCCGGTGAGCTCGTCGCGCGCGGCGCGGGTCAGTAGTTCGGTCACGGCGGCGTGCGGGCTCTTGCCCTCGAAGAGCACCGCGCCCATCTGTGCGACGATGGGCATCTCCACGCCGTAGCGCGCGGCGAGCTCTAGTAGTCTGTCAAGCGAACTTTAAACAGTAGAGATGTCATGAAAAGCCACCACATCAGGCGACCTGTGTGTCGCACTGGTCGAGGTCGGCCGGTGCGGTGGCCTGATCGTGGGCCAGCAGCGTG
>JAABUO010007948.1_pt1 | contig 12047 bp, 14 predicted proteins | sample 5559291 | NCBI WGS metagenome assembly JAABUO01 (sample SAMN10711878, study PRJNA513372) | rock metagenome | isolation source: Antarctica rocks | place: Antarctica: Victoria Land, Finger Mt sud
GGGCACGCATGCACTCATTACAGACGCCCTGGAGTTCAAGAAGCTTGGCCTGGCTGTCATTGATGAGCAGCATAGGTTTGTATTCCCTCCTCACCAATTTGGGTGCCATGCACTCAGTATGTCTTGCGCGCTCTAAAAATCAATAGGCTTGGTCTAGCTGCCATTGCTGACCAGCATAGGTGTGCACTTTCTCCTCACCAGTTTGGGCGCCATGCACTCAGTCATGCCACAGATGCTTTGGAGTTCAAGAAGCTTGGCCTGGCTGTTATTGATGAGCATCATAGCTTTGCATTCCCTCCACACCCTGATCTGTCCGACAGTCAAACTTGCTAGACTGTATTGTTACGATCTGTCAACAGTGGTTGCGTTGGGGTTACATCAGTTTCAGTCAGGTGTGCATTGGTAAGAACAGACCAGCCATTACCTAGCATGACTGTCATACCACCTTCATATTGCCTTTATGTTACTGTGCCTTATGGTCCACAGGCCTGGTCTGCAACCTACCGCACACAGGCTGAATCAAATGAGCATTGATACAGTCATGATGCCGCCTTTTGCAGGTTTGGAGTGAACCAGCGAGCGAAGCTGCAGAACAAAAACACGCCGCTGCCTCACGTGCTGTCCATGACAGCCACCCCCATCCCTCGCACTCTAGCGCTTACTGCCCATGGGGACATGGCATTGTCAGCCATTGACGAGCTGCCACCTGGCCGCCAGCCTGTGCTCACCTATGCTCAGCATGACACTCCTGCCATCAGAAACAAGGTGACTCTCCTTTCAACAACAACCATCATGCCACAATCGCTATCAGTGGCAATCGTTTGTCCTTTCATTCAGTATGACGCTGTTGACATCACAAACCAGGTGACTCTCCTGTCAACATCATTCCGTATGACGTTCCTGCCATAAAAAACAAAGGTGGCTGTTGTGGCCTCACATTGTTCAGTGTGAAACTGCTGCCATCAAAATCGAGGTGACTTCCATCTTGAAATGAACGCCGCCCTCAGGGCCTTGGCAGAGCTCTGTGTCACATGAACCTTGCTTCTTGCTCAAGTCTGCTTGGCATCCACTTCACAAATCTGCAGCTGGCAGGATGTGTCCGACTTCTGGCAAAATGGAAGAGCTTTGACCCTTGACGCGAAGCATCAAAAACCACACTTTTTCAGTATCGCTTTTCTCTGTACATGCCTTTTTGGTACCGCTCACTTTGATACTGTCACAGACAATTTGACCGTGACTGCAAACTGACGCAGATGTACAGTGCTATACGGAAAGAGCTAGAGGCTGGGGGAAGGGCATATATCATATGTCCCCTGGTGGATGAAAGCTCCTCAGAGATCATGGCTGGCATCAAGGCTGCAGAAGAGGAGCACCGGCACCTGCAGCAGACTGGCGTCCTGGGTGATGCTAAGTGTGGTCTGCTGCATGGCAGAATGTCTTCCGAGGACAAGTTTGCAGCTCTGCAAGCTTTTGCTAGTGGAGAGACTCCTGTCCTGATCTCGACCACTGTTGTGGAGGTGTGCTTTCTACTCCTACCTGTGCTACTCATTACTGTCTCTTGCCAGCAATCTGTTACACATTGACGCTGTAACAAGGCAAGACTCTGCAATTACAGACATTGTCAGTCAAGCGATGCTTGGTCTCACAATGTTGCGATTGCTTGTTTATGCGATCCTGACAGAATCAGCAGTTTAGCAAGCCAACATTGCTCCAATGATTCTTGATGCAAACCTTGCAAAGAACCTTGTTAGAATCTTTGTGACAATCCGTGTATGCTGGTGAGGCAAGACCTGTCAAGTAGCATGCATTGTGACCCACGCCCTCCTGTAGAAGCATTGCATTTTGCAATGAACATTACTTGCAATTGCTACAAACTGCTGTCACTGCCAACCAGACAAAAGGCATTGTGACATGTGCAGGTGGGAGTGGATGTGCCAGAGGCGTCTGTCATCATTGTGGAGCACTCAGAGCGGTTTGGCCTGGCTCAGCTGCATCAGCTCAGGGGCAGAGTGGGCCGAGGCAAGAGGGCCTCTACATGCTACCTCATGACCCCTCACAAGGCAGCCTTGACGCGGCTGCAGGTTCTCACTAGGTCCCAGAATGGCTTCACTATAGCGGAAGCTGACTTACAAGAGAGGTGACTGTGGCATCACTGCTTTTGTCTGAGGCATTGCTCAGCATCAAGTGTTGTTAGAGAGCTATGTGTTCACAAGCACTCTGACAACAAGCTTGTCGACACCAGCATGAGCCAACGAGTAGATACTTCAATGCGTAGCCATTGGAGATGGTTTTCTGACCGCTGCGCCTTGCTTGAAGTCCAATGTAGTGTGTCCATGAGTCGCAAAGATCACTGATTGAGCTAAGCCTGGATGTCAGCCAATCAGTCATATTGTTGTTCCCACTCTTGTGTTTTACATCTGCCATTTGTGCATGGCACTGTGACACACCAACATGGAGTCTGTGTGGCTAACTGCGCTGTGCTTTACAGGGGACCTGGGGACTTCTTGGGCAAGAAGCAGAGTGGCAGGGATGGCCTGAGCTACCTCAAGGCTGCAAAGCTGCCAGAAGACCGCCAGCTGCTGGAGCAGGCACGGGCAGCAGCAGCAGAAGTGCTGCAAGAATATGGTCTGGAGCCATCTGGTTGGCCAAAGGATTTGCTGGCAGCTCTGAAGGACAGAAGTTTGCCTGATCTGGATCTGTCTGAGATGTCTCAGCTCACATGGGGCAGCAGCAAAGACATGGAAGCTACTGCAGAAGCTGGCAATTGATCATTGGCTCATTGCAACTCTGAAGGCTTCTTATTGTCAATCATTGTTCACAGCATGACAGCCACGTAGCTCCTGCACATTGCAGAGGCAACCAAGCCATCGCCGTCTGCCCACGCAACATGCTGTGGCTCTGTGTCATGTAGGCTGCAGGCTTAAGCTGTCATTTCAGGACGAACAAGTGGAATCTACAGACTCAATGAGTAGTTAGTGGGATTAGGCTAGGATGCTTTTGTATGTGAACCTAGCTGTGGTAGCATCATGGCTACACTTTTCTAGGAAGTAGAAGGCGCCAGTTGAGGCGCTAGCATACTGCATCTTGGCTAAGAGTGCTGCACCATGGGTCCGGCTGACTGTGCATGCTCGACATGTTAGTGTAATCGTCAAGCACAACCTTGCCAAAACACAGGCACTAGTCCCATGCATTTGTGATGATGTATGCTAGCCTAGGCGACAGAAATTGCTCTGCAGCCCTCAATATCAAATCCATGTTGATTGACATGCTGCATGCAATGTCAGTTCCCTTGATAGATTAGATCTCAGATACACGTTTCCAAGGACACACTAATTTGCACAGCTTGGTAAAATGCCTGGATCATAGAGGTATTGCATCAGATACAGTATGCAGTCAAGCAAGGTTGTGTTAGGCTGCGCAATGCATCAAGATGCATCTCGAATTTACAGTCAAGGAGAGTAGACCCGCTGACTGAAAAACTGCTGAGACAAAAAACATGGCGTATGTTGCTGACTGTTAGGGCGAGGCTGACAGTCCCGACGACTGGCCACGAGCGCAAGCACAACGCATGTAGCAATGTCAGTTGCCGGGTTCACAAACAACTGACAAAGAATCCGAAAATGTTGAGTCATCAGCGATGAACAGTGTATGACACCAGAGGGAGACTATAAGCTTCGACTCAGTCCCCATACTGGCTGCGCATCCAGTCTACAGGACCAAACGGCTCCAAGAACTCATCTGCCTCTGCTTGGTAGGAGTCCAGAGTTCTGTCTATATTCAGAATCTCACCATCCCACAACAATTTACCATCAACCAAGTCCCCTCTGCCTGTGTTGTCAAAGTGCTGCTGCAGTGTGGCAGCTAATTTCCCAATGCTAGTTTTGAGATTTGCAGTAACACTCATGTACGGCTTGCTTGGGGTCTTGACCTCAAAGGTGAGAGATTCCTGCAAGCACAATCAGCATGGCAACCTTCAGACGCAAGGCATGCCTGCTTCTGCCTGCCATGCAACAATATTGAGGGAGCTCGTTTGCGTGCTTCAGATAAAACCTAGAAACAAGCGGGAGTCTGGTACACTTTATTCTCTCATTGCAAGCTTAGCTGCTGTAGCCGGCTTGCATCTTTAGGCAGACTCATCAAACACGTGGAGCTGCATATGGAGTTTGTGACAGTGACACACGCATGCATTATGCCATCAGGAATGGACTGCTGCTCACACAAACAGAGGTACTCACTGATTGCAAGCCCAATGCATACCTTGTGCCAGCCAGCCTCACTGGATGTGTCTGCAGGCACAATAGTTATTTTGTCGGCTCCATTTGGAGTTCCAGCTGCTAGTTCTTGCAACAAATGCCTGAGGGAAAGCCTGGCATCATGAATGCTCTGAACAACATCAGACGATGACTCATCCCCAGATGAGCCCGCTGTCTCAGGCTTGCGACGAGCTGCTGCATCTGTGTTGCACTGGACATCAGCTGCAGAAGGCATTGCAACAGTCTGGGCTTGATTGCTGTCAGCATCTACCATAAGTGTTGCAGTGCTGTCATAGGCAGCATCTGCACAGGCACTGGCTTCTGCTGGTCTGCTGTCATTGGCAGCATCTGCACAGGCACTGGCTTCTGCTGGTCTGCTGTCAGCATATGTCAAAGGTGAGGCTTTCAGTCTTTTGCTGCCAGTATCTGCTGCAGCAGCAGCGTCTGTTGCTGAGGCAGGATGTGCAGCAGAGGCAGAGGTAGTCTGAGCACGCTCGCTGCCAACATCTGGTGCAGGGGTAGGGACAACCCGAGCACGCTTGCGGCAGGTGAAGCGCAAGGCCTGTCTTGTGGCGTGCTTGCTGTTGTTTCTCATGGATGGTCTGCCTTTGCCACGCTTGGCTCTAGTACCGCCTGACCCCAAAGTCCTGACAGGGGTCTTTGGGGTGATGCTGTGTGGTGAAGAAGACTCAGCCTCTGCTTTGTCTACAGCGTTGATGGAGGTATGTGTGGCGTCAAAGAAGTGCATAAGTTCCTTCACACCAATGGAGCTCTTGTACCTGCAATGTGGGCGAATCAGTTCAGCGGCAAGCAGGCTTCTTTGGCAACGCTGTTGCTGAGAGCCAACGCAATCAGGCTTGGTAAGAGGAAATGGCATTGTGGCACAACTCATGCATTCTGCAGTGGCAATAATAGACATAGCATGATCACACCAGTTGTTGAGCGCAAGGCAGCCTGAATCTTGTTCAGGAAGACAAGGCCAACAGAGCACACGCATCAGGGAATCAAGGGTTGAACGGCTAGTGCAACATTGCTCACAAGCGGCTGCTGACACTTGCTGCAGCCAAGAGTAGCGGCATGACAGCAGATTATTCTCACGCAGCAGAAGGCTTGTCAAGCTTACAGTGTGTCAATAGGTTTGGCACTCCACCAATCTGCTGAGGCTTGCAGCCCTGAGTACAGGTCAAGCAATGCAGAGTCGGGCGCCCTTAGCTTATAAATCAGCACGTTGCGCTTGGCTGGGCCTGCTTTGCTGTTCAGTACCTGCACAGAACGAAGTGCATGACGACTCAGTCAGGCAAGTAGACAATGCAGATTTTAGAGTCCTGTAACAAATGGCTGCCTCTGGGGTGTGCCCTTAGTGGGGGGTCTGCCAAATGCAAGAAAGCATGCAGAAACAGATGTCTTCAGTTGCAAGCCATGCTGACTGAAAGTATGCCTTGTCCAGATCCAATGCAAGAGCATACTGAGGGCAAAGCTTGCATGCACCGCAACTATGTCTCAGTCATTGCTTCTTACCACCCTGTGATTGGATGCCTTGATCAGGCCACAGGTTGCACGCTCCAGGGTGTACCCTGCCAAGACAGTGACAGTCCCTCTGGGTGCTGTCACATCCATCCAGACACCATCTGCATTCTGGACCTGCAATGGCATACAGCAGCAGTCAAAACTATGCTTGCGACATGAGCAAAGAGCAAAAGAGCCCAAGACCGGGCTGAGTTAGTCTTAAAACGCTTTGTGAGAGGTACGAGCAATGGGTGCTGGACTAGCAACACTGATGACTGTGAGAGCTTAAGATTTGTCTACTGATGATTCGTGATGATTCTGTAGGTTTGCATACCTGCAGACCATGCCCATGGTCACAATAGATCACGGTCAGCAGTCCTCTGTCTATGTGCTCTCTGCAGCTGACATCCTCCTGAGTGTATGCATCAGGCAGTGTGTATTGTATCGCTTCAAGTCTTGAAGCAGCTGCTTCGCCCTGAGCCGCTTCCAACATGGACTCAAATGTGTCTTCTGCCAGACCAAGACAAGACGCTATGCTTTGTAGCCAGTTCCTTGCAGCCCAGTCATAAGCAAGCATAGCCTGCAGAAACATGAGAGGCATGTGCGGCAGGCATGACACTCAGCTTCAGCTGAAGGTTTGTGGGCAAACCGCTCTCAGATACCTCATCTGTGCAACCACACAAAGCACTGCTGTGCTCGTTGTGGTTGTGATGTAAGCGGTGTTCTATTCTCCATTTATTTGGTCCTCTTGTGAAAATCTCGGAACTTGGAAACGTTTCCCCGTTGATCCAATCCTCGGCCTGAGCCTGACACGCTGCCAATAGCATGTGCGACCGGCCCGCAAAGACATCAGACACCGACAGCACTGCAAAGCGTGACTGCTTCAGCTGCCAGGGGAGCTGTCCATTACCCGAGACCGTAGCGAAGCTGCTTGCAATAGGCATGGCCCCGTGTGGGAGAAATGATACGCAATATTGAGCTGCGTATGCAGCCTTGCAAAGACGGCACTACTTCAGCTGTGGGTTAAATGATCGACTCGTAGCAGTACACGTTCCTAGAATGAAGTGCGCCATAATATCGTCGTTCACGTCTAAATTGTGAGTTCAAATGATGACTCCCAGTACAGCTGCATGTCGCGCGCAGCATGCATGTCACAGTGCCATTGTCACAGGGCCAGCACAGTGAAACATGTTCCAGACGTGTTGCTATTAACATAGGCTCCAACGCAGTATGCGGATGATTGACACCGGAAGCAGTCATCATCAAGTAAAGCACCAGCAGTAACAACCTTTATCAACCTATAGGTTTGATACTGTTTGTTGAGCACCTGCTCAAACAGCTGACTAACAACTGAACTCACACCGTCATAATCTGTTTCATGTTGTTTTCACAGCAGAAGAACACAGCTCTGACTCACCTGCATTTGCAATTTGCATTTAAGCTATACAACAAAGATGTCAATCAGCACAGCACACTCAGCAACGCTTCACTGCAGCCTCTCTGCATCATATGCACAAGACTGGACACCGGTCGCCAAGGCATCCCTTCTACAAGTCCTTCAAAACTTTTGACACAAACGCTGCCAGCAAGGCTTCAAGTGCAAAGCTTCTGAGACAAAGGCTGCAAGCTAGGTTACAACTGTGCTGGAGCATGCACATGTTGAAGTGGACAAAAGGTCAGGCAGGCAGGTTAAGCCCATCTGCAGGCGGGCAACTGTGGCGGCCTGTGCAACAGGACACACTGCTGCTTAGTTGCACATTTGGGTGAACATGCTTTGCTGTGCTGTGCTGTGCTGTGCTGTGCTGTGCTGTGCTGTGCTGTGCTGTGCTGTACCACATCGTGCTGTGCCATAGCATGCTATGCCACTGCATGGCATGCTAAGCAGCACCACATGTGTGTGCATGACCTTACTTCTTGTCCGCATGCAGACTAGGGCAAATGAGTTCAGTGTTGCCCAGTGACCTGGCATTGTCATTAAATGAGTCTTCTGCAGCTCGTCTGGCACACTCCTGGCCAGTCTCAGGCTTGGAAGCCCTCCTCTCAGCGTGGGCATCAACAGGTGCAGCTGCTGCAGATGCAGGACTGGTTGTCTGTGCGGGCGTGGCAGACCTCCGGGCTGCAGCTGCCTGGACAGATGTCCTTGCAGCAGTGCCTGCATCAGCAGAAGCATATGAAGATATCACATCGATGTGCTGATTTGCCAAAAAGCTTGTCCAATCACATCAGATCTGTGCATCATCTGTGTATACCAAATTTGACTCATATTGAACGCTGGGCACACACTGCAATTAAGCTGAATTTTGGTGCTAAAGCATAGAACAATGCTGCTTGTGCATGGGTACCTAGAAATGGTGTCCAGCATGCTTCTGGCATACATGTAGTTGACTTGAAATGGCATGCATGTTAGCCCATTACTTTGCCTGCTGCATGCTTTGCTGCGTGCTGTCTGCTTATAGGAGTAGGCAGTGCCTCAGGCCAGGCACACACTCAGTACTCAAATGTGCTCATAACATCAGCAACTGGCTTACTGCCAAAACGGCCTGTACCGTATAATACGGCATACAGCAATGCCTGCATGTCTGGATGCAGGTGATCGGATCTTTACATATGCAAGACTGTGCCACCCACATTGCTACACCAAGCCTGCCTCAGACCATGCGTCTTTGGTGGAAACTGTGGCTAGGGGATTCCCAGGATCAAGCCAACCAGAGATCTCACAAGGACCTGCACCCTCCTCAGGGCTGGCTGCAGTCATGCCTGCAAACAACACTTGTGCCTGTTGGGACCATCATGCAAAGGCTCCAGGCAAGGTGAGACATCTTTATCAAGGGTGTTGCGCATGTCATGAGTCTAGATAGAATGAACGAACAGTCACCAATGTAACAACTGTAACTCTCTACTGAGCAACCAATTGATAAGTCAAGTAACAGACGGATTGCTGCAAGGGACCTCTAGAGTTGTTTAGGAGCTATTCACTGTAACTGAGAGTTTCACACATGCCCTCCCATTAGAGCTTGTAAAACGCTACAGTTTCTTTGGGACATTATCAAGTTGTAATGGTGTATGAGTGGAGGTGTATGAGTTTGCTGATTGCACGGTTATGCTAAACATGCTGCAGACAAGCAGTTCAGTCACACATGCATTGCAAAGCATCTGCTTTGACTCACATCATGGTGGAATGGCCAGTAATGCTGCCAGGCACCTGTCACAAATGTTGACCCTGCTGTGCCGGACTCAGCATCAACAACATGGCCCGCTTGGGGTGAGGTCAGGCCAGGCCAGGTCAGGCCAGGCCAGGGCAGGGCAGGCCAGGTCAGGGCAGGTGAGGTCAGGGCAGGTGAGGTCAGGGCAGCTGACACACAATTCCTGACCATGACGCGCCTCCCCTTGGCCCCCTAGCGGCTACTGTGTCTGGACCATAGCATCAATTCTGGTTGCATGAGAACATGTACTTCTTTAGGACAACCTGATATGTAACCAGTGCTGAGCTGACCCGCATGCAAGCAATGACACCAGTGCTATGGCTGGGACAGCTGCTCATGGGACCACACAACAGCAGCTTCTTGCAAAGATTGGACGTTACTACTGCATATGATCTAGACACTGCAGGGGGCAATTTTTGCCACAAAGTAAGACTCAATGTCGCTGCGTTGAAACAATGTGATGTTGCAGCCATGTCAGGGGCAAGGGGACTTGCTTCCAGCTTGTTGAACAAGGTCTAACAAAGCAGGCTTGCAATGCATATACATGTAACAGCAGTACTAACCGGTCTCACTCACCGTAAAGCTTTGGTACATATCTAATGGCTGCTCACCATCAGGCACATCCAGTTGTTGGAAGACTCTGGTTGCAGCAAAGGCCGCTGCTTGCATGAGCAGGGCAGGTGTGCTCCTACTTATTTTGAAGTGAGCTTTGCTGACAATCTATACAATGTACTTGAGGTTTACAAATTGGCTCCTTCAGGTCCAGGCATGGTAGGAATCTGAGAGGTCAAGGGTCCAACTTGTTGCTGCTCAAACCATGCCGGCTGACTGATGCCTGGCAACCTGCACAAGTCAAAAGTGAACGCTAGTGGCAAAAGCAGAATGCATGAACATCAAGCAGATCTCGCAATCTTGCATAAGGGAAATGGCACACTGCATTGCACAGCCTTGTGGCAGATTCTCTTCTGGTGAAGGCAAGCACCACCACAGATTGTGTGCATGGGCTGTCACAGCAAAGATAAACCCGCCAAGCCAGAGCTTGAGTGACAGTCACATATGCTTACATGCGCAGACTGCCCTTTCACAGCCGTATATGCTGCCCATGCTATATTACTTGGTAAAGACATTCAGAGGACCAATCAATGTAGGCAAAACGCGTCAAAGCAAATGATCCACATCTGAGCTCACACCATGATAAACTGTCCCATACCAAAAACACTGCTCCGGCTCTAGCGCACTTGCAAAGCTATACACTGACCAGAACCAGCGCTGTCAAAGTTTCAAACAAACACGGCATCATTTTGGTACATACTAGGTGTGCAGTGAGTATATCAGCATGAAGCCGAGACAGCAAATAAAACTACAGACTGTTCACTTCTAATGCACTTGAAAGTCATAAGACGGACAAGACTACAAGTCAATGCAGAGGCAGTCATGACTCAATGCGTTGCATCAAACAGTTCAAGCACAACACACTTGTGAAGATTCGACACATTGTCAAACAAGACATTGCCAGCATTATCCAGGTGTCAGGCTTGCTGTTTGATTCTAGACTTGATGTGTGCTCTCTTGTTCCTTTTGACTTCAGGTTCTGTGCGTTGATGAGGACTTTGTTCCCAGGTGTGCCCACCTGCATCCTTCCAAAACGCCACTTTATGGGACGTTGGCAGGACCTGCTCAGGGCCAACACCATTCCTGGCTGTGTCATACTCTGCAGCTAGCGCAGGGTACAGGGACTGCAGTGAGTTGCAAATGCAAGCCTTTCTGCTGGCACAACAGGAGCAACCACTATTGAGGCCAATGCGGCTGCGAGGACTGGCCACAAACATGTGTGGTTGGCCTTTGGGGCACTTGGTACAGATCCAGTGCACCACCCTGTGGCTGCCTATGGTGATCTTGTCAGGATCAAGACCTGCTCTGCGATTCTTCCCAAAATCAAATTCCAGCATTGCAGGGTGTCGGCTCTGGGTCATGGTTGGTTGTCTGTTCCATGACTTACTTTTGCTCGTGCACTTAGGACACCCACTCGTGTCCCTGACTTTGCCATACACTTTGGCTTGCCAGCTGTAACCACACACTGGGCAGAGCCAGTGCCTGCGGGCATGACTGTGTGCTATGACCTGGTCTGGAGTTACCCCATTCTTGGCTGTGTCCCAGTACGCTGCCACAGCTGGGGCCACAGGCAACAGCGAGTTGTGTTGACACAGCCTGCGGTTTGTGCAAAAAGGACATTTGTGGTCCATATTCTGCCTGTCATCAATTCTGGCCAACCATTCGTGTGGGAGCCCACTTGGACACTGGTCACAACTCCACCACACGCGCAAATCAGTGCTGGTGGTGATCTGCCTGTCTCCCAAGTGCTGATTTTTGGCATGATGCCATTGCCTCTGTAACTCTGGCCTCAGCAGGCTGATGTCTGGGCCTGCTGAGTACTGTTGCAGTTTTCGGTCGCAACAGCTTAGTCTTGCGTGTCCTGAAGCCCATGTATTGCTTAGTTTGACAGTTGCTACTTTCGCCAACTGCAGCCACATCTAGACTTCAGTCAAGTACACTTACGCGCGCGGTGCCTGCCTGGTACCCCTCCGTTGAACAAAGTTTCCTGACCAAAGTGGCGTTGCAGGTATGTCAAATCGGAGCGCCTGTACAAAGCTCAGAGTCACCGAAGTCAGAAAGCTGCTGAAGTGCAAATGAATCAGGCAACGTACCTGCTGTGAATCAGTTGCCAGACCGCTGGGGCGCAGCAGACTGCCATAGCTATGGTCACCTGCAAACTTCAGCGGCCGTGTTTCTGGTGATGACGAGGACCACGCTATCAGCAAGCAAGAGCGCGCTACCGTCAACGTCGTATGCGTCCAATGCTTTGCGAGGCTCCGAAACCGTGTTGGCATCAAGTGCCCTAGTCACTGGCCTAGCCTAGGTTCAGTCATGTGTCGGGGATCCCAGGCTGCTTAAGTTTGGCACAATTTTGACATTGCATCTGTCATAGAAAGGGCTAAGCATCAGCATGCATTTGAGTACTTTGCAGATGTTCAGCACAGCAGCTTGATGTTATATAGGACAATGCAGCCTGAGTACAAATCTGCAG
>JAABUO010007949.1_pt1 | contig 12047 bp, 13 predicted proteins | sample 5559291 | NCBI WGS metagenome assembly JAABUO01 (sample SAMN10711878, study PRJNA513372) | rock metagenome | isolation source: Antarctica rocks | place: Antarctica: Victoria Land, Finger Mt sud
GCCCATGCCCACCATCACACCCATGTGGCGCGGACGGCCGACAATGGAGGGGAAGACGGCGCGGGGGGCATCGTCTCCAGCAAACCCGGCCTTGCACATCCCGGAGCCATTATCAATAACAAGCGCTGCGACTTCGTCTGCGGGGGGGATTAGCTGCGCCACAAAAGCATCCTACCTTCCATATTTTGTGATTAGCGTCGGTGTTTTTGTCGGGCGGTGTTTACAACAGCGACAAGGGTTGAGCGCAGTCCTGGTCTGCGTGCGCTGGTGGTGGTGGCGGTGGTGGTGGCGGTGGTGGGAGATTGGGGGATTTGGAGGTTGGGTGCTGAAGGGGTTTTTTCGAGGGGTTGACCTGGAAGCGTAGAAGACTCTGAGAGTAAACAGAGAAGAGAAGAGGAAGAGTATATAAGAAGAGAGTGACAAGAGTAAACAGAGAAGAGAGAGTGACAAGAGTGACAAGGGCGACAAGAGCGAGAAGAGTGACAAGAGTGACAAGGGCGACAAGATTGAAGAAAGAGAGTGAGAAAAGCAAAGATGCGCAGCGCAGTCATCCACCGAAAAACGAATGAGACAGACGTCAACATCAAGCTGAACCTCGACGGAGGAGGGCTGGGAGGAGAGGGGGAGGGGGAGGGCCTGACGCACGCCTCGCAGCATGGCGGTGGGCAGTCCATATCCGTGAACACCGGGATCGGCTTCCTCGACCACATGCTCCACGCCCTGGCCAAGCACGGAGGATGGTCTCTTCTGCTGACCTGCAAAGGGGATCTTTACAGTATGTTGTGAGAAAATGAGACGCTAATAGCAGTCGACGACCATCACTCGGCGGAGGACTGCGCTATCGCTCTTGGGAGTGCGGTCAAAGAAGCTCTCGGACCCATCAAAGGCTACAAGCGCTTTGGGCATGCCTATGCGCCACTGGACGAGGCATTGAGTCGTGCTGTCGTCGATTTGTCGGGACGGCCATTCTCCATAATCGATCTGGGTTTGAAGAGGGAGAAGATCGGCGATCTAAGCTGTGAGATGATTCCACACCTCCTCAAGAGCTTTGCCCAGGCGGCAGCACTCACCATGCACGTGGACTGCATTCGAGGCGATAACGACCATCATCGGTATTATTGCTTTTGTGTGTGACCTTGCTAACGGGGCAGTGCGGAGAGCGCGTTCAAGGCGCTGGCAATAGCCATACGCGAGGCAACAACGCTGACTGGACGCGACGACGTTCCTAGCACCAAAGGTGTTTTATGATACAATGAACGCGGGCTCTAATGCTCGCGCGCCCAAGCTACGAAGAATGGGATGCTTTGTGGGTTCGCCACCGAGGTGGACGGCGTGACTTTTGTGCCGGAAATGATCTGCTTCACAACCGTCTCCATCTTTTTGTTGTTGATGGTGTGCGGAATGTCTGGGGTCTCGGCAACGATACCCGGCACGTGGCGAGGGCTCAATTCAGACCGGATCTTGCTCTTTATCTCTTTGACAAGCTCGTCGGAGTACGTGGTGCCTACAGCCATCTTGACAAACAGGACGACCGTCTCGTCTGTGTCTGTAGGCCGCCGTCGTCCCACACAAAGCGAGTCCTCCACCTGTGCACTGAAGAACTGCAACAAAATTGCATAGATCTCGGCACTGCCGAAGCGGACCCCCGAAGGATTTAGGATACCGTCGCTGCGCCCGAGCATGGTGATTCCGTGGGTCTTGGGATTGATGCGTAAATAGTCGCCGTGGTGCCAGACACCAGGGGAGCGCTCAAAGTATGCTCGACGATACTTCTCAGGACCCTCGCTCCCCCAAAACGTCACCGGCATACTAGGGAAGGGGGCTGTGCAGACTAGATCACCGGATTGGCCGCTCTCTTCCACATTATTGCCGGCTTCGTCAAACACGGTGATTGCCATACCCAGGCCCTTGCATTGGCACTCGGTCGTGTGAATGGGAAGCAGTGCATTGGGAGCAGCAAACAAGGAGATGATGTCTGTTCCCCCCGTGATGGATTGGATGGCCACCCTCTTTGGGAAGGCACGGTAGATGTACTCAAATGTCGACGCGGCAAGTACACTGCCCGTGCTGTAGATAGATCGAAGATGATCGAGGCTATACCGAGTTACTAGATATTAGTAGGAGCCTCCCAATGGTCATGCCTGGTATCACATCATTCTGTTCGAGGGTTGAGAGGTACTTTGCGCTGGTCCCAAACACCTTCACGTTATACTCGTCCGCTAAATGCCAGAGCGCATAGCCTCCGAGATCCTTGGGCATGAATGGAGATCCATCATACAACAGAATAGTGGCTCCAGAGGCAAGCCCAGTAACGAGCCATGGCCACATCATCCAATTAATCTGCGAGACTTGGAAAAAAACATCACCACGACCAATGTCCCCGTGGATCTCATGCTCCTTCTTCAACTGGATCAATGTCCCGCCCTGGCCATGCACGATGACTTTTGCTTTCGCCGTCGTCCCCGAGCTGTAGAGGAGAAAGAGCGGATGGTCGAATGGCAATTGTTCAAACATCTGCTCCTCATCCGTACTGAGACTCAAAAAGTCCTCATAAGAGAGAGAATCGCCGTGCAGGGGCTTGATGTCTGACGCTGCAGAGGGAATCGCGACATTATTGACTAGGATGCATGTTCGCAAGGAGGGTAGTTGCCGAACCACTTCATGAAGCTTCCCCATGCTGGCATGCTTCTTCCCATTGTAAATGACACCATTATCCGCAAACAGAACCTTTGCACCGAGATCCTTCAGCCTCTCCAACAGAGCACTGACCCCCAAGTCTGGTGAAGAAGCACACATAGTAGCCCCGAGAGCCGAGGTAGCGAGGAGGATGACAAGAGCCTCCAATGTATTACCAGCAACGAGACCCACCCGATCACCTTTCTCCACATGAAGCTTCTTCATTGCACTGGTGACGCAACGCACCTTCTCCCGAAGCTCAGACCACGTGGTGGTGAAGGAGGTGACCTCATTTGCCGATACCACTGCAACACTGTCTGCATTTGGACAAGAAGGCGGGTAGAGGAGGTTCTCTGCGTAATTTAGCATAGCCCCAGAGAACCACGCCGGTCTCGGCCACATTGACGCTCCCTTTTCCACGACGGTAGTGTACTGCTTGGAGGCTTTGACGGCGGTAAATGTCCACACCTCGCTCCAAAAGTCTGCCAGGTTGTGGGTGGACCATTCATGCAATTCATCGTACGTCTGCACACGCACCCCGTACCTCTTTCCCACGTGCCGTCGAAAGTGTTCTAGCTGGGAGGATAATGGGTCCTCGTGTCTCCACAGCTCACGAATTGGTCGGTGTTCGGAGGTCATTCGATATAGCGCGGGGAACCCCACACGACTGATCTATAGGTATAGAGTCGTTCCTACGACCTACGACAGCTCTTCACTAACGAGGCGGCACTCCTGCTTCCAGTCCTTAGGCCGCATCTGCTCCACAACCTGCCGGAACGCATCGAGAGTGCAGAAGCTCTCATTGCCGTCGAGGTGGTTGGCTTTTGCTTTGCACGCCGGGATCACAAGGGCCTTGTCGTTGTACATCATCCTGACAAAGTAATCTGCTCCCTTCCATGTGGCCCCAAGTGGAGACTGGCTCGGGCGGGAGAAGAGCTCGAATGCAATGGAAGACGTGAAACACGGCCACCTCCCGTCAAACGTCTGGAGCGAAGCCAGGATAGATGCAAGCTGCGTGTCGTGTGAGCCATACATGGCCAATTTGACTCCTATCTCATCATGCCTCCCACTCGAGTCATCCATCCTATCGAGAATGTCGCCCAGGAAGCTTCCGATCCCCAGACGTCGGAACTCTGCAGAGTCTCTATATCCGGCAAACCACTCTTCCACAATAGCACCCTCCAAATCTTTCTGAATCTGCTCATCGTAGAGTGGCTTGGGCAGCTGCACACCATGGACCAGAGCGCAATTCATGGTGTCAAATATTCCACTGACACGAGGATGCCCATTTACTTTTACTCCACCTGGAATCTCCTTCTGCAGGCGAGCACTAGCATATTGAAGAGTGGGATCCCATCGAAGGCCTGCTCGATGTGCAAATTCATGCATCAGCTGCCTCAGACGAGGACAGGCATCTCTACATGGTCAGCCACAGAATTGCCAAGCCATCTTACTCGTTCGGAAATAAATTCTCCTCACTCAAGAGCCTGGTGAATATCCGTGGCTGGAAGTTTGTAGGCCGTGTCGCCATTGGATAGAGGCCTATAATCATTTCTTGCAAGGACTCCATGGTCCGAACTACCGGGGTTGATCGAAGGTACAGCTGCTCCGGCTTCAAAGTTGCCGGCAGAAAGCCAAGCTGGTCAACATAGAGGTGTCGTATCCTTTGACCGAGGTTGAGGCACGTCTTCCGTCCAAGCTCCGTAAGCTCACCAAATATACACAACCCTTCCGTCTCGCGGGCCCCGCCAGCCGCCTGAACAGCCTTGTCTCCTTTCCCAAACGTCTCGAGACCACGTTTGTATCCAAAACTCTCCCATTGCCCACTTGCCGTCAGCACTTCATTGCGAAAGCGCTCGGCAGCTTTGCACTCTGCCCAAAAGGTAGGGATTGTGTTTTCGAAGCGGGCTCGTACAGGTGTCCGCTCCCCATGGCGTGCCACAATCTGTACAAAGTGCAACTGGAGGGATGGTGGATACAAAGAAGTCAATTCCTCTGGACTGTAGGGGCCCCTACGCTGAAGAGAAGCCATGATCGCAGCTTGTGCTTGATGGACTGTTTTGGGCAAGCCCGACCTGTCCACCTGTCTGCCTCGAGGCTGCTAGATCGGACTAGTGTTTGCACTTTCCCCGCTTACAGTAACCGGGCCAACCAATGCGAGGGGCAACAGCAAGGATTCGTTGGGCCCGACCACCCGACGTGGCAAGGTGAGGAGTGGAGGACACGTAAGCAATACATTTCTGGGATGCTACAGGTATCAAGAGTTTGACATTGCCCGCCACTCGGCCTATCAGACAATTCCGTTGCCCGGACAGGTTGGAAATTGAGTTTGGACGGACTGTTCTGGGCCCTTGGAACTCACAGGGGCGGTTGCTCGTGTGGCCTACTACCAGACACCCGGGAACGAAGGGATGGACCTCATCTTTATGGGCACAGGTGGTTCCTCGGGGATTCCGTTGGTAGGATGCGTGACCGACCCGGCGCAAACGTGTGGCGTTTGCTGCAGCTCGACAAAGCCGGACGGCGCCAAGAACAAGCGCAGGAACACGGGCGCCGTGGTGCGAATTGACGGCAAGACGCTCGTGATTGACGCCGGGAAGTCCTTCTACACGGCCGCTCTGGACATCTTTCCGCGCTATGGCCTGCGCCGTATCGATGCACTGATCCTCACCCACGCGCACGCGGATGCCATGTTTGGCCTGGATGATCTGCGGGCCTGGACCTTAGGGGGGCTGGTCCAGAAGCACATGGACGTCTACCTCGACCCCCACACCATGCACGAGGTCACGCGCACTTTTCCTTACATGGTGCACGGGCCCACCACTGGCGGCGGCGAAGTGCCGCAATTCACATTCCATGTCTTCGACCCCAACGAGGACTTCACGGCGGCTGGGGTGCCAGTGCGCCCGCTGCCCGTGGAGCACGGGCTGGACTTCAAAACCAAGACGCCCTATATGAGCAATGGCTTCCAGGTGGGCGGGCTGGCGTACATCTCGGACGCCTCGGCCATCCCGCCTGAGGTCATGCAGCGGATCGAAGGTTGCGCCGTACTTGTGCTAGACTCGCTGAATCTCATCGAACACTACAGCTCGCACATCAGCGTGGCGGAGGCGAAGGAGGTAGTGCGGGCGCTACGACCGGGGCGGACGCTGTTGGTAGGTTTCTCGCACCGCACGGACCACTACGTCACGGAGGAGGAGTTGGCCGCGTGGAGCAGCGAACATGGTGTCTCTATAGAGCCCGCCTTTGACGGGCAGTATGTACATATCCCCTAATACATATAGAAATATAGATATCGATATGAGAAACCTGGGTATCCCTCAGACTGCTCGTTGGCAAGGAATTTATTCGTATTGCGTGTTGTGGTGTGGCCCAGGTAGGCAATCATCAGAACCTGGACGACATCTAATTCCAAGGCAATTATCAGCATCGCAATTGACGGATGCAATTGACGGATGCAGTTATGTGTATATGATGCTGCTGAAACGAATGAAAAGGGTAAAGTGTGTGCACAATGCCTTCCGTGGTTATCATGCTTCCCGGCCTGCTCGACAGGATGCGCAGGCCATGCCAAGGGACCATGCAGCAGCTGCAACTCCAGACTGGGTGTCTCAGCCAACGGTCCAGCCGGTGACCAAGCACACAAACGGTTCGCCTGGAAAGTCCTCCTATCGAATCACGATAAGACAGCGACAAGATCTTATTCATCAGTCCCTTCAGAGACACGATTTACGGTCAGCAATGAAACAGTATATAGCAATAAGGAATGATTCAAAGGAAAACAGAGCCACAGCATTGCATCTTTCAAATACCCTCTTCGATATTCTGAAAGCTCTTCGTGACATAAAGCAGCCCTCAGAATCTCTTCTTACTCCACTTGAATTCCTAAAAAATATGAAAGATAACGTCATGGATGCTCCACGACATTGGTTTTATGTTATGTTTGACGAACTCATTCGCGGCAAACCCGACGAAGCTTTGAATATTCTTCGCATCTACCGTGGAGATGGGGGGCAAGGTATTAGAGACACCTATGCGGTACCGCTTGCTGCATTTGTTCTGCAGCAGCTGCAAAGCAAAGGGAAGGTGAATGGAGAACAGTTACTAGAAGATATGAAAGACTATCGAATACCTTCCATCAAAGTGGGTCAAACAAAAGCATTTTTGGCTCGTTCTAGCCTTCCAAAGGAGCTGGTGGACGCATGTCTTGAAAGTATCAAATACGTCCATTACATAAACATGCCAAACATGGTACTAGAAATTGGTCATCTAACACGCCAAGGAAACCGTGATGGCTTGAAGACCTTGTACGAGCAGTTAGATGTTTCGCTGCTCTCTCCCGCGCTCTGCGGACGGTTCATCAACGCCTTCTACCAGACCGGAGCAAAAGATTTTGCAGTGCGCGCATGGGTGGATTTGATTGACCGAGGAGAAGAGCCTGATGAGACCTGTTGGATTGCCATGATCGAGCATGGGAAACGCGGACAAGATCCTGCCGTGACTCGTGGAATATGGGAGCGCATGATTTCCACCGGCGTGGAACCGGATATAGCTAGCTACTCTGCTTACATGGGCGCCATGTTTCGCAACCGCGATGTGAATGGTGCCCTTCAAGTCTTTGATGAGATGCGCGCAAAAGGCATCGAAGTGAACCAGATTTCAGTCAATACACTTATTCAAGGCTTGCTGAGAGAACAAAACGATACCATCTTCAGGCTGCTGGACAGAATAGTCAAGGGTCAAATTAGTGGCGATATCTGGTGGTACAACACGGTTATGCGCGCGCTCATAAAGAGGAAGCAGTTTAGCGAAGTGCCGACCGTGTTGAATGCCATGAAGACTCACGGTGTCAAACCCGACGTGGTCACCTACGCTACAATCATTGATGGATTGTTCAAGGGAAGAACGAAACCTTCAGAGGAAAAGCTGCAGGCGCTTCTGCAAGAAATGCGTGAGAGTGGTATTGAACCAAATGTCCAATGTTACACAACCATCATCGATGGGTTTGCCACTCGTAATGAAGCGGCTGCGCAGCGTATGCTACAGGAAATGAAGGACAACAATGTTGCTCCGAATGTTTTCACCTACACAGCTTTGATCAATGGCCTGATGAAGCAGGTGAAACCCCAGCTAGCTCAGCACTACTTTGATGAAATGCAGAGCCGGCGCGTCTCGACAGATGCAGCAGTATGGAATCGCTTGATTGATGGCTATGGCATGCTCCGGCAGATTGATCACATGATGCAAAAGTACGAGCAAATGAAATTTATGGCCGACAAGGGCGTCCTTCCAAACAAGTACACGTACAGCAATATTCTCAATGCCTTGGCGAAAGAAGACCGTGCCGATTTGGCGGAGGAGGTGGTTGCCGATATGTCTCGCGCCGGATTTAAAGTGAAGAGCGATGGGCTGGCAAGTGCCATTGCGCGCGTGCGGTCAATCGGTGCCAAGATTGATGTGGTGCAGCTCGATGGCTAAATCCGGTCATAGTAAATAAACGACTCGTTGCATGGGTCATGACTTTCGTGCGCCCTTCCAGTCGGCGTCACGCTTCGCCGAGACACGATGCAGGAAGTCTTGCTCTTGAAGGTAACCCCCCTTGTTATGACGTTTCAAATCATCCCCAATCCCTTCCTGATCTACAAACCCGGCCCAATCCAAGCGTGACTTCTCCAGCGTATTCAGCTTGGGAGCCTTCTTTCCAGCCGCTGCTTCTAATGCAGAAGGCCGTTTGCGTGGACGTGGTACAGGGGTTGACTGTTTTGCAGCCGTTGCCTCTGCATTCGCAAAGTAGGCTTTTGCTTCCGCAGAGTCTCGGGGCACGTGTTTGGTCTCACTGGATTAGTGGCTTCTGCACACATCGTACGTTTTCACTTCCCCGGCAAATTCATACGTCCGCTTAATTGCTACCATATCCTGAACCTCTTCATTGTCTTCCTTGTCCTTTTTCTCTTTCATCTGCGTCCAAATGGCTTCAATATCCGTACCGGATCTGGTCATGGCAGGTGCAACCGCTTTTGGTTTCTCTGAGGCCTTGCTTCGTCTGGTACTGACCTGCCGTGTGCCCTTTGCCCGCATCGTTGCCTCATCTCCGGAATCCCAGTCGTCCTGACGGGCTTTCTGTTTAAAGTCCGCGTCATCACTAGAGTCTTGATCAGAAGAGGGGACTCATTAGTGGTTTGATCTCTCACAGACTCACCTTCGTCCTGCAGCTCGAAATCCTCGTCGCTCGACTCGTCCTCCGTCCCCGCCCTGTCGTCCGTGGTCATCCTCACGTGTGGTAGAAAACAAACGACGCGGAGACGCTACGCGTGTTTACATGCAGCAGCATCAGCAACAACAGCAGCAGATCCTCACAGAGCACTTGACATACACGCCGCTGTCCTTTGTAGACGATGTGATTAATGCTGTCAACACGCTGCTCTACCAAGCCGTGGAGGCCTTGGAGCAGTTTCTCACGAATGGATCGAATGCGCAGGGTGATGAGATCGCGCTAGGAATTCACCAGCTCGAAACACTTTTGGAGAATGCAGTGGACAGGAACTTTGACAAGTTTGAGCTTTACGTTCTGAGGAATGTCTTTGCTCTGCCGCAAGACCTCGAACCCTACTTCCTCCTCCAACACCACCATGGCATTGCCTTTGACAAACTCGACGGGGAGGCGGACATGTCGATCAAAGTGCACGATGCCCGCCAAAAATTGCTGGCGACGCAAAAGCTGAACCGGGTACTACGTGCACAGGAAAGATCGAATGCTAGACTGCAGCAGGTGCTGCAAATGTACACGGAGCGCGTCGCCTACCTCATCAAGGCCAACAACCTGGGAGAAAGCATGAATTTCTTCACGGCGCAGGTGGGCTCACTGAGGAAGGTGGCCGCGTTGCTCAAGCAAGTGAGGGCTTTCACGCCACAGCCCAACGAAAGGCACGTCTTCATCGAAGGAATGGTGCGGCAGGGCGTGGCTACGCTCGGCACCGCAAAGGACAACGCAGCAGCAGGAGAGGACAATACAAAGAATGTAGATGCACTCGACCAATTAGCTTGATGTACATAAGACCCAGGGGTGACGCTACGCTTCTGCAGCCACAGCTCGCGTGTAGATCTGCTGCTTGGAATGCCCTTCCACCTTCTTGATCGTGCCCTTCTCCTCCAGATCTCGGAGGGCCTGTCGCGCCAAGGAGCCGCTGATCTTGAGTCTGTCGACCAGGACCGACACCGTGATCAAGCGATACGAGCCAGCCTCCTTGAACAGCTTGTCGTATGTGCTCTGATCGAGGGTGACTGCATGCTGTGCCTTGTCCTTGACTTTTCCTTTGCTCCACTTCTTCTTTGTCTTTTTGCCACCTGAGGAGGCACCCGCTGCTTTGGCCATGGTGGTTGATCGGTTGGGTGGTGGTGGAAGGTCTGATAGGGCTGTGGGAGATTGACAGTCCTAGGGTTAGCCCTACAACAAAATACACAATATGGCCTCTTACTGCTACTAATATCTTCTTCCAAGCTCAGGTAGCTGCTATACTACTACTCTGTGTATAATATAATTCATCGGCGCAAATGATCTTCCGTCTTCCATCGTGGTGGATGAATAGGGTTCCGCAGGGCCACATCATCATCATCACCCACCACGACTCCGCCATACCAATGAGCATGGACGAGCTCGACCAGCAGTACCTCGATAGCATTCCCGGAGACACCATTGACCCCCACTTTTTGACAAAGACGTTTGCTGGGGACATGCTCGCCGTTACCTCAGAGGATGGCATGTCGGAAACAGGCTCCGAGGAATACCAACGCGTCCTGCTGAGAAAGAAGCCGCTCGACGAGATGGACGAGGACGAGAGACTACTGAATTCTGAGGAGGGCAAGAAGCTCACTAGCAGAGAAAGGAGGCAACTAAGAAACAAAGTCAGCGCCCGTCATTTCCGAGAGCGGAGGAAGGAGCACATTACGGAGCTGGAACAGAATCTGCAGCAGCATGTGAGCGACAACAAAGGACTGCAGAGCGAGAACGATGCGCTCCGTCGAGAGAACCAGCTCCTCAAGTCAACCCTGGACAACCTGATCTCTTCCCCGCCGATTGCATCCTACATCTCAACACTGGTATCCTCCACTCAAGCCGTTGCAGCAGCTGCATCCACCGAGCCGTCTACCCCAAAGTCGAAAGACACAAATCCGAATTTTACAGAAGACTGGCCGCTTGCATATGCGTCCACGTCGGTATTTGAAGTGCAGACCCCCGAGATCCACCTCAGCCCGATCGATATCAAAGCCATGGATATATGTTCAGGGTCGCAATCCTCGAGTGGCTTTGCACAGGAGGCATTTGACTTTGCAGAGAGCGTATGGAAGCGACTTGGGCTTGCTACGGAGTAAGCTGAGTGGGCATACATAGAACGGAGTTTGAAACATCACCTTTCATAGCTAAATTTTCTTATTGAATTGGTCCACATATGTATTCTTCCAATCCTGTGAACATGAATGAAAGCCTTTATTCAATTCGTCAATCTACCTTCGCTGGAGTCCCCAGGGACGACGGTACTGCTACATTTCGATAAGAAGCGCTACCTCTTTGGTCATGTGGCAGAAGCAACCCAGCGGATCGCGGTATGCCGCAAAGTGCGTCTTTCGAGAGTATCGGATATCTTCCTCACTGGAACCATTGACTGGCGAAGAGTGGGTGGCCTTCCCGGGCTGATGCTCACGATGGCAGACGCAGGAGTCACCGAGATGACTGCACATCACGGTGGAAGAAACTTGTCGTACGCATTGGCATGTACGCGGCATTTTATATTTCGTCAATCGCTCAAGCTGCAGACGAATGAGTTTCGGGATGAGTTTCGAGATGACTTTATCAAAGTTACGCCAATCTCTATTCTACCCAGGCACAAAGACATTACATGGCCGTCGTCGAGGAAGCGGTCTAGATCTCCAGAGTGTGGGGAGAAGAGCCTATCGGAGGCAAAGGAGATGGTTCGGAATATGTTTGGATCGGAAGACGAGAAACCGACGGCCACTCGCTGGCTACCACCTTCCACACCCGACACAACTAGCATATGCTACCTTGTCCGTCTGCATGCTCAGCGCGGTAAGTTTCTGCCCCAGAAGGCTATGGCACTCGGGGTACGTCCTGGGAAGGATTTCTCACGACTCGTCAAGGGAGAAACAATTCATCTGGAGAACGGTAGCCAAGTGTTACCCGAATTGTGTATGGAACCTACACGGCCTGGTGCCAGTTTTGCACTCTTGGACATCCCATCTGAAGAGTACATTACGTCAGTCATCATCAATAATCGTATCAATGATGAAAACGTCGACTGTACTATCTATATTTTGGGGAGCGGCGTGATCGACAATCCACGTTTCAGGGAATGGTT
>JAABUO010007951.1_pt1 | contig 12044 bp, 12 predicted proteins | sample 5559291 | NCBI WGS metagenome assembly JAABUO01 (sample SAMN10711878, study PRJNA513372) | rock metagenome | isolation source: Antarctica rocks | place: Antarctica: Victoria Land, Finger Mt sud
CCTCCCCCCCTTTGCCCCAGCCATTCACAGGGCAGGCTTGACTGCTATCCGTTTGCTTCACATCATGCAAGATGTTGAGAAGCTTAAGCAACGCTGTGGTCACTCACAACAGCACTTACAGACTGCCTTGGCCTAATCATCAGGCTTCAGGCCAAGCAGCTGTTGATCTACCAAATGCACCACAGAGAGGGCTTAATTGTGGTTTTTTTTGCATTTTGCTGCTTCATTGTAGCTTATGAAAGTCAGCCATATGCGTTATAGTTGATGCAAATAAACACATACCCTATGTGTTACAGCAGTGACTGAAACCCTTGGCTTACCTGTCAGGATTCAGGCCAAGCAACTGCTGATTCACCAAATCCACCACAGAGAAGGCTTGGTTGATCTCCCAATAATCTACATCTTGCTGCTGCATTCGGGCCGTCGCCAGTGCTATTGGCACTGCTAGGGCAGGGCTGGTTGAGAAGTCCTGGGGCTCTTGCGCTGCATCTGCATATCCCCTTATGTGCGCCAACACCTGGACAACAAGCACTGCTGTTGACTCAAGCAAGAATCACAATTCTGAAGAGAATTCTGGTGCCTTGTCAGCAAACATTGGCACCAGGGCTGCTGCACCTTCAACAGTTGACAGAAGCGTTGCCAGCTGGTCTTGTGCTTCACAACTTATGAACAGACTCTGCAGATTCTACTAAATGAGGGGACACGTGACCCACCCTGAGGCCCACCTCGGATGCCTTCTCAGCAGACACCAACACCAGGGCTGCTGCGCTATCAGCAGCAACAGAGGAGTTGCCAGCTCTTACAGAGCCCCACAACTTACTGTTGAACAGACTCTGCAGAGTCTACTGTATGAGGGGACAAGTGACTCACCCTGAGGCCCAACTCTGATGCCCTCTCAGCAGACACCAACACCAGGGCTGCTGCGCCATCAGCAATGATAGAGGAGTTGCCAGCTGTCACTGTGCCGCCCTCCATCACAAAGGCTGGCGGCAGGTTGCGCAGCTTGTCTGGTTTGACCTTGAGCAAAGCTTCATCAGTCATGACTGGAGTGGGCATTGCGCCCTGCTTGCCTGGCACTTGCACTGGCGTGACCTCCTGCAGTGTACCAGTGTGTTGCACTGGTGTAGTTACTACAAAGGCACTGGTGTTACGTTCTGTAATGCACTTATATGGCTCCTGGTGATGCGTTGGTGTAGGTTACTGTGACGCACACTGGCTGTGTCTGTGTGAGCAATGGTCCTGATGAGCTGCAAGGCTATGTTAGCTTGAGCGTTTTGTCATCATGTATGCAATGAGCATTTGGTTTTGCTGTTTTGGCACCTATTGCAGCATTTGGGTTGGATGTCAGTGACTTGTGACTGTGACAAATGAAGGTGTAAGTGTCAAAGCTGTGTCCAGCAAAGCTTCCAGGCATACAGCTGGGTGGAACAACATGCACGTCTGTGTTTGTTAGATGTTCTGATGTGAAGGTCATGCACTTCTAAACATACTGCGCGATTTACAGCAAGCCAAGCTACAGGTCAAATTTAAAGAGCATAACATTTGCTGTCTGACATTCATGGGGCTGCATAATCGCGGAAACACAGCTTTGTAACCCACCTACAACAAACACAACTTTGATCAAACGTTTAGCTGACCAGTCACATGGGCAAGTCGCAGCATCATTGCAGCCACAGTGCACAAGCACCATCATGAGCCAGTGAAGCTGTGTGGTATCTGACTGATATGTGGTTGGTAGACAGGCTCCACAAATGCAGTATTTTGTGCTGTGTATGGGCTGATGTGCCAGAGTTATCTTAGTTGTGTGTCCAAAAGATGTGGCAGTTGAGTTGAACATCTGACTATGAGTGTATGGCCTGGCTTGTAATTTCAGTTACATACTTTGTGTAAACTCATTCATTACTCTTGTTCTGACGATGGGTGGACACTTTGGCGCATAGACTCAGTCACAGAATGAATTGTTATGTATATCACATCAAGTTGTTGTAGGAACATGCCTGTATGTGAATAACATGTACATCATGTTTGACAGTGACAGTATGACATTCTACCATGCCTGTTGCGCCACTCATGGCAGCTTCATTAGCCCTCCTGAAAGTCTCTAATGCATGATCATCCTGCTGAGCTCGGCTGATCCCATACTTCTGCGCACATGACTCAGCACACTGGCCCATGTGCTGATCTACATGGGGGTCCCAGAGGCCATCATGGATCATGCCATCCAGCAATGTGCCATGACCTAGCCTGTAGCCTGATCTGGCTTTTGGCAGGTAGTATGGTACATTGGACATGCTCTCCATGCCTCCAGCTATGACTATGTCATGTGTGCCTGAAGCCATGACAGTGTTAACAGTGCATTGGTGTTTGTGATGATGATGTCTATCATCAACAATATTAGTACATGAATACATCCAATGTAACAGCATGACTATCATCAACAGTTGATGATGCCACTGTTACAGTGCCCGAGACACTGGTAATAATAATGATGCTGGTAATGATACTGGTAATGATACTGAGTCTGTAGTACTGATTGATGCTGATGGAGATATGTAGTCTGTGGGAATGATACTCAGAAAATAGTAGTCTCAATGTGTAGCCTGATGACAAACATGAAGGTCTAGATGTCAGTGTCACGTCAAGTATGCAACCCAAGCCCTGTCCAAAAAGACCAAACTCTACTGCATTATGCGACTGGTCAATGTGTTACTACAAAGAAAGACTTGTGCATAGGCGATGCAAGACAAAGACTGCAGCATGTGGTGATCGTGACTTTGCCAAAGTTGCCTACTATATGCCATGACGCCAACATGATCTAAACATCTCCCCAATGTAGAAACGCGTTTTTAGTGTCCCCAAGCGTTTCTGAGTTTAGATTTCCAGTGTAGGGATGACGTTTCTGAATTAAAATAGACGTTTTGGGATTGAAAAGAGCTCACACACACTCACCTGTACATGCACAAGATACCTGTCTGTATACTCTGTGCAGCCAGTATGACGTCACACACACTCACATGTACGCGCACAAGGTACCTGTCTGTATACTCTGTGCAGCTAGCATGACCTCACACACACTCACATGTACATGCACAAGATACCTGTCTGTATACTCTGTGCAGCCAGCATGACTGCTTTCATGCCGGATGCGCACACTTTGTTGACTGTAGAACAGACGGTGGTTGGTGGTAGACCTGCTCCCAAGGCAGCTTGCCGTGCTGGCGCCTGTGCCCCACACACCTAGTGTCACTTGCATAGCTCCTGAGTGCTGTGCAGAAGATCTGCATCGGTTTTGCTTTGAATTTGACAAACAGATTGTGACTCTATAAAGCTGCTTCTGACTTTCTTGGGCTGCTTCTGATAATGTCAAGCTTTAATGATACTTGACAGCGGTAGCTTGCTGTACGTGTGTCTGCTGTGCAGTATAAGGTTTCATCTCATGTCCTCATGCAAAGTATATACCGTTTTGTAGTAGTGCAATGCACGCTTGATATATCAGGCTGAGCTATGCGCATGGTGTCATGCTGGAATTGCTGTGAGTTAACATGCATTGTACTGATAAGACCCCAAATGACATAGGCTTGGAGTGATGAAAGTCCTTACCTGGCCCAGTCCAGCACTTACGACATTGCCCATGATGACCTCCTGCACATGGGAAGGGTGCAGGCCAGCTCGTTCCAAAGAAGCTGCATGCAGAAACCAAACATTCAGATGTACACTGTGTCTGCTATGTTGCAACTAGACGTTGTCTTGCTGTTCAGATGCAAGGTTGACCAGAGCTAAGGCTTCAGCGACACCTTTGATGGCCAATGAGCCGAGATGTGTGGCGGACAGTGGTGCTAAGAATCCTTGAAATGCTCCAAAGGGCGTGCGGACTGCTCCCACGATGCAGACATCTGCAGACAGCAGTGATCACTGAAGAGGGAACCGCGATTTTGGTCGCTTTCGGACAGACCAGGCCCTTCACTAAAGCTGCAAAATGCTGCATGGATGGCAGTTTGTTTGGACCACGGTGCCTTAGTGCTGTACCGCGGCTTGTGTGAGCAGACGGCAAATCCAAAGCTGCGGAAATTGTCCCTTCAGCCAGCGAGCCTGTGGATTGGTCTCTCAACTGTGCTGCACAGATGCTCGCCATATTTGATGCTGCATAACTGGTCAGCCGTATCTTGCGTTTTGGATGCAGTACCCGCAAGACCTGCATAGTAGGTCACAACCCAGCACCAGCATGCAAGCAGTTGCACTGATCCGGCGTTAACGCGACAACAAGTTCCTGGAAGTGTAAGGGTTAGTTTTAATAGCAAACAACAGGTGTATGGCTTGTAATTTGTGACCAGAGCTTCTTGGTCTCGAACGAGGGGAAGGGTCATGCAGGGCCACCTGAAGTTGGTAGCAGGGCATTTCGCTGTATCCGCCCCAAGCTTCCCGCTGCTTCCTTGAACCTGCATTACGTAAGCCGATTGACTTGTTACTAAGCCTCAATCTGACTTCCTAGCTAGTGTAGGCTGGACACATTTGTCGCTGAGCTACAAGCGTGGTCACACGGTCGTATTCAGCATGCAGCATAGTACTTCGTTTCAACTCGATCATCGCAACTGTGAGTTTGACCAGCATCTGGACTTATTGGACGACTTTCAGGCTGACCTGCAGCTTTTCCACTTGGCAGATCAGTCACGAGGAGGGGCGGTCGGTAGGTCACCGCATGATGAGGCACTGGTCCAGCAGCAAGCTATAGAGCCGAGAAGAGTGATTTCAAACCGTAAAGCACAGCAGCGTTTCCGCCAGAGACAGAAAGCAAGAAAAGCGTCAGAGGCATCTGAGCTCCTGTACTTGAGGGGAAGAGTACAGGAGCTGGAGCAAATGGTGAGCACAGAGCTCGATCACAACAGCCCTCCTGCTGCACAACCCCTGGCTCAGGTACAGCAGCTTCTGGCATCTGAGCTTTGCACCTCTTGCTATCGTTACTGTCTGCTCTACAAACGCATTGTCTGGTGACTCTGCAAATCTGCACAGGTCAATGCCAGCAGCACTAACGGTTTGTTGGAGGCTATTGGAGTGCTGCGTTTGGAGAAAACTCTACTCCAGGTGCAATAGGCAGTTGCACTGTCGCTGTGTTACATAATGCAACAGTGCTTCAGTCAGTCAGTGTCTTGATGCCGCTTATGCAGTCTCACAGCATTGTCTGCGCACCTTGATTTGGCCATAAGCATGTCAGCAAATGCAGAAGAAAATGCAGGTGTCTGCAATGCTGTTTCTGTCTAAATTGCGCCTGCAGGCAAAAGAGAACAAACTGGATGGTCTTCTTTCAGACCTGAGAGCTACAAGCGGGCAAGCAGCCCCACTTGCATCCTTCGAGGTGCTCTGCAACATGAGGAGCGTGAGAGCAAACACATGCTGCTCGTGATGCAGCACGCACACAGCATTTGCAGGTTGCATTTCGTGTCTTCCCTATGGTCCTCTGTTTATGAACCTTGATAAAGTAAACCTTCTTGGACGCCCAATTCTGCATGCATCATTCAATCCAATCCACTATGACAAACATGTTGCGCCGTCTTGTGGCGCAAAATCTGATTGGTGTCAAACTAGACACCATTACTAAACATTGTAGACTCAATGTGTATCGGTCTGTAGTTAGTCATCTCTCAGCAGGACACCCTGGTGCTGGTTTTAACATTCGACGCAATAATTGGAGATGTGCAGATGCATTTCTTCAGCTGCAATGCACCAGATCAGAGGCAGAACTACAAGCAGAAGTAGAAGCTGAAGCAGAAGTGCTGCTCCTCATGATCTGTACCCCCCTGGCTCATTGTTGTATGCAATGCATCTTCAGAGTTAATGGAATGTGGTGCTGCCCATTGGGACAATGAACTGCTGTACTGACTTCAGATTGTGCTGTTGTTCCACAGGATCTGAGCATCCATTTCGAGTGGGCAACAGAGTCCCCAGTAGACTGGAAGCAATTCCTCACGGACGTTCAAACAGGATCAGAACGCTGTAGCGTCGTCTTCAGGACTGGCCCTTTGAAAGACCACTGTGTCTCAGTCAGGAGCTTGCTCACTCTGCCCATGCCTACCATTTTGGCAATGGTCATGCAGTACAAGCAGCTGTGTCATGATCAGCTGGGGCACAGTCAGCTCAGCCAAGATCAGCTCAGCCAGGATGTATCAAGTCATGATCTGCTTGATCATCCAGCTCTTGCGTATCATCAGCCACAGCAGCAACTGCTTAGTCACCAGCACATGCTTGATGCACATCAGCACCCGTATAATCAGCAAACTCACCATTTAGAGCAGCAGGACCACCTGCAAAATCATTATCAGCAGACTCATGACGACCCTTGGTGTCAGCAGCAGCAGCAGCAGCAGTCACAGCAGCAACAACCGCAGCAGCAGCAGCAAGAGCAGCAGCAGCAGCAGCCACGCCCTGAAGCAGCTCCCCAAATGGATGAAATGCTGATCAAAGAGTATGTAGCAATTGGCATGCTTGGAAGTGAGTCCAATCCCCTAGAGCCATTCCACAGGCAGGCTTCCAATGGCAACGTCATGCAGGCTGATATTGTCTGGCTCGCAAAGTGGGGCCAAGTATTGGTAAGCTTTGCAAGCACCTGAGGCACCGCATCGCTGTCTGTTCAGTGTCTCAGCAGCGGTCAGTCTCAGCCTCTAATCTTTCTGCACCCACGTTTGACCAGGTTAGCCTTGCTGCAGCTAGGATTTGACAAGGTCAGCCTTGCTGCATCCAGTTTCAAACAGGTTAATCTTGCTGCACCCAGGTGTTGACTAAGTCAGCCTTGCTGCAGCTAGGGTTTGACCAAATTAGCTTTGCTGCACCCAGAACGAATCAGGCTAGCCGTGCTGCGTCAAGGGCACCTTTGCAGCGTGCAGAACACAACATTGGCAAGCTGTTGTAGTGGAGATGCAAGAGCTAAGCTAGCTGTCGCACTGCGCAGGATGCAACACAGCTGACAGCAACACAGCAGCAGGAGCTGGCAGCACTTTCACACTGGTACAGCTTTAGAATACACAGCCTTCAGCAGCGAGCACAGGCTCTGTGTGAACAACTGAAGGAGTCTCTGTCGCCGTTGGCTGTCAAGTCCCATGTCAGCATGCAAATCTTTGATGTGGCAGCTGCTCTACAAGACTGCTTGGAGGAGCAGCATGAATGCAGCCTGCAGGTGATTCGCAAAGTCTGCCTTCAGGTGAGTTCTCCGCTTCACTGAATGACTGATGCTTGCATGCGTGCCTTGCTATCACTTCAAGTGACTTGCTGTGACTACTACACTATGCGAGTACTTACATGCATATGTTCACTTGCCCATGCGTCCACTGTTACCATTCCACTGTTACCGTTCCACTGTTACCAGCGACTCACTCACTCACTCACTCAATCATTTGCTCACGCAAAGCTGTGTGCTTGTTGTGCCTGTGCATGTGAACCCTGGGATTCCGGACCAAGGTCTTCCGCAGTCGCTGTACGTACAGGAACGTCACAATTGTCAATCTGCCAGAGCTTGTTCTGGCTGCCTTGACAGTTGCGTGCACGCATGCAGGTTTTGACTCCTATGCAAATGGGGCGCATGTGTGCTGCATGCTGGCCCCACATGATGGACTTCCCAGCTTTAGTGCACATTGTAGCGACACGCCTTGACCATGCTGCATCTGAGCAAATAAGCATACCCCGAATGCACCCCGCCACTCCAGAGTTCCTGAACATGTGGCTTAGCAAGCAGCCAAATGCCCCTCATGTGCAGTAATGGGTGCTCAACCAACATGTGACATGCAGCTTCAGCTTGGGAAGTTCATTTTAGCAGCAGCCCGGATATCACGTATGCATGTCAACTCGATTTTGTGTAGTGCGTGACCTTCTTATGTATGCTCAGGTGTTGAGGTCAGCACTCATGACTTGATCAAGTTGCAGCCTTTGTACAGCTGTACTGCAGTATTGAGATGTTGTGCAACATGTGCTGTTCTTACAACTTTGTGCCTATTTTTGGTGGGCATTGCAACGCTGGAGTCAATAGCATGCAGTGCAGATAATTTCACAAAGTGATGACCTGCAGATCTAGAATAAGTCTTAGCAAAGTCAGGACAACAATCACACAGAGAGCATGTTGTACTGTGTCACCCTTGGGTTTTTATCTGTCTGTCTTATGGGCACAACGTTGTGTCACTGACTGCCTCCTACTACTCAACTAGAGTTGAATGGTAGGAGACAGTCAGTGACAGCAGGCTTGACGAAGACAACTGCTTCAGCTGTGTAACATTATATGCTGCACTCAGGTGGCTTTGAGATTCATTATTGCGGCTTTGAAAGTGGAAGCTGCAACTTCAACTGGTGCTCTCGTTTCGCTCTCTTCACTTGTAGCAATTGTTGGCTGGCACATCAGTCCCTGCTGAAGGAATTCAAGCCACAATATGGAACCAGACAGGCCTATATATATGTACCCCAACGACACAGGCATGTGCATGCAGTCCGTAAGGAAGATGTAAATGCCACAGCTGGACTCGTTTACGCCTTGGCCGGGTTCTTTGTGCAGCAAAAGTCGCTGATTGGCATGATCGGTATGCGCATATTGCGTTTACTAATAACTCAGCTGGCATCCGACAAACGGAGCCTTTGCTAAGCTACCTCAGGTCAGCAGATCAAGCTGACATAAACCTCACGGGCACCATAACCTGCAAACCAATGGATTTCACTCAGACACTTTCAAGGTCGCCTTTCTTCGCCGCACGCTGTTGCTGCGACTTGTCGGCAAAAGCTCTGCAAACCGCCAAACAGATTGTTGTACAACAGGAAAATGCCGGGATATGCAGCTGCGCATGTAAAGCCCAACGGTACGCAGAATTTCTTGATTTTCTATGTCCATGGAGCAGCTGCATCAGTACACTTGCCACGTTGATCGTGCAAGAATGTGCTCGACCTATGTAATCCAGGCCTCACGAGCTGCAGCTGATGTGCATTTTGCTTCCTTGCACCGCAGGTCCAGGAGATGCACGACCCACAGCAGCAGCAATCGTGGCGGACGAAAACTTGGTTGGCAAGCTGTCCAACAAAGTCATTTTGATCACCGGTTGTTCCTCTGGACTCGGGATCGAGACAGCCCGCGCTCTGCACGCTACCGGTGCACACCTGTTCATCACTGCACGAGACGTCAAGCAGGGGCAAGAAGTAGCCAACGACATCGTCACATCCAACAGCGGAGTCACTGCCAAGATTGACGTCCTGAAGCTGGATCTGGGCTCCCAGCCCTGAGTTTAAGTCGCGAGTGGTCTCCCTTTCTTCTGCTAACCACCGCTTTTCTGGGGTGCATTTGGATGATCTGGATCTCAAGAAAGCTGGTTATGACCCCTGGGTTTCATATGGCCAGTCCAAAACAGCCAATGTGAGTTTTTGTATCTTCTGCAAACAGTCACCGGCATCAGCCTTGCATGTTGTTTGTCAGTAGGCCCGCAAGGCTTGACTGGTCGCACATTGATTTATCTGCTATGCTGCAAGTTTTGTAGTATGATGCCCATTTTTATACAGTATGCCTTACAGCTGCCATTGCTGCCTACTTCTGGACTGTTTGCCGTCAGGGCCTCTGCTGCTTGTTGTTCCTGTTGGTCGCTGGATGTGAACATTTCAAACTTTTTTACAAAAACATGTTTACAAGCGTGCGTGCTCTCTTTTCCTGACTGATGGCATCCCTTTGTCGGCTGTTGGTAGCTGATGTTGAATGCTAAATGATCGCTCTCGTTGATCCCTCAGCAAAGTGTTCTAGACTGTCGTCCTCTCGTATTTCACCCGAGTGTGTTTGCTGCTCTTTGTAGGTTTACTTTGCCAATGAGGTTGACCGGCGTTTTGGATCACATGGTCTTCATGCCACCAGCGTCCATCCTGGCGGTATCATGACTAATCTCCCTCGTCACCTGGACCCACAGACCCTGAAAAGCATGGTGACCCCTGCCATGCTTTTAGCTATGAAAAGCCCAGAGCAGGGGGCAGCAACAACTGTCTGGGCTGCGGTGGGCAAGCAATGGGAGGGGAAGGGGGGTAAATTCCTAGAAGACTGCAGTGTGAGTGAGCCTTTTGTGGCTGATGACCCCAGGCATGAGGGGTTGGGTCCCATGGCCCCAGGGTATGCACCCTATGTGTATGACCAGCAGGCAGCACAGCAGCTGTGGGATTTGTCGCTGAAGCTGGTGGGGCTGCAGGAGTAGACTGGTTGTTATAATTATTTATATTGTAGCGTTTCAATTATTGAAGCTCACATGCGCGGTCATCAGCAAGCCTGCTGTCTGTATGTGCACGAATGTCCCATACCAAGCCGTAGTAGCCCTTTGCGTTGCCTCATCATGCAGAAGCTCTCCTTCGTGTACAAACTTCAGCTTTGTGGCATGTTATTGACTCGATAAGTGATAACTGACAGGCCTGACAAATGCAGCAATGCTCTGTGCAGAGCAGCGTGGTTGTGTGTTGCATTACACCCTTTTGTGATCAACCCTTGTCGTAAGCAATTGTGCTGGTCAGATGTAACTCCCGGAATACTGTGCCCCATTGTCGTATGGGCAGCTTCTGCAGCTGTATCATATTGATCATAGTATTGAGCTGTGCGTCAACAGCTGAAAATTGTTGATACAACTGCCCCACAGCACACGACAATGCATGTCCAGTGCAAGATGCTACAGATACAAAATGTCCAGATACAAACATGTTGCAAGACACTGCCTAGGCAGGCTTGTATAACACATGTTGCATGAAAAGTGCGTCAATAAGCATCTACTGGAAGGCCGTCTGGAAATGTATCATGTGCAACGCTACCTAGCTAGGGAATTTAGCTTCCAAAAGCATGTCTCGCTGACTGATCATAAACCTGTTCATGAATGGTGTGGCTGTCAGTTGTTCTTGACTATGCCAGGTGCGGTTACAATGCACACATCTGAAAGGGTCACCTGGTAGATGTGAACAGCTGTAAGCACACCATGGACTTTTTTTCCTTTTCTACCTTAAGCATACCATGGACAGCAAAGGCGCTAAACCAGCAAGCAATTAACTCAACAGCGTCAAACCAGCAGGCAAATTGAACCACTGAGCTGAGCTGGTAAACCCTTTTCATTGCCCTCGCTGTACTGGTTGGCTTTTAAAACGGAGGACATGCACATCTGGGCGCTTCAAAGTCAGTTCACGCACCACAAGCTCAAACAACTGGACCTCGCGCGGGTCAGTGTGGGTCAATTCCCACTGGCAAATAGACAGCGATTTTAGATTTGGAGCATTCACAAGATTTAACGTGGCGGTCCAAAAGCAAAATGAGCCAACTCGACCTTTGAAAGTCACATGCTGCAGTGCGTGCATCAGTTCCCACTTCACATTGATGTACACAAAACACTCATGACCCCTCCCTTCATTGAGCGACACATATAGTGCACGCAGATTGCTTAAGGCTGCTAGTTCTGTTCCTAGATACATAGTGACATCCCCAAAAAGCTGCAGCTGCAAGCTCTGCAGGCCTGTCAACTTATAGAGCCATGGGAGGTCTGCAGGGTCAGCATTAGGCATGATGTCAAGGGCCAGCTCAGTCAGAGCACTCAGCTTTGAGATAGTAGGAGGAATGTGGCAATAGCTCAGTAGTGAGAGTGTATTCTCTGCTGACTCTGATGTTATACAGGAGAGTCCATAAATAGTGAGCACTTGAAGGTTGCGGCATCCGCTGAGTCCTTCCACATCTAGATTATGCAGAAGGCCGTTGTTCACCACAAGTTTTTGTAGCTTGCTGGAGAAATGGCACTTGTCTACGCCACTTGCACTTGCCGTTGCTTGCGAAACCTCCAAGTTTGTCAGATGAGCAAAAGACTGGAGACTTGTGAAGATGCCACCAGAGAGCTTCAAGCTCTTCAAAGCTGGCAAACCAGACATAGGCTCGAGGCAAATATCCATCTTAGACGAGGTCAGCTCACAGCGCTGCAAGGAATAAAGGCCAGACAACAGGGCTACAGTAGCCTGGGAAACAACGTTAAGACTAATCGCCACAAGCTGAAGCCGTTGCTGAAGTACACATGAGAGGACGTCTGCGT
>JAABUO010007955.1_pt1 | contig 12041 bp, 15 predicted proteins | sample 5559291 | NCBI WGS metagenome assembly JAABUO01 (sample SAMN10711878, study PRJNA513372) | rock metagenome | isolation source: Antarctica rocks | place: Antarctica: Victoria Land, Finger Mt sud
CGCTAATCGATCGATAACACCTCCTACCTCTTCCAGCGATGACGCAGCCGGTCGACCTCAGCAGAACGGAAACGCCGGTTGGCAGACAGCAGGTACAGATAGCAACAAGAGACAAGGTCGCCAGCAGTCAATGTCAGGCAGCCCTGAGAAGGACAACGTTTTGGGATACGTCAAGAATGTTACGGAAAAGGTTGATGCCTCTCTACTCAAAAGTGCACTGCTCCAGTATGGGAAGCTAGTTTACTTTGATGTCAGCCGTCAGAAGGTGTGTATATTCTCATGACATTGACTACGTTAGCAAACATACTGATAAGCAATAAAGAATTGCGCTTTCGTCGAGTTTGCCGATCCCGCCGGGTACAACGCCGCCGTGGCAGCCAACCCCCATTCCATTGGAGGGGAGCAAATCTATGTCGAAGAGCGGCGACCTCGGCCAACTGCCTATGGCGGTGGCTTCGGCGGACGAGGGGGAATGCGTGGCGGTCGAGGGAGCAACGACGGTCGCCCAGGAAGCCAAGGAAGAGGAAATTATCTCAAGGATGGTGGTCGTGGCGGCTTCGTACCTCGCGGAAGAGGGGGTAGCATGACTCCGAGAGGCCGTGGACAGCCTCAAGCCGCCTAGATCCAGGTCACTCGTCCGTCCGGATCTACTTCGAGTTGCTCCCAACCTGGGCTCACACATCTCTCAAAATACTCAAATATTCACCCTCCCAGACATCCAAAGTCCTGGCCGCGGACTCGATCTCTGTGGCCGTCTGTGTAATTTATTCGTACGATCTATAGACGCGGTTCTCGACAAGGACTGGAAAAGTTTCTCGGATTTAGCTCTTTTGCAAGCATATTCCACTTGCTTTCGTCTTTTCGGCTGGGCATAGCGACTGCGGTACAGGCTTGTGAGAAGCTTATCTTGTCCTTATGCATCTCTTACAATTCCCTTCATCTTCAGAGGTGGTTGGTTAGATGGAATGGTCCGAGATTCAGCAGAGGAGATAACTACATGCTGGCGACTCATTCACCCTTTTTGCGGTCGGTAAACGGAAGTGGGGACGGAGGATGAGATCTTTGGCTTCATGGTGAGCGGCGCTTCGCTCTGGGAACTGCGATCTTTCTTGCTGTATGCTTTGATGATATCCTGCATACCATACACCTCTGTGTACAGAATAGAGCTTTACATAGGGTTTTGCATAATTATTACTTGCTCATCTCAGTTCCCTCTGACGTGGTTGATGAGAGAATTGTCCTGCTCTCGAGGTATTAAAGGATTCGTCCGTATTATGTATACCGAAGGTACTTGTAGATTCTATTGTTCCTACTATCAAGCACCGAAAGGAATAAGTCTTCAGCCATTCCTTTTGACACTATACTATGGCCGCTCCATCAGCCTCGCCGTCGATATCTGACTAAGCCCTTTCCCCTTGAACTACTCGTATTAACCCCCTTCCCACGTACACTTAGCTACCGCGCTCGTAGCGAGAATTTGTTACACTACGTGACTACTATGGTATTTGGGGTATTAACTGTTAGCACCAACACTCACAGATCTTCTTGTTACGATTCAGGTTCGAGACAGCCCAGAATCTTCTGCCTAGAAAGTTGCATACTAACAGTTATTACCCCAAATACCACAGTAGTCGAACTAGCATCAGTGGTAAGTACAAGTAAATGTGTACTCGTACTAATTGAAGTGGGGCACGTGGGACTGTCAATCAGGCCACAACGAAAGTACATCTGACCGGTACCTTGAATACCTACAACACGCTCACTATACTCTCGCCCATGTTTTCACCTAAAGATTTTCTTATCGTATGTGATCTCTATATCATATTCAAGCTACAAAATCATGCGTCCAGGCACAGATGTTCTTGCGGGACGGACTCGCAAGGATCTCAATGTTACAACCCTAACGCCCGAAAGCCATGCTGCGCCCACTTCTTTCTTCATGGCATCCGAGGATATGCTGGACAGAGCTAGTGCAAAATCCAGAGATCCAGGAAGTGACAGTACCTTTGGCGTTCGAAGCTTGCAAGAGACAATCTGTGAGGCTGGCAATGTGGGTGGTAATGGAGACGAAGAGAATAAAAATGTTGAAGATGAGGATCATGATGAGAGGGAGGAAGACCATCATAGTGAAACCAGAAAATACAAAGGACCTAGAAGACGCTCGACCTTGAAACCTAAAGTACCGAGTCGAGACAGTTCGCCTGAGAACCTTGAGCAACTCAGACAAATAGAAAATGGAGACTCGTCCCAACCCCATCCTTATCAAAGATTGCCTTCCTACCCAAGTGCCTCTCACTCAGTGGCATCTCTGTCACAAATGTCCCAGGCGCAAGACTCATCATTACCAAGTAGCCCAAAGTCGACGTCCACTCGTTCTCTTCGACATTCTGACGAGGAATCGATGGATGATGGAGGGAGCCAAGCTATATTATCCAGCGAAGATGATGGGATAGAGCATTTGCCCGAGACACAAGACAACGCTCCACAGCTCATTATGCCCAGCATCAAAATCCCAAGCCGGAGGCCTTTTACGAAGCGAGGGAAGGATATTGGGCGATTAAAGGTATTGATTGCTGGTGATTCAGGTATACTCTTCCATCCTTTGCCCTAGTCTATACTACTTATGGCACTATAGGTGTTGGTAAGACTTCTCTCATCAAATCTATTGTCCAGATATGTGAGGACATCGTGCACGTCGATCCTCTCTCTTCAAACGCGGGTTGTGTGAATCAGCTTCAGCATCGGAAGTCGAAGGGCAAAACAAGCAGTGCAAATGCCAACTCCACAAGCCAGATCATGGAAGTTTATGCAAGCACGAAAGCCTATCCACCGTGGTGGTCCGAAATCGAGGAGAGTAGAGGTCTCCGTAGGCGGAAAAGCATGGGTGACACCGTACTCGAGAGGAATCTCTGCTTTGTGGATACACCAGGGTATAGCAACAGAGCATCATCGATGGAGAGCGTGGGATCAATTGTGCAATATGCTGAGTCGCAATTGACCAAAATGTTCTCGTTAGGTAATGCCAGCGAGGGTGAAATTCTCACTATGCTCAGCGGACATGGTGGAACACAGGTCGATGTGGTATTCTACATGATTCTACAACGTATGATATCCAAGGAAGCTCCCTTCACTGAGTGTATGCTAATAATCCACACAGACCTCGAGCCTGTTGACCTAGACTTTCTACAACGCTTATCAATGCTCACAAATGTCATACCGCTGGTCGCTAAAGCAGATCTACTCTCTAATGAGGAAATTGAGCGCGTGAAAACTTCCATTACCAATGACCTTGAATCTGCAGGAATTAGACCGTTTGTTTTTGATCCTAGTGGTCCAGCAACATCATCCGTATACACTGTGTGCTCAGCACCTTCTAATGATGAAGACAACATGGATGCGAGTCTTTTGATGTCACCAGAATATACCCAACCGCTTTTGCCATCGAAGCTGGCTGAGCTCGTGCATCAAATATTCGACAAGGACCACATCCAATGGCTCAAGCATCTTGCGGCGAAGAAGCTCATCAACTCAAGGAGGGAGATGGAGGTCTCGACCATGGTTACCTCCTTTCCGAAGTCTCCTATCAATCCTTCACAGAGTGGTTATTTGCGCTCTCCTACTGTACTGATGTCGTCGGCTGCTGGGCAAGCAACTGCCCCTTATGCCAGTGGTGCACCGTCTTATGTTCAATTTAGAGTCACAGATCATACTCAACGAGAAGAAAAGCTAGCGCAGGTACGGCTAGCTAAGTGGGCTGGCGGCCTACAAAAGTCTTTACAAAATGAACGGGCACGATATGAAGCACTATCCCGCGGTGAAAGAGCTCTATGGCTGACGGAAAGGCTGGGAGAGTGTGTCAATGAGGGCACATTAGTGCCTGTTCATGGCTCGGCAACGGTAGACCCTTCTGAGAAGGCCTTATGGTCGTTGAATCCGGAGCCTCCAAGCTCATTTGGGAGGATTTCGGCAGTTGGTGGAGACCCGCTCGGCCTTCTAAGATGGAATGAAGCTATGAGGAGAAAAGGATGGATTACATTTCAAGTTGTTGGCAGCTTCGGCGTTTTGGGAGCTATGGCAGTCTGGATGGCTAGGAGCTGGGGACTTGGGACTGATGAATACCCTGGATGGACTTGGCTCTGGTGGGCGAGGTAATCGGCGAATACTCAAGACTTACGATTATTCCAGTTACAGGTGTTGCCGGCTTGGGGGTGGCACAGCATGTGGGCGCTATTGATGCCTATGGAGTTTGTACATAACATTGCACGGCATGGTCTTTCTACTCTCGATATTCCTAGGCAGGTGAGAATTTGTGCTTCAAAGATAGATCAAATACCCAATCAAGCTATAGCTGATGCAAAGATTATTCCGCAGCAAAACCGTTTAGAGCATGCCGACAGTTTCCACTTCGATGAAATGAATCATCAACAAGTAACTCCGTACTAAGTATTCATCACGTAGAGTATGTAGTAAGCCAGGGATTAACGAGGCGTTTTGGGTGGTGGAAACAAAGTGATACCCCTAGAATTAATGGAATCGGATAGAAAACTTTACTAGCGCCGATTTTGAGAAGCTCCCAATTTCTTTCACCTTCAACACCAGACTTCAAATTCTTCCTACACCACACTTTCAACATACACCTTACTCACTTCCAACGTACGATTTCGTTCAACTCGAACATAAAATCACATTACAGAGGCCTGTAAACCTAGTACTGTAAGTCAAGTCAACTTCATTCTTTTCATCAAAGTTGCAACAGCTGCCTACAGCCTCGAGCTTCAGTGCACACAAGCTCTTAACCTTCTTACCTCCAAGCTTAACAAAACACGTCTTCTTCTTCGAAACAATCTGAACGTTCTACGACTAATCTATCGTTCTGCAGAGCTCAGATATCATCCACAATCATGTCTGGCGAAACTTTCGAGGTAGGACAACAAAAGTCTATCTTGCAAACCGCAAATCAGTCTGGAATATCTCAGCTAACGCTCCAGCAAGTTTCAAGCAGAGATCTCTCAGCTTCTATCCCTCATCATCAACACCGTCTACTCGAACAAGGAGATCTTCCTGCGAGAACTCATATCCAACTGTTCGGATGCGCTAGACAAAATCCGCTATGAAGCTCTTTCAGACCCAAGCAAGCTCGACTCGGGCAAGGATCTTCGCATTGACATAATCCCTGACAAGGTCAACAAGACTCTCACTATCCGTGATACTGGTATTGGTATGACGAAAGCTGTAAGTTCATCCACACTTCGCAAACTCTTAATATTCTAATAAAACATAGGACCTTGTGAACAACCTCGGTACTATTGCTCGCTCTGGCACTAAGCAATTTATGGAGGCTCTCACCGCTGGTGCCGATATTTCCATGATTGGTCAATTTGGTGTTGGATTCTACTCTGCCTACCTTGTTGCCGACAAGGTGACTGTAGTATCAAAACACAACGATGATGAGCAATACATCTGGGAGTCTAGCGCTGGTGGAACTTTCAGCATCAGACAAGATGAGGATGGCGAGCAGCTTGGCCGTGGTACCAAGATGATCCTTTACCTCAAAGACGAGCAAACCGACTACCTGAACGAGAGCAAGATCAAGGAAGTTGTCAAGAAGCATTCTGAGTTCATCTCATACCCTATCTACCTACATGTCGAGAAGGAGACCGAGAAGGAAGTCCCTGATGAGGATGCCGAGGAAGCTAAGGAAGAGGAAGCAGATGACGAGAAGAAGGCCAAAATCGAAGAAGTAGACGATGACGAAGAAGAAGATAAAGAGAAGAAGAAGAAGACTAAGAAGGTCAAAGAGACCAAGGTCGAGGAGGAAGAACTCAACAAGACGAAGCCAATCTGGACACGGAATCCACAAGATATTACTGCCGAGGAGTACGGTGCTTTCTACAAGTCACTTTCTAACGATTGGGAAGATCACTTGGCAGTGAAACACTTTTCCGTCGAAGGTCAACTAGAATTCCGCGCCGTCCTTTTCGTTCCTAAGCGTGCACCGTTTGACCTCTTCGAGACGAAGAAGACTAAGAACAACATCAAGTTGTACGTCCGCCGTGTCTTCATCACTGACGACGCAACCGATCTCATTCCAGAATGGTTGAGCTTCATCAAGGGTGTCGTTGATTCCGAAGATCTGCCATTGAACTTGTCACGCGAAACCCTCCAGCAGAACAAGATTATGAAGGTCATCAAGAAGAACATCGTTAAGAAGACCCTCGAGCTTTTCAATGAGATTGCTGAGGATCGTGAGCAATTCGATAAATTCTACACCGCTTTCAGCAAGAACATCAAGCTGGGTATCCACGAAGACTCGCAAAACCGCCAATCGCTTGCTAAGCTCCTACGCTTCAGCTCCACCAAGTCTGGCGACGAGACCACTTCCTTTGCCGACTATATTACCCGCATGCCCGAACACCAGAAGAACATTTACTACATTACCGGCGAATCTCTGAAGGCCGTACAGAAGTCGCCTTTCTTGGACTCACTCAAGGAGAAGGGATTCGAGGTCCTCTTCCTGGTTGACCCTATTGATGAGTATGCCATGACACAGCTAAAGGAATTTGACGGTAAGAAGCTTGTCGACATCACCAAAGACTTCGAACTCGAGGAGACCGAGGATGAGAAGAAGGAGCGTGAGGCACAAGAGAAAGAGTATGAGGCTTTGGCTAAGGCGTTGAAGAACGTCCTCGGCGACAAAGTCGAGAAAGTTGTAGTGAGCCACAAGCTTATTGGCGCACCTTGCGCTATCCGTACGGGACAGTTCGGTTGGTCCGCCAACATGGAGCGTATCATGAAAGCTCAGGCTCTCCGTGACACCTCCATGAGCTCATACATGTCATCCAAGAAGACTTTCGAAATATCGCCCAAGTCGCCGATCATCAAAGAACTCAAGAAGAAGGTCGAAGCCGATGGCGAGAATGACCGCACCGTCAAGTCAATTACTCAACTACTCTTCGAGACGTCATTATTGGTCTCAGGGTTCACCATCGATGAGCCAGCTGGTTTTGCAGAGCGTATTCACAAGCTCGTGTCACTAGGATTGAATGTGGATGAGGAAGCTGAGACGAGTGAAGAAAAGGCCGCGGAGGATGCCGCAGCTCCGGCTGAGACTGCTGGCGAGAGTGCTATGGAGGAGGTGGATTAGAGGCACAAGGCAGGTGTTTTGTGATGTTCTGACGCAATCACTCGGTGTTGGTATCTTATGCTCTGTGTTCACACCTTCGGTTCTACTCGTCGCACAAGCTGCGCATGACAGGTTACCAAGCTGGTTAATCTGGAGTTGTAGCTTATGCACGTAACGTATTCAAGCATGTAACTTTCAGTATTTGCAAGCTCGAGCGTTGATAGGTAATTAGAAGCAATAAAAGAAGTGAGATTTTAATCATCGAATTGTTCCAACGTTCTCATCTTGCCCTGTTCCTTCGGACCCCTTAAGCAGTCCACCGACAGTAAGTGCCATTTTCCATCGCCGCCGTTAAAGGGCCTAAGTTGATACATCTCCAGATCTTAAATTCAGTGTATCCTTCCTCTCTACCTACTGCCCGACATCAAAGTCAACTAAAACTTAATTATTACCTTGGTCAAAACTTGCATTATCATGGCTCTCTCGAAGAAACACACTCATCCAGCCAAAGCACTTGTTGAACGAATGAGGAAGGCTCAACGTGAAGATCTGCTTCACTCCACTTCTTTCATCCCGCCAACTACACAGCCCATCACCACCACATCTCGACACAAATCCACTCGTAGTTTGCAAACATCTTCACTGCCATTACCAACACAGCCAGCCAACTTCCTGAAGTTGTTGACACTCGCTACTCCTGACTTATCTCTCTCTGCTTGATACTCTCTTCCGTACGGCAACATCATGCGTTTTTCTTCGGTATCCCTACCCTTACTGGCAGCCCTCTCTCCATGCGTGGAAGCTCAAGAGACGGCAGAGACTACATGCACCACAGACCTACTTTTGAACATTTTCACGGTGCTGCCTCCCACAACCACAGTCTACAAGACTACCGTCACTCCTACTAGTTCAGTACCCTGTGGTTCTTGTTCGCTCGTGAGTCAGGTACACTATCCCGGTGGCGTGGTAAGTTTGTTGGTAGCCTTTTGCATGTTGGGAGTGGAAGCTTATGTGGAAGTTAGCATCCTGATTATACGGCGACTGTTACGGGGGAGGTTGGAACGAGTACGACTTATGTTTGTGTTAGCTCTGTTGAAGTCCTAGACGGTGAAGCTAGGGTTACGCATGTTGTAATGAGGCATAAGGCGAAGAGGCAAGGATCTAGTGGTGTTCCTGCTCCTTCAACAAGCCGCAAGGTTGAATCTCTACCTTCGAGCTCTGATAAAGATACTAGCATGTCATCAACGGTTTGTTCTTGGAGCCTACTTGACTTTTTTGAATACTGACTGTTGTTGAAGTCTGGCCCCAAGGATTATTCTACCCTGAGCAGTTTCCCGTCCGGCATTGTTCTTCTTTCAACGTCGACCGCAAAGGCCAATGCAACAGAAACTTGTACCAGCATCAGCACTATGCCCACCAAGCTGCCATCTTGTTTTACCTTCAAGGGCTCTCTTTATCGCGATATGTGCCCAACCAAGCACTCCGAGATTGCAAAATGCCCATGGCTTTGTACAACTTTCTTATTTATGGGGCCGCCCTTCCTCTGCTCTCGAACCAATATCAGCGGCCCGAATCCAATAGAATTCGGGCCTTCCCCCTCCTGCCAGAAGTGCTCATCAAGAAAGATTTCAACGATAGGGACAGTCAATCTCCGACCAGCATCGTCGGCCACTCATGGATCCACTGTAAATAAGACGACTGCTATCTTCCCGACATCAACCAAGATCGTCTTACCATCTACGGTGGATAACACGAAGGCTCATAAGCCCACAACAGCGTGTATCTCAGCTAACCCATTTGGAACAGATCCACCAGCAGTCAAAGCCTTTGAGAATGGGATGCCGTACTTGTATCGATTCTCGTGCGGAGCTTCCGCGGCCACAGTAGCTGAATGCCCTTACATCTGTATCCGTGGGCCTAGTAACCATACGCTTCAGCTATGTAGCAACAAGGACATATCAGACCCTAGCACGAATCCAGTTGAGACACGCCTTGTATGCGAACATTGCTCGCCGCCGGGCGGAAATATGGGTACCAGTCCCACTTCAAGCAGCAGCGCCTCACCTTCTGCGACTTGTACTTCGATCATCCCTTCTGACACCTTGTGCCCACTCGTCAAAGAACACGCTTTTTCTGGCAACAAGGGGCCATTGCTTCAATCGCGCTGCGGAAGCACATCTGCTGAGGTGGCCGCCTGCCCCTTTCTCTGCACTACGGAAGATCCCGCCTACATCGACCTCTTCGAGTGTGTCAATGAAGATGTTAGTGGGAAGAACACCATATTCGATGAAACTCATATCGAGTCTTGTGGGAAGTGTCTACCACCCTGCAGTGGATGATTCTAGAAAGTCTGGATAGAGGGGGGTATGCAATTACGCTGGAGCCAACGAAAGGGATACCTAGGTAGATGTGGGAGGTTGAACTTCTGGTGAGGGTGAAAGGGTCTGCTTTCTCTACTTCCGCTCTTCCGTGCTGTTCAGGTTTCGGATAGTAGTCCACTCATAGGCTTTTCTTTGGCTCGTTCTCGTAGCTACAATTTCATGTGCAGTTTAGGGTACGGAGACAAGCAAGAAATGACATTGTCAAACACAGTACTTGTAATAAGATGTAGTAATATTCCGTAGAGGGCGATCGATCAGCTGATAAAGTGGATTTCCCAGAGGCGTTTGCATGTACTTTGAATCAAGTCGAAGGATTTCCGTAGCTGTAGCCAACTCTCCGATACGTTGAGGCTTGATGGATGTACAATCGTACATTGTACTTTTACGCAAAACAATACCGTAATACACTAGTGACTTCCGAGTCTGCCTCACCACTTGTTTAGGGATTGTCATTCCGCCCGACGGGGCTGGTTTGATGCTAAACTGCCATTGCGGAAGGTGTATGCTTACTTTGGGACAGTTTGAATCATGATTTTCACTCGTTCGAGCTTTTTTAGGTTTAGTTGCGGATGGACGAGTATTGTACTTGTATTCGCTGTATTCGCTGTATCAGCTGTAGTGGTTGTATGCAATGCAATAACGTACCTTATCCGAGGAGAATCCCACCAGCCGAACCCCTCATCATTGGCCCGCGACTTGCTTCCACCCCCCAAAGCAGAGAATAGTGAATCCACTTGCTTTTCATTCGTTCCTGCGTCTTCATCGATATCAAAGTCAGTTCGCATCAACCCCACGCTTTCAACTTGAATGAACTCGAAAGCTCTCAACAGTCAAAGGCGTCGCACCGCCGCTCTGAACGAGACTTGCAAAGTGCACTGAGGCTCCTCAAGCGACTCACTCATCCGCGTAGGTTCCACACGCGGAACCTGCAACTTAACGCCGAGACTCGGAATCTGGGGTGCAGGTGATCAGGTCAAGAGCCACAACAGACCTCGAATCCTTCGAAAATTCACCAATCCTGAGGTGGGCCATTACATTTATTGCGACGTGCGAATGGAGAAATGAATCAGATTTCCTCTTCCACATGGTCGCCTATGGTCTCCGGCCCAGAGGAAGATTTCTCGACTTTCCTTGAATTTGGGGACCTACAACTCACCTTTCCGGATTTTGATGGCGGTCCGCAGAATCGCGGAGAGGTGCAGGAAGATGCAGGTGCGATGGATACTTCGACGGAGGACTCCGCGGTAATGATAGCCCTGGGTGATGGGCGGATGCAGCAGCATCTCGCGCAACCTACGTCGATGCCGGCGATGAATGGGTTTCATGCAGCACAATCGTTCCCGGACATGGGTATGCAAACGGAGTTTCTCGATCAACGTTCGCAGTCCCACTTCTCCATGCAAGGGCAACAATACCACGGACAGCTCATTGTTCCACCTACACCAAGAAGCATTGAAATGCATGGAGATCAAGCGCGGTACAGCCAGCAGCCGGTAGACCTTCAAGCACAGGCCATGTATGAGCATTACAGGCGAAAACAGAAGGACCAAGTAAGATCATTGGCCCCTAACGGTGGGGATTGCGAGGAACTAACGGGCTATTAGATGGTGTTCACGCCGTTGGTATCCCCAGCTGTAACTCCCCTCGACACTCAATTCCGATATCCTGAATACCCAATACCAGGTGAATACTTCAGTCCTCTAACCTCTCCTGCACTAGAAGCGCAGAATCAGGTGGCTCAACGCTCGGTTTACGGCGCTGTACGCGGCTCAGATACGACTTCACCAATTGACATGAATCTGGACTTTACCGCACCTCCATCTACTTCAAGCCCGGCAGCTGTACGAAAATCGCGGAGAAAAACGTCTTCAGTTGCTTTGAAGAATCCAGCCCGTGCAGTAAGGCAGTCACCCTCGATGAAACCCCAAAGCCGAAGAAAGCAATCCACGAGCACGACCATCCCACCTAAAGAGGTAGCAGGGATAATCGACGATGCCCGAAGGGCGAAGCCGGCTAATAATAGACCCACAACTGCTGATGGGAAGCTTCCTTTGCCCTATAGCCAGGACACTTCAGAAGCCGAATCGATATCACCAGAGTCCTTGTCAGAAATATTGATGCCACCACCTGCTACGCCCAAATCTACATCCGCCAGCAGATCTCCGTATCTCGCTGCAAAGCAACCCGGAACGGGGCCGGCGCCTGCGCCTACGCCAACTATGGGTAACGAACCCGCAACACCAGCATCATTGATGAAAATCCGAAAACAGGCCGGCAAGGTGGGGAACGGCCCGCATCGGCCATCAAGCCTAAAAGAGCAGGCCAATATGGCCGAAGTGGATATGGAACAGATTATGGAGGATATGGCCTTACCAGAACCGGCAAAAGCCAACTCGAAACCTTCTCTAACTCCTATAGATACAAAAGGAGCTAACGAGAATGACACCACACCCACACTCTCTGCCCGCAAACCCCCCACATATGGACCACAAAGCGCCCCCCTCAGTGCAACAAGCTCTGTGTTTCCAAGTCCTCAG
>JAABUO010007956.1_pt1 | contig 12040 bp, 10 predicted proteins | sample 5559291 | NCBI WGS metagenome assembly JAABUO01 (sample SAMN10711878, study PRJNA513372) | rock metagenome | isolation source: Antarctica rocks | place: Antarctica: Victoria Land, Finger Mt sud
TACAGGAAACTGTACACTTTCCGTAAATCAGCCTCCGCTGACTGGTGGGATGACTGCCACCTCGTCTCCCTCTTTAAGAGGAACCGATTGCTCTAGGTCCAAGTATTCCTGATTAAGGCTGAGCACTGTGCTTGCAACAATCTCAGACAGCTTGGGATATTTATTGAGCACGTATTTGAGTAGCTGCTTCGTGTCTGCAGCATCCTGCAGTTTGACAGCAATATGCGACACGCCCGCCAACTCGCGGCCGCGAGCAAAGAAGAGCACGGTGACGCATCCAGTGGTCATGGTCAGATATGGAACTGTGTCGCGAGAACGTCCTTATTGTCCAGTTTGGAGTGGGGTCCAAAACCCCCCCCGGAAACCTAATTGACGCCAGACACCATTGCACGAGAATTGTCCTCGACTTCCAATTGTACAGTGGCGGTCATAGCTTGAGACGTTCCTACGAAAAGACAGAGCACCTTGTACGCTAATTGCATTCGTCTTCGTTACATCTCATACCTGGGTCGCCACACGATGAGCGAGCCAAAAGTGGAAGACACTGAAGAGGTCATCGAGGAGATTGGCGTCGAAGACGGCAGTGATCCGTCATATCAGCTTGATCCAGGTATGGCACACTACTGTGTCGCATCGCAGCCATGTCAAGATGTCAAGCATGGCCTTTAATCCGTCTGAGCTGTTTGACACGCTGGTGTCGCACTTGCCTTACAACTCATATGTCAGCCAGCAAGTGTCGCAAGTCCGTCACCCAACATGGGCTGCTTGTGTGGAATGCAGCCCTGGCGGCCAAGTTGTTGTCCGGGGGTGCAGGCCAGGGAAGTTTGATCAGTGCTCTGCAGGTATGCTGTAGGTCATCAGCTTGATCAAGCTCTCAAGCTTCACAGATTACTGACTGAGAGTCACATCAGCACTGCACTTGACCTGCCTGAGTATGTTTGGGTTTGTGTCTGTCATGTGGCTGCTTTTCATTGGGTTCAAGTTCTGGAGTTCTGTAATCAGCACGTTCTTATGCAGGGTCACCTGGAGGGCATGATTGGTAAGCCCAGTGGTCTAATCGAGTCACTGCCCAAGACTCTGCGCAACAGGCTTGCATACTTGGGCGAGCTGCAAGACCAGCATGATGAGTTAGCAGAGCAGCTACACGAGGAGCAAGTGGCTCTCCAAAGGAAGTATGAAAAGCTGTGGGGTGAATTTCACATCTTTCAGAGTTTCTGTGAGAATATGAATGTACAGATTGACTCAATTGCTTGCCGGGCTTGTCTTATTGGTAAGTAGCTGCATTATGCTGCCTTCCGCCAAGCATTACTTTGTGTTTGGCTGGTATGTGCTGTGCTTCACACATGTCACACCACACATGAGCCACAAGGCATAGCTGGCTGACTGCAGATCCCTTGTTTCAGAAGCGTGCAGCAATTGTGCAAGGCAAGGAGGAGGCACCTGATGCTTTGGATCAGAAAGAAGGAGATGAGAACAAGGAAGCAGGTATATAGTCAAGGCTTGTTTCATGCATGCCTGGAATTGATGCATATAGACAGATTCCTCCTGATCATGAATGTGTTTGTCTGGTTCATAGAAGTCAAAATCAGTCGAATGGCCTAGCTGGCCCCAATGGCTATGAGATTCCTGATTGGTAACTTGACAGGCCTGGATCACCACCTTTATTCAAGCTGCAAGTTGCGTACACACTTTGATGCTACTCAATTCGGGAGACACTCAGCGGCAATGTGCAGCCTGACCCAGAATCTTGTTGGTGCTGGATGCTATATCTGCATTCACAAAGCTTGTTGATTTGAATGTTTTGGACTTGAGCTTTATGTCAATGTGTTTTTTTCCCTTCCACTGTCTTCTATGTCTACGGTTGTAAGGCACCTCAGCAGCAAATAGCATAACATTGCTGATTGCTGCGTCGTTGGTACATGAAGCTGCTCATCCCTGTTCACATGCGGGTGTGTCTGCAGAGCCAGAGAGCGACGTGTCGGGCATTCCAGACTTCTGGATGCATGTCTTGCAATCACACAAGGGCTGGAATGAAGAGGTCAGTCTGAGCATTGCTCGTGTGGGCTGGATTTGCCCTCTTGCTCTGATCAGGAATCCTGCAAGTGTTTGCTGCATTTGCTTTACACTGTGCATTGTTAGCAAACGTTCAAACTGCAGATGACAGAGTGGCATGTGTGTGTATGCCATTGACCCAATGAACACTCTAGGGTGCACATCTCTCTCAAACGCAGCACTGCACGCATAGATCTGAGCACAATCTTGAATTGTATTGCACTGTTCAAAAGCAGATGCATCAACCAGCAAAGTCGACCCTGCGGTGCATTTGTAAGGCACAAGGCTATCGCGTCAAGCAACATTTCAGATAAGTGAATTTGCCTTATGCTGGTCCCGTGGTCCGCAATGGACTGTCTGTGACACTGACAAACAGCTCAACATTTGTGATGAGCCAGCAACGGCTGGCAAACAATATTTGCGATGAGCCACAACAGCTGGCAAACAATATTCGTGATCAGCCACAAGGGCTGGCAGACAATTGCACGTGGGAATAAGTGTTGTTGTTGTCGTGCAGATACAAGACAAGGACATACCCATCCTGTCCCATTTGGTGGACATCCGCACTGTGAACCTGCGTGATGAGGAAGATGTAAGCACCAGCAACAATGATGGCGAGGATGATGAAGAAGAAGATGATGATGAGGGTCCCAAGGTGACCTGTTGTCACAGTCAAATGCCGTGTTTGCCATATACTGTGACTTGGCTTGAGTGGTACCACCCTTCTGGCTACAACTTGATGGAATGACTGTTCCAAGTACGCAGAGAGAACTCACATGGGAATCCCCTCAGTGCGCTCTGTATGTTTGCGCATGCTGTGATACATGAAAAGTGTTTCCTTGCATGCAACACCTCAAGGTTGCATCACACTTAGGCACATCACATGCTGCTTACCTTGCTTGCTTGTGAAAAAGCCTTCAATGGTAAACACCCCAACCCATTCTGTGTGAAGATGACCACGCCTTTGCTGTCACACAGGGGTTCAAGATCATATTTGAGTTCAGCGACAACCCCTTCTTCAGCAACAAGGAGCTGGTGAAGACGTACTACATGGTCAGCGATGATGCCTCAGACCCGGTGCTGCAGAAAGCCACCGCCACCACCATCCAGTGGGCTTCTGGCAAAAACCCTGGTGTCAAAGTAAGCTGTCTGCCTGACCTGCTCACGTAGCTTTGCTGATTTGTTTTATGGTCCACAGGGCAGAATATCCCAAATGCAAATGTAAATATCGAAATACATATGCTGACATGTGTCAGTGTCCATAGAATGAATATTATTAATACTGTAGTAAACCAGAGGCGTTTGTTGTGTCATGGTCCTAAAGTGGCCCATGCGCAGGGCAGTCTGAAATGCATAGCTCAGTCTGTCCGCTGTGTGTGCAGCTTCAGAAGAAGAAGGCGCCCAAGGGCAAGTCCCGGCCTCCTGTGAGGAGCACCCGGGTACCCACCTTCTTTGACTTCTTCAGCCCCCCCACGGTGCCTGAGACAGAGAGTGAGCTGACTGAGGAAGGCATGGATGAGCTCCAGAGTGCTCTAGAGAAGGATTATGAGCTAGGGTAGGAATCTGGCTCTCTTTTGGCTGTCTTCTGGTGTCAATGTTGGTGCTGACACTTGATTGAGTTTGAAGTCAGAGCAATGTGACCAATGCAGGCATACTGCCTGTTAGAGTGCTTGTGCCAGAGAACAAATTTACATCATTGTCTGCTGACCCACTCAAAGGCTTGTGATCTTCTGATGTGCTGTAGATGCAGTCAGACCTAAACTGATCAAGTGCTTTTGAAGTAGACTGTGAGCTAGGGTTTCAACAGTACCGCTCTGTTCTAGGGCTATGCAAGTCAGCCCTCATTTCAAGGGCGTCATTCAAATAGAATGGCAAACAAGAGAAATGTCACAGCCACACAATCGCTGTTAAGTAGTATCCTGACAAACAAAGCAATGACCACATTGTGCTGTGCAGGGAGCTGTTGAGGGATGACATCATCCCATATGCCATCAAGTGGTTCACTGGGGAGGCCCAGATGGAGGACAGCGATGAGGAAGAAGACTTGGATGAAGAAGATGATGAGGACGATGAGGTGAGGGCGTCTGTGAGAACAGGCTACAGTGCATGTGCTGTTGTTGCTGTCGAACACATCATATAATATTGAAATGCTGTTGATGATGCACAAAGTAGGTGCAAGACCAGCACCTGTCATGACAGGTCACTCTGGGATTTCACAGTGTATGTTTTACTTGATGGGTTTATGGATAGTCCTCTGATGAGAGTTTCTCAGGCACACGACCATCAGCTAGTTCTGGTTGTGTGCTTCAACCTGGCACATTCATGGCACCGCCCACATGTATTGCAAACGTGCATTCGTATATGTGGCTGCAGCAATGTTATGACAAGTCAGGCTCCCTTCGTTGCCATAGCCAGATGGAGTGTTTCACCAGGCTCTTGTTTATTACATCCAACAGGTTACAAAAGTTGTGTGCAAATCTACTCACTGACCTGCTGTCTGTTGAATACGTTTGACAAGCTTGCAGTCAGGAAATGCCACAAGAATTATGCATCACACCCACTTGTCAGCACTGTCTGTGCGTATGTGCAGGATATTGCACAGCTGGTACAGAGCGCTGCTGATGAAGATGACGATGATGATGAAGAAGAGGAGGAGTCTCCAGCTAAGCCTTCACAGGCCAGGGGGGGCAAGAAGGGCAAGCCTGCTGCAGCGGTGAGCTCAAGTTACAGAAAGAATCCTCTGCAGCTCCCAATCCTCACCTCATTCCATGGCATGCACTGTGCATCATTGCTCGTGTCAGCTTGCTGGGCTCGCTTATCTCAATTCGTGTGGTGCTGCCTTTGTGTGGTGCACATAAGTACCTGGTTGAGGATATAGCAAGTACTTGCCCTGCAAAAATGTGGGTGTGCCTTGTCTAGCAATTTTACATGTTCAACATCTTCAATAGACAGTTTCATCCAAAGCACATGCCTCAGGATCATAGCTCTACACACACAAATTTTAGACAGACTGCTGTGTCCAAGCAACAGCATTCTGTGCATCCATATTCTGACAGTGGACTTGCACGAACCTTGTTGTTTTGAGTGCAGAGAGGGGGTGCTGACAAGGAGACTCCTCCAGACTGCAAGCAACAGTAGATGTGCTTACAGACTTCAAGTGATGAAGACACAGCAAGGGCGTTGAGCGTTGCCAGTCTCATGCAGTGTAGTATGTAATGATTTTGCTTTTGCCAGCTGTTTGTGCTTTTTAATCCTTAATCACATTGCCTGTAGAACAGCTTTTCTGTCTGGCTCGTACAGTTGAACAGGTAGGGTCAAGGTACATTCGTTGTGACTTCAGTCCTAATACTTGTCCACTGCAAGACTACACTCAAACCCTTTGCAACAATATGTGACAGCAATAAACGCCTGCACGCCCAAACCCTACTAAAGCACGCACATATCGGAATGGTAGTACGCTTGCATACAAAGTGAGTGCCCTTGTGCACACTAAGTCTTGCTGCTACTGAAAATAACATCTAACGATAGCTAAAACATGATGTGACACACAAAACATTGACTGACGCATTCACACTTGTCTCTGGAATCAAGTGTACAGCAAGAGCTTTCCTATCATGCAAAGACACATTGCACTACAGGGCCAGCCCATGCACTCAACAAATCAAACAATAGACAGAACAACAGCAAAGTAGTCACCTGTCGAACATATACATCAGTACTTATGATAGAACCTGCTGCTGCTACAGCAGCGGGTCTTCTGCTGAACCTGCCAGTAACAGCAAAACACAACATGACATGCCCACTACATGAGTAGATCTGCTCACTCCAGCTCAGGGCTCGATGCCCTGGTGGCTGAGTACATCTGTCCTTTCTGACTACAGGAAGCTGTGACATGGAGCCAAAGTGGATTGCACCTTGTCGGATGGCTTGAGTGTCTGCCCATCTAGACACGCAGAATTTGTGTTTTAGAACCAAAACATATTGCAACCCAGTCAGGCTGACTTGTAGACCATTGCAGCTGATTGACCTCTGCTCCAGCACTATACGCCAGAATGGGATCCAGGCTAGTGTCCATGGGTTGACTCATGGATGACAAGTCCCAGATCAAGGCCTGTGAGTCATCTCCGGCTGTGCAGATGTGGCATGAGCTATGTGGTGCCCAGGCTAAGGCATTTACAGATGCTTGATGCCGCTGCAGCTCTGCTACTGGCAATGTGGGAAACCTGCAGAGACACATACCAGTGATGCAGAGGTGGTCACACCTATCATCATCCATGTGTACCATTAGGCTGTGTAGATCACTGCATTGTTAGAGATGTGTTGCTGGCACCACTGTCTCAAGGCTACTCCACTGGGAGTAGGTTGGCAAGAACAAAGTGCATGATGTAAATGATGTGTTGTAGATGACCTTTATCAAAGAGCAACTGCCCCATTTGTCCATGGAACCCTCTTGTACAATCAAACTTAATCCCAACATTGCTTCTGACATAAAACCAAAAGTATCTCATATGCAACAGTGTAGAGCATAACATATACCAGTGCAAACCCACAATGGGAAGCTGTTGTGCGGTGAATTTGCATTTTGCAGATGCATATCAGCAAATTAAGCTGTGCAAGAAAGCGGTACCTGATGTCAAGCACCACTACCTTGGAGCAGTCCATGAGCAGGGTAGCCATGTATCTGGGGTCCTGCTTGTTCCACCCCAACCGCAGCAGGGGGGTGTCAGGCTGGGGCGACTCATATATTATCGTGGAATGCTCCTTGTCCCTGCTCACATAGGGGTCCAGTCAAAACAACCTGTGCAGCATGTGCTTGAGACAACTTGTGCACAGATAAGCAGCAAGCATGACACATATTGTTGCCTGCAAGAATAGTAGTCTTAGGTGCCACATGCAACCTGCAGAGTGATCCCAGGCAGACTTTCATCTGCTGTGGTTGCTTATGTTACCGATAGAGCCTCTGCTGCAGTGCATAGACCTGCGGCGACTTGTGCACCAGCCAGCAGCAAGCATGACATGCTCAAAGACAACTGCCCCTTCCCCAATTGCAAGAAAGTCAGCAGAAAAGTGGTCCAGAGAACTCTGATATGGCATGCAAAAGGCTGACAGATTGTATTGTCTCAGCTGATCAGTTTGTCAGATGGGCTGGTCGGGTGCCTTGGCATTGTTTGTGGGACATATTTAACAAGAAGTCAACTGTTGGTGTTTGGACATGTTGAACTATGATAACATGATTGAATCTGACAGACTGCTATGTCTCAGGCTGATCAGAAGCTGCCCTGCCCACCCATGTCAAGAGCTAGCACTTTCTGTCAAGGCAACGCAGCATGATGGCGGACAGTACATCGCTGAGAAGACAATTGAGCTCACATTCTTTGATGCATGCATCAGCTGAGGCATTGGCAAATGTGCCAGCGCACTTGATGCAACAAATCAGGTCTTGCCAAAGCGGCTCAGCATGCAAGACACAAAAAGGCGGCAGAAGAAGTGTACCTGAGGTCAAAGACTCTGACAGAACCATCAGCTGAGACTGATGCAAAGACGCCAACCCCTCCCCAGGCAATGTCGTACACTTCCTTGTCATGCGCTATCAGCTGAGTGTCCACCATGCCTTTCTGCAACATTACAAAGACTTAGGTGTTAATAACGGTGCTTCAAGCCATCTTGGGCTTATGAGGAGGGGAAAGGGCACTTGGTGAGTGCGCATCAGGCCCTTGCTGCAGTGTGCCAACTGTTGCTTCAACGAAGGCATGCCGCGAGCACAGGCCTTGCACGGCAGAACACTGGGCACAACATGAGGTGAAAGAAATCAAGTTGTACACAGCTTGTTCAAACTGGTATCAATGATGCTCATCATGCAAAGCCAGGAAATGAGTGTATCTTGGGGAATGGTGCACACTGTAGTCAGGACTTGAATTGCCCCTGCCACTCCTCGTTACAAAACAGTATCATGAAAAGCAAGAGTTAATCCTTTTCGTGATCATGAAACCAAGCTATAATTTATATAGTTATCATGATACATAGCATGCATCCTGCAGGGTGTGTACTGCCTGTGACATCAGACCAGGCAAGCTCTTGCATGCATTGACAAGAACATGGCACTCAGCTATCATGCAGTGATGTTCACGATCAATGATATCAAGTACTGCAACATCGTGTGATGCTTGCTAACTTGCCTCAATGTCCCAGATGGTGCATGTGGTGTCAATGCTGGATGTCCCCAGTCTCTTGGGGTCTGTCTCATTCCAGTCAAAGGCTGTCAAGGGTGCACAAAACTCACTGTTCTTGTTCTGCAACATACACGATGTTGATGGAGTGGCTAGTTTTAAGGTCAGTAATATGTAAACGAGGCAGTTGAGGAGCGCAGACCACTCACGTTGTTGAGCAGTTTTTGAAGAGTCGTGCCTTCCTCTGTCAGGTGCCAAATTCGGAGGTAGTCTCCTGTTGTGGCCACAAGATCTGGACAATTACATTCCTTGTCTGGTATGAACATGATCTTGGTTGGTGGGTAGGGATGCTGGAACTGTAAACGGTTGTCAGAGCTGAACCTGCCAGTCTCGTCATCCACTGCAGGGGCACAAACAGCTCAAGAACTGCCTTGCTGAGAGGGGCTGACATCAGCAGAAGGAGTCTGTCATGCAGAGGTGGTTACAAGTGATGATCTCTACTCGATTGTTCAATTCCTCAATGAAGCTGCCGACAGCTAGCCTGAACTTCTTGTCTCGGCGGTTCTGCATAAAACAAGGCAAGCCGTGCGCAGCAGGTCTTAGCAACCGAAAGCTGCACGTGTCGAGCATCAAGTCTTGTATACTCACACTCCAGTTCATCGCGTATACCAAGTCTTGTGATTCGTAGGTATAGATTTCCGCGCACTTGTCGCCGATCATAACTTTGTTCTGTTCACCCATTTTGAGCAAAATCTGGCAAGTCAGCCTCCCAGCAAAAACTGCATTCCAGTCAGGCTAAGCGGCGACGAGACCACAACAGCCTGGTCTCAAGGGCATCGCACAGATGGCTCTGGTCTGTAGACTCAAAAGCCCGCTGGAGCACGACAAGGCCAGCAGCGTCTCGCCCCGAGATCTCTGACGGCTTGAACAAACTCAGAAACCAAGGAGGCTTTCAAGTATGCAGAGCAAACACACCGCGATTGCTAGGCGTTAGCCAGGATCAAGCAGCCTAAGCCGTTTCGGATATGTCTGGCGTGATTTGCTCTCTGCTGCGCATGAAGCCCGTGCCCGTCCCACGTGAACCGAGACTGCAGTGACGTAAGGCTGGCAGCATGGGCACAGTCGAAGCGAGAGACAGCTTTTTCTTCGATGACTAGTTCCCGAAACTGCTACTCTTCTCTTCAGCAAACACAGCCTCACTCCACTTTCGAGCAGACATCCAACTGAGTCCAGTCATACGTCAGGTAACGTGCACGCGGCTCGGGAGCGGCCGTGCGACATCACACGTGAGTATGATTGTGTTCGCTATTCCGCTCTCGGGCGACTTTTTAGTCGTTTCTCTTCAGCAAAGCTCGGTAAACTGTTGTGATCAGTGTGTACGTATGAGAGTGTCACTGCAAATTGTGTCAGCAGGCATGCAGGGGTTTCATATGCGTGTCGGAAGTGTTGTATTACAGATGGTTGTTTTGCTCAAAGACAATCTGTTTTGGCCAGTCCACTTTTAGCTTGGCTTCTGAGCTAGAACAGTGTAGAGCGTGTGGCGTCGCGGTACTAGAGCCCTCCTTCATTACAGCATCACTCCAGCAATTTCTTTGGTGCTCTATTGTCGAACGCCTTGAACATTTAGTGCTTATAAGCACTAATTAGTGTATGTTGTTTTTCGCACTTATTGTCTGTTGACTCCATTGATGAGTCCTAAAGACAAGAAATACAAATTGATTGATTGATTGACTACAACAGGGCCTGGCTGAGTGTTGACGTGCTGCAAGCTGTCAGATCAGAGGCTGAGCTTAGGTCAATCTGATAGAAGCTGCCACGAGCTCAGGCACAAAGCATGCAGGTCGGTCGCAGGATGAAGCAGTGTTTATACCTGAAAAACCAGAACTTCTGGCAGAAAGAGAGACAGCTTGGGCAGACCAGAGCTTCCTAAAAGGAAACTTAAAAGAGCCGCCAGACCTACAGCGCGTCAGGCGAGCTTGCCATGTCGCGCACCGGGTGTTGCCGGTACTCCTTGGTGTCTAGAAGCGATTTGCAGCGAGACTGAGAAGGATATTTCTTTGCAGCCCTGTGGGTCTAGACCAAGCAGGGCAGGCGAATAATGCTGGCACTGTCGTTCGGATCCAATAGTGTAAGCCCACTTTATAGCCGATCGGTTTCTCGCGGTTAGGGCTTCCTTCAAATCGAAATTTCGATCAATCACATTGATAGCAGCGTTTGGGGACCGGATGAGGATCCGATTGATCTGCAGGCGCGACAGCCAAAGCGGCAGTTTCTGCACGTCCTTTGCGTCATGAATGATGTCAACATGTCCACGACTTCCTAGTATACATAGTTCTGACCGGGCAGACGTGTCAATCTCGTCAGAAGACAATGCAATGTTTCTTTTTTCGGGGCCCCCGGCGCTCTAGACTTCTTTGAACGCTGTGACTGCTCAGCAGGCTTTGCATAGAACATAAGATTGCTCAGATCCAGGCCTTGCAAGGTCGACAGGCATTTCAACGACGGTACATTTGGAAAAATAGGCATATTGACTCATATGGGAGCTTGTTGCAACTAATTCCGTGCGGCAAGTTGGTCGCGAGATGCGCAGAGTGATCAAATCGTTTTCGCCGAACGGGGGTACCAGGCCGTTTGGAAAATCGGGTTATCGGCTCGACAAAACGCCCCTAACCGACCGGGTTTACAGGTCAACCGCATCCAACCGCCCAGTAACCGGTCGCTATAAAGTGGGCTTAAGCGCCGATGGTTGACAATGCAGCTAAAAGAGGCAATTCCGGGATTCGAACCCGGGTCACCAGATTCAAAGTCTGGGGTGATAAACCACTACACTAAATCGCCTGGCACGTCTGGTCTTGCAGCATTATTTTCGGGTTTGATTGCCACGTATTAGGAATATCATATATGTCATGTCAGTTTTGTAGCATGCGTCATGATAAAGGACTTCACACACGGCTTATTCATGGCAAATACACTCCAGCTGAATCAGCCCTTCATCCGAAAGAAAAGGGCCACCCAACTCTTGATGAGTGTTGCGTGATGGCAAAGACATGTGCATTTTGTTTAGGCAGCAATTGTTGCTGATGCATCAGCAACCATGTATTTGCCAGACATCATTTTCTTTCTGCTGGTAGTCACTCATTGAGAGTATGACAAGTCCAGCATTCCTTTGTAATTACTGTCTTGTGCTGCTGCCTTGTGGATGTATCTGAGACAGGGCTCGAGCTGCTTTCAATTGGTCTTGTCAGACTTTCTGAATTGAGTTGCCAGTGCTAAGTCATGCGCAGGCTCTGCCCTTATTTGGGAAGTCCCTGCCGTGCCCTGTAGATGGCTTGTACAATAGCTTACGTAGTGTGTCTATGTTCTGACAACTCTGCTCAGCTGCAGGTCACAACAGCTTTTGTGATGGCATGTCCTTACATGACATGTCACGGAACTTTTATGCATCAATTGCAAATCCAGCGACTCACAGATTCTCAAAGATGTAGGGAGAAGACAATTTCTGAAATCCCTAGCCACGCACTCGATGTGGTGCGCTGATCAAGCTAAACACTGACAGGAACACGCCAAGCACTACATGGGCGTTGGTGAGAGCAGAAAGCTGTTGGTGAGAACCAAAAGTTAGCCCTAATCGGCCTTTCAAGCATGTCCATCTGTGTAATTCATTGTTGCAGACAATATCGATACACGTGTAACGGCGAGCAGTCCTTGCACATCATGTTAAAATGGTTTTAAAGGTACTGCTTGCACCGTTGTGGCTGGAAAAGATTGCCGCATACTTTGTCCATACCCACATCTAGGGACCTTGTATCATACATAGTACG
>JAABUO010007959.1_pt1 | contig 12037 bp, 13 predicted proteins | sample 5559291 | NCBI WGS metagenome assembly JAABUO01 (sample SAMN10711878, study PRJNA513372) | rock metagenome | isolation source: Antarctica rocks | place: Antarctica: Victoria Land, Finger Mt sud
ACAGGAGTACGAACTGACGCGAGCGTTCCACGAGGCATTCGATCTAGAAGACTGACGGGTGAGGGCGAGAATGCGATGCCCCGTATGCGGATCGCTATACGGCGAGCCGTTTGGCACTCGCGTGGGCTATGGACGTTCGACGGAACCGGACGGCTTCAGATCCAGGACTGCGCCGAGCAGTCCAGCCAGGCCCAGCCGGTCCAGCCAAGGTCCTCGAGAAGGCGATGTCGGCCCGGGAACCAGCTAGGAAAGATCAGGTTTCCCGGGCGGCCGATCGTTGTGTGTGCGCATCGCACGGTAGTCCAACAGCTCGTTGATCACGCTGTCGGCGTAACTGGTTGACCGCAGCTCCGGAGCCGTAGGTGAATACGCCCTCGCCGATTCCTGTGATGTCCACGACGAGCGAGTTGAAGAAGTTTGAACTGTGGCGGCGGCAAACACGTTGTGGCTCAATGACTTCATCGCCCTGCGACTGACGAAGGCCAGTTGCGTGTTCGCCCGATCAAGGACGTCCGGTCCAATCGGATCGCTGCCCGTACTCAATGACGGAGGTGGGTATGACAAGTCGGCGACCTACGATGGTGGGGTTGTCGAGCTGTTCGCACAGTAGGCGGGCTGCTTCGCGGCCAAGCTGGCGTGCGTCGTAGGAAACCACGGTGAGGGGTAGTTGCAGCAGGTCGGCGAACTCGAAGTCATCGAACCCGGCGATGGCGGTGGTGGCGTTCCGGTCGCGGATGGCTCGATAGGCCCCGATGGTGTTGCGGTTGTTGGCGGTGAACAGGGCGGTGGGCGGGTGTGGTTGGTCCAGGATGGTGTGGGTGGCGTGGGTGGCGGCGGCGACGTCGGGTTGGTTGCGCCGGATGTAGCGGTCTTGCAGGGTGATGCCGGCTTCCTCCAGTGCGGCGCAGTAGCCGCGGAACCGTTCGGAGCCGGTCCAGGTGGAGGCGGGTAGTCCGAGGAATCCGATGCGGTGGTGGCCCCGGTCGATCAGGGTGCGGGTGGCTTCCCAGGTGCCGCCGAAGTCATCGAGCATGACCGAGTCCACCGTGATGCGGTGCGGGGGGCTGGCAGCCAGCACGACGGGCATGTGGGCCAGGTTGGCGGGGTCCAGGTGCTGGTGGTGGTTGGAGGTGGGGACTGCGATGAGGCCGTCGAGGCGGCGGCTGGCGAAGTCGTTGACCAGTTGGCGTTCTCGGTCGATGTCCTCGCCGGAGTTGGCGACGACGACGCGTAGCCCCTTTTCTCCGACGTAGGACTCGATACCCAGGGCGAGCTGGGTGTAGAAGGGGTTGGCTAGGTTGGTGATGACTACGCCGATCAGGCCGGTGGACCGGCCCAGCCGCAGGTTCCGGGCTGATTCGTTGCGCCGGTATCCCAGGGCGGCGACCGCGTGCAGGATGCGGGCTCGGTTGCCCGGCGATACACCGGGGTCGTCGCGTAATGCTCGGGAGACCGTCATGGGGCTGACGTTCGCGTGGTCGGCAACGTCGCGCATGGTCGGCGACGCCGTCGTCGGTGCCGGACGCGAGGGGTTCATCGCGTCACGGGGTCCGGCGAGTCGTCATCCACATACGGTATCGCAATCATCGGTGGGGTCTTCGTCGGCGGCTGGCGATGTGATGCGGTGAGGAATGCTCCGGGCTCCAAGCTGCTCCGATCAAGGCGGCAGTATCCAGGTGGACCGCTTGCCGCGGTGTGAGGTCGCAGTTTCTGCTGCGGATTCCCGCCTGCAGGGCCGGCGCGAGGAGGTCCCAGGATTGCGCGATGGAACCTCCGACGACTAGGGCGTCGGCGTGGAACGTGTTGAGCCACGGCGCAAGTGCGCGACCCAGCTTGTCAAAGACGCGGTGCAGGGCCGCCTCGGCGGGGAGATCGCCTGCGCGGGCCCGGTCGGTGACCTCACGAACCCCGCTCGTTCCGGGGGCCATGGCGGCGATGATCGCCCGGGTGCTGATGGTCTCCTCCAGCGGTTTGTGATCGATGGTGAGCAGGTCGACCCGGCCCTGTGGTGGCACGGTGGTCCCGGTGTCGATGAGTTGTCCGCGGTCCAGAAAGGCTGAGCCGACGCCGGTGCCCAGGGTGATCCCGACGACCCGGTCCGCTCCGCGGCCGGCGCCGGCGAACCATTCACCGAGGGTGAACGCGGCCGCATCGTTGAGGAAGCTGATCGTGGCCGGCGGCGGGAAGAGAAACTGTCCGAGCATCGTGGCCAGGTTGATCCCGTTCAGGGCGTCGAATTTTCCGACCCGGACGTCGTAGCGGCCGACGCCGGTGGCGTAGTCGAATGGGCCGGGAAGGGCCACCCGCAGGTGGGTTCCACTCAGTGGCCCGAGCGTCGCTGCGCAGCGGGCGATCGCCCCGATGAGCTCTGGGGCGGCGGCGCCTGCGTCCAGTGGCAACCGCGAAACCGTCTCGGGAAGCACGGTGCACCAGTGCGGTTCCACGCGGGCAGCGGTGACGTGGCTGCCGCCGATCTCCAGCACCGGAACGAAACTCATGTGACGAATGCTTTGACGACTCTTGTTGGCTCGTCGCCGGTCCCGACGATCCGGTAGCTGCCGACCGAGGCGGGGATGACGATGGTCTCGGCGAAGGACAGTACGTGTTCGGCCAGTTCGGTGACGATCAGCACGGACTGGCCGGCGACGACGTTCAGGACGTGGAATCTGCCCTGGGTGGACTGCGTGACCTGCGCCCCTGGTTGCAGTTCCAGGCGATGGACCTGGAAGAACATGTCGGGGAGTTGGCCGATGATCTCCTCGTCCCACCCCGGTCCGGTCGCGATGGTGCGGGGCTTTGGGATCAATGTTTCCTGCACCGCCTGGCCGGCGCGGGTGGTGTCCAGGTTGGCGAAGGCGTGATCGACGTGCACCGGTCGCTGCCGCTGGTTGGATCCCTGGCGCAGCCAGTCGTAGAACCGCAGTGAATACAGGTAGGGGGTGGCGCTGATCTCCAGTACGACATTGTCCTTGCCGCTGCCGTGCGGGGTCCCTGCCGGGATCAGGAACAGTTGGTGCTGCTGGGCGGGGTGGGACTGGACGAACTGCATGATGTCGAATTCGACCCCGTGGTGGGCTGCCCGGTGCGCCTGCTCCTGGAAGTCGTCGACGTCGGCGTCGCCGTGCAGGCCCAGGTACACCACGTTCTCGTCTCCGCCAACCATCATGTAGTAGGTCTCGTGCTGGGTGTAGGGCCAGCCGAAGATCTCCTGCATGTAGGCGGGTTGCGGGTGGCAGTGCACCGAAAGGCCGCCACCGCCGAAGGTGTCCAGGTAGTCGAATCTGATCGGGAAGGAGGTCCCGAACATCTCGTGCACCTGCCCGCCGAGCAGCGCTTGCGGGTGGGACCCGACGAGCAGCTGGAACGGAACCTCCACGGCGGCGGCGCTTGCATCGCCGATGAGGATGCCGCTTTCGGGTGCGATCAGCTCATATCCCAGGGCGGTGTTCGGGGCGTCGGTGTTCATCGAGAGTTGCTGCTGGGCCCAGTGTCCACCCCACGGGGTGGTGTTGAACGTGGGTCGGGTTCGAAACGGCCGCTGAGAGAGTCCGCGGAGCGTGGCGCGCAGATCGGGACCCGCGATCGCTTTGGGCTGTTGCAGGTCTCGGGTGTCGATCCACAGGTCGATCTGGTCGGCGAGTTGCTCTCGGTGCCGGTCCAGCATCGGCCAGTCGATGTAGAACAGCCGCTTGGTGGTGGCCCCCTGGTCTCCGCGTTGACCCAGGTTGCGGCCACGGCCGGCGACGGTGTCGGCTTCGGCGAACCGCTTCGGGCGATCCAGGTACCACAGCACCTGGTGCTCGACCAGGGCCGCGCCCGGTCCGAAGACGATGCTCGCCCCCGATGCTCCCGAGGGGGCGGGGGGGAGATCGTCGAACAGATCCCGGACGCAGGCCGAGGCCAGCGTCGCGAAATCGGGATCGTCGGTCAGCTGCTCCACCGAGGCCGTCCGTGTCTGGACCTGCTCCCAGTCCACACAATGTTCCCGCATGTCCACCAGGTCGACCTGCCCGGCCAGCCCCCTCAGGCCCGCCAGCAAGCCGTCCCAGTCGGTGAGCATGGGTCCCTCGACGGCCACCACCGACCCGGGGGGAATCAACGCGATGATGCCCGGCCAGCCGCTGATCACGGTGCCGCCGGCCGCCGGGTAACACGGCTCCGCCTCGTACTGCGCCATAGGGCCCACCTTCCTACCGTTCATCGCTGATGACGTGACCATCAAATGGTTCCCAACCACAGCCCGGATGTCACTCCCGGCGACCAGGGCTGCTCAGGCCCCGCGAGTGACCAAACCTCAAGGGGAGACCTGTTTAATGGCCACGGGGGTGACCCTACCGCGCATTTGGTAGCTTTCAACGTCTTGCGCGAAATCAATGGTAGCGATACCGTGCTGGCTACGGCCGATCTCGGGCAGGCCGGTTTCCCTCTTTCGGTAGGAAGGCAACGATGCCAGAACACAGTCCGGGCACCGCCCCTTCGGTGCCACCTGCCCCGACTTCGCCTGCGGCCGGTGCGCCGGCGCTGGCGGCGGTGAACATCGCGAAACGGTTCGGCCACGTCACCGCGCTGACCGGGGTGAGCCTGGAGGTGGCGCCGGGGGAGGTGCTGGCCCTGATGGGGGACAACGGTGCGGGAAAGTCCACTTTGGTGAAGATCCTGTCGGGGGCGCAGGCCCCGGACGAGGGCGAGATCCGGGTCGACGGGCAGCTGGTGACCATCGATTCACCCTTGGCGGCGCGGGCTTTGGGTATCGAGACCGTGTATCAGGATCTGGCGTTGGCCGATGACCTGTCGGCCCCGGCGAACCTGTTCCTGGGCCGTGAGCTGGTGCGCCCCGGGCTGCTGGGAAGAATGGGGTTCCTGGATCGGCGGCGGATGCAACAGCAGGCCGCTGAACAGGTGCGGGCTCTCGGGGCCAGGATCCCGGACTACCGGTCCTCGGTGCGGATGTTTTCTGGTGGGCAGCGACAGAGTGTGGCCATTGCCCGGGCCAGCATCTGGGCCAGCCGGGTCATCATCATGGACGAGCCGACCGCGGCCCTGGGGCTGGTGCAGACCGCGCAGGTCGCCGATCTGATCCGCCGCACCCGAGACCGGGGGATCGCGGTCCTGCTGATCAGCCACAGCGTCCCGTTGGTGTTCGAGGTGGCCGACCGGATCGTGGTGCTCCGTCTGGGCACTGCGGCGGCGACCCTGTCACCGGCCACCACCAGCCACGACGAAATCGTCGCCGCCATCACCGGCGCATCGGTCAAGAAAGCAGGTGTCTGATGATTCCGGCGACCAGCACCCGCGGATCCACCGTGACGCCGCAGCCCGAGGACACCCCGCAGGCGAAGCCGCCCCGACTGAGCGTCGGCAACGTCGTCGCCGCGGTGACGGGTAACTGGGTCTTCCTGGCCCTGCTGGGTGTCATCGTGGTGTTCGCGTTCTGGGGTGGGACGACGTTCTTTTCGGTGTCGAACTTCCGGGACATTCTGTGGAACTCCACCAGCATCATCTTGTTGGCCGTGGGCACCGCCTATCTGATCATCGGCGGCCAATTGGATCTGTCGATCGGGTCGGTCCTGGTGTTCAGTTCCCTGGTTGGCGCGAAAATTGTTATTGCGGCCAGCGGCACCGTCGATCCAGGGACCGGGACCGCGCCGCACGCCACCTTCGGGTTGCTCTTGGGTGGGCTGAGCTGCATCGTCATCGGCGCCGTGTGGGGATTCGTCAACGGACAGCTGGTCACCCGGCTGAAAATTCCTTCGTTCGTGGTCACCCTGGGCACGTTGGGGATGGCGCTGGGCCTGGCGCAGGTGATCGGCAAGGGCACGGATGTGGTAGGCCTGTCCCCGTCGCCGCTGCAACATGCTCTCGGCACCCAGGATTTCCTCGGCATCAAGATCGTCGTCTGGATTGCGTTGCTCATCGCCGCGGTCGCCGGGATCGTGTTGGCCAAGACCCGTTTCGGGCAGTACACCTATGCGATCGGCTCCAACTCCGAAGCGGCCCGCCGCAGCGGTATCCGGGTGGACCGGCATGTGGTCATCCTGTTCCTGATGACCGGTGCGCTGGCCGGGCTGGCTGGGTTCCTGGAATTCACCCGTTTCACCACTACCTCGATCAATGGCCACAACTCCGACAACCTGCTGGCCATCGCGGCTGTCATCATCGGCGGCACCAGTCTGTTCGGCGGCCGCGGGACCATCTTCGGGTCCGTGGTCGGGGTGCTGATCCCGGTGGTGCTGAGCAACGGCCTGCAGATCGTCGGGGTGCAGCCGTTCTGGCAGACCGTGCTGATCGGGGCGTTCCTGATCGTCGCCGTCAGCGTCGATCAGGTCAAACGCAAACAGCAACTCAAAAGCTGACACCCCGACCCCGCCCGCATGCCCCCACGGGTCACCTTGTTGCCAATTACTTCTGAAGGAGAAACCATGTCGCCTCGCCCCCTGCTCGTGGCTGCCCGCCGGTCGCTGATCGGGCTTCCGGTCCTGCTACTGGCCATCACCGCCTGCTCCTCCACCAGCACCACTGCGAACTCCAACGGCGGCGCAGTCACCTCGAGCAGCGCCAACGCCGGCCCCGCCGCAACAACGTCCAGCGGCGAGGGCATGTCTAGTGCGCCCTCCAGCGCTGCGGGCGGCTCGACGGCCTCCTCCGGCGCGGTGATGTCCTCGGTCGCCGGGTCCAGTTCGTCGGCGGGAGCGGTGAGTCTGAAGGGGAAGACCGTCGCGTTCATCCCCGGTTGCACCTGCGACCCGTACTACTCCACCGAAACAGCCGGGTTCATCGCCGCCGCGCAGGCCGCCGGAGCGACACCACTGGTGCAGGGAGCAGCCGACTTCCAGGCGTCGCAACAGATTCCGGTGCTGCAGGCCGTCATCCAGAAAAAACCCGACGCCATCGTAATCGACCCCACCGACTCCACCGCGCTGACCGCACCGATCAACGCGGCGATCGCCGCCGGTATCCCGGTGATGACGACCGGTAACAACGTCAGCGGCACCAAGATCTTCACCGCCATCGCCGCCAGCTCCGAGGTCGGCGGCAAACTCGGCGCCCAGGAAATCATCAAGGACAACCCCAATGGCGGCCAGGTAGTCTTCGTCCACATCAAACCCGGCGTCAGCTCCATCGACGACCGCCTCAAAGGCTTCAAGGAAGCATTCGCCGGCAACAGCAAGTTCACCATCTTGGACAACCTGTACGCCGGAGCCGACTCGGCGACCCAAGCCGCTGGGCTGGTCTCCCCGGTGATCGCCGGACACCCCAAACTGGTCGGCATCTTCGCCTCCAATGTGATCACCGCCAACGGTACCGCCAACGCCATCGCCGCCGCCGGGAAAAAGGGCAAGATCACCGTCATCGGCTACGACGCCGGACCGCAGGAACTCATCGACCTCAAAGCTGGCAACCTCACCGCGATGGTCTCGCAAAACCCCGCTGTCATCGGCAAGCTCGCCGTCCAGGCCGTCGGCAAATACCTGGCCGGTGACCGTTCGATGCCGGTGGATCAGCCGTTCACCCCGTTGGTCATCACCGCGGCCAACCTGACCACCCCCGAAGCCCAGGCCGGGCTCTACAAATAGTCAACGCGCCCAGCAGATCTCGCACGCCATCCGCGGCGACCTGCTGGCCCGACTCGGGCGAGCAGCCCAGGCCCACCAAGCCTTCGACGCCGCTGCCCGGCTCACCCAGAACCAGGCCGAACACGCCTACCTGATCGCGCGACGCAACGAACTCACCTCACCACCCGAATGACACCGGGACATGGCCCGCCACAACGGCCGCGTTTCGGACTCACGTCCGCAGTCCCGTAGCTCGCCGATCCTTCTACGGTGCCGGTCAAACGATCTCGGTGATGGAGAGCGCATTGCCGTCGGGGTCGCGGAAGGCGAACATGGCTGGGACGCCGGTCCAGCGGAGGATGTCGTCGGTGTCGACCCCGACGCCATGGAGGGCGGCGTGCGCCTGCTCGGCGTCGTCGGTGGTGAATCGGATACCGATCGCCCCCCGTGTCACGCCGGCTGCGGAGGGGTCGAGGGTGACGATCACGTCGTCGGTCCCGGGTGCGAGTTCGATCCAGCGCCCGCCATTGGGTGTCGGACTGTCACGCAGCGTGGTGAAGCCGAGCGTGTCGACGTAGAAGCGCAGCGCGGCGTCTTGGTCCTCGACCGGGATGCTGACGGTGCGGATGCCGGTGATATGGGTCTTGGTGGTGCTCATCGGGTGCTCCTTCGTGGGGTGGGCGGGATGCGTTCCTCGAGGTGGACGGTGATGGCGTCGCCGGCCTCTTTCCCGATCTGGGAGCGGACATCGGCGGGGACGGCGAGCTTGTGGGTACCGTCGCCCAGGGCCATGAACGAGCCACGGAACGGGTGACCGTCGATGCTGCCGCGGATGCGCACGAGGCCGCGGGTGCCGAAGTACTCGGCCGATCCGGGCATCACGACGTAGGTCCAACCGCCCTTGTTCGGGCTGCGTTGCAGCACGGCGGTGAAGTGCTTGTCCAGGGTGCTCATCGCGGTCCTCCGTAGCTGAGTGAGCCGGGCGTGGTGAGTTCTTGGCCGGTCTCGAGCCAGGTCTTGAGCCCGGAAAGGATCATCGGCCAGCCGCCGTAGAGGTGCTCATCGGCGTCCTCGGGTAGTTGGTCGTGGGTGACGGTGAGCCGACACGAGTCGCCGACCAGCTCGATGTGCCAGGTCACGCGGCTGGTGCCTTCCGCGGCGACGTCCTCGCCCCACACCGCGTGGTAGGTCTGCACCAGCCGGCGCGGCGGGTCGATCTCGAGGTTCTCGCCCTCGATGAGCGGGCCAGACGCACCAGCGTGGCTGACCTGGTAGCTCGATCCGGATGTCCAGTCGGACTCAATCCGTGCGCCGAATTGGTAGCGCGCCCGGACTTCGGGGTCGGTGATCGCTTGCCACAACCGTTCGGGACTGGTTCGGATGTAGATCTCGAATACCTTCTCCATGCTTGCCTCCAGGTCGCGTTTGAGATCGACGAGGCCGGCGGCCCAGGCCTCGGTGTACTTGCTGACCCATCGGTCGTAGACGAGCCGAATCGGGACAGGGTTCAGGTAGTGCAGCTTCTGCCGGCCTCGCCGGTGGGCCGTGACCAGACCGGCGTCCTCCAGCAGGCGCAGGTGCTTGGCCACCGCCACTCGCGTCATCGCGTACCGGCCCGACAGCGCGCCCAAGCTCTGCCCATCGTGGCGGAACAACTCATCTAGCAGTTCCCGCCGAGTCGGATCCGCGAGCGCCTTGAACACCAGTTCCACACTATCCACAATAGGAAACCAATTGGTTTCCTGTCAAGGAATATTACGGTACCGGTTCCCTTGGTGACCGCGCAGACCCGGGAGTCTGCACGCCTACCGGCGCTCGTCCTGTTGGAGGATCCGCAACTGGGATGGCGTGGATCGGCCGAAGGGGCGACGAGGCGCATCCCGTTGCGTATGACGGCAGACGCGGCTACTGTCATACGCGTGAGGACGGGTCGTGCGGATCACTGAGATCGAGATCGACGACCGCAACGAAGCGCATTTGACCAGCCATGGTGTGTCCATCGTCGAGGTACAGCAGGTCTTCGCCAACCGCCCGGACGTGCGGCGAAACCGCAAGGGCAGGGCTGGGACGCACCTAGCCCGCGGTGAGACGGCAGGCGGCCGGAGCGTCGTCGTCCCGTTTGTCGATCAAGGCGAAGGCCGCATTCGACCGATTACTGCATGGGAGGTGGGCATATGAACGACTACGACACCGCTGACGAGAGGGCCGCCGTGGAGGCGGACTTCGATCTGCTTCCGGCAGATGCCGGCATTGTCGAGGACGTCTCGACGGTGGTTTCCGTGCGTCTGCGCGGGGACGAGCTCGCGGCGGTGGAGCGGGCCGCAAGAGCGGCCGATACGCCGCTGAGCACCTTCATTAGGCAGGCCGCGCTCGGAGCGGCGAGCCCGCTCGACGTTCGCGCCGCCAGTGCACGTGCCGAAGCGATCCAAGCAGAAGCGAGAAAGCTCGTCGCCCTACTGCATGGTGAGGTAGCCTGAACGACGCGGCACCCGAACCTTCGCAGTTGAGGATCCTCAACTGGACAGCGTTACGTGAACGGATCGGCCCGCAGGTCGAGCCGGAAGGCCGCGGTTTCCCAGATCGCTCCCTTGATCTCGCGCAGGCCGTCCCGGGTCGGGTCTCGCACGAAGCCGGCTCGAAGGGCCACCACCTGAGACGCGCGGTTGTCGATGTGCGTCCACAACCGAAGCTCGTCCAGAGGTTCTGCGCGATCGTGGAGCCATCCGACCAGGAGCTTGATCGCGGAGGTCGCCGACCCTCGACCTCGGGTGGACGAACTCATCCAGTACGACACCATCCCGGCCGATCCTTCAAGGTCGACGGCGAGGTTCCCGAGTCTGCGATCGGTGACAGCATCCACGATCAGGAACGAGAGATCGCTTCCACCGTGACGGGCTTCGATCGCGGCCGCCACCGATTCTGCGGTCAGATCGGCCGGGTCCGAGGTGAACCGCTGGATATCCGGATCTTTCGACTCGTCTGCGTACCACTGGGCATCTGCGACGCCCCAGGGTCGTAGGCTGACGAGGTCGCCACGCACGAAATCGGACACAGCGCATCGTTGCACGGCCCATCGTCTGTCGGTAGGACATCGAGCGCGGGCCAGCGGTCTGAACAATGTCATTGTCACCGCAGCAGGATCCGCTACCAGTCCGAGGGATGCCGAGGCCACCTGTTCGCGATTCGTACTTTGGGTGGCGAGTCGCCGTGGCCCGTAGAGTGCTCGTTCGTTCGTGACTGGCACGGGCCTGGGCCGACTGCGAAGATGAGCGGGTGCGCACCGATCCTGACCCTGGTGGTTCCGAGTTCGGCCTTCTCTCGCAGTACCTCGATTACCAGCGCGAGACGATGCTGTCGAAGACCGACGGCCTGACCCACAAGCAACTGGCACAAAAGCACGCTCCATCAGAGCTCACCCTCGCTGGCCTGCTCTATCACCTGTCCTTGGTGGAGGAGGACTGGATGGAGGTGCGCTTTGCCGGCCTGCCTGATCGCGAGCCATGGGCTGGCGTCGACTGGGATGCCGATCCAAATTGGGAGTTCCGCACAGCGACTCAGCTCGAGCCGGAGCACCTGCGCAGTCGCTACCGCGAAGCCTGCGAGCGCAGCCGGCAGGTCATGTCCAACGCGGCAGGCTTGGACCAGCTGTCAGTCAAGGCGCTGCGCGACGGACGGCACTTCTCGCTGCCGTGGGTGCTGCTGCACCTGATCGAGGAGACCGCCCGTCACGCCGGCCATGCGGACTTCCTCCGCGAAGCGATCGACGGCACGGTCGGTGAATAGCGAACCGGAACGCAAGAGTCGCCGATAGACGATCGTCGACCGGGACGGCCAGCTTCACCGCCGCCAGTGGTAGGGCGTCGTGGTCGATACCTTGATCAGACCGGAACGTTCGAGGATCGGCCGCGAGTACTCGGTGGAATCGCTGTTAATCAGCGATTTACCCATGGCCAGCGCAGAGCGGGCTCGAGCTGCAGTCAAGGATCGATAGATCCCTCGGCCACGCCATTCCGACCTGGTCGCACCACCCCAGATCCCGGCGAACTCGGTTCCGACCACTGGCTCGAGCCGCCCGGCACTCACTATGTGCCCGGCTACCTCGGCAACCCACAACTGCATTCCGTCGTTGAACGTGAGCCGGCGTAACAGGGCGTCTGCGGTCTCCGCGGAGTCAGATTGGCCGAAGACCTCGGCCTGCATCGCGCTCATCGCGCGGACGTCGGCCTCAGTGGTGACCATCCGCAGGGTGACCTTCTCGGGCAGGGGAACATCGCTGGCAAGCAGTCGTGCTTCGCCGATCATGATCGATTCCGGCTCATCCGGGACGAACCCGTTGCGCAACAGCGCCTGGTGAAGTCCTGGAGCATGATCGTGACCGCGCGTTTTCCACTCGACCCGGACGACGTCGGGGTTGGCTCGGTAGTGGGCAAGAGCGTCTGATACGAGTCGCCGGATCGCGCCGGCTTCCGCGCCGGCCAGATTTT
>JAABUO010007961.1_pt1 | contig 12032 bp, 16 predicted proteins | sample 5559291 | NCBI WGS metagenome assembly JAABUO01 (sample SAMN10711878, study PRJNA513372) | rock metagenome | isolation source: Antarctica rocks | place: Antarctica: Victoria Land, Finger Mt sud
TCCCTTGCTGTGTGCACACGTTGTCATTATCTACTGTTGTGTGCATGTTTTGCAATTAGGGGGTGAGCCCTCAGCAGGAAGCTGCTCTCAACTCAAAACATATGTTTTGACGCCGATGCACAGCATCAACTGTCAAGCATCCACAATGATTTGCGTCGAGAGCAGCTTCCTGCTGAGAGCTCACCCCCTGGGAGACATCATTTGCCTGCGTGTATGACCTGTTAGAACTATAACAGTATCACATAACTAAAAAAAGTTGTACTATTAATACTATACTGCTCTGGGCTGCCGCCTTAGGAGGCTCCCGTTATGATTGCTGAAAAGCGTAAACTTTTTTTTTCTTATTAATACTGTCCATACTGATCATTGTAATGTTATCAATGATAATGCACAAATCAAGTTGTAATAGTATCACATGCATGGATGATTGCGTCAATGGGTCTGCTGGCTGTGCGCAGGTGCAATGAGAAGGCTGACATCTTCAGCTATGGCATTGTGCTGTGGGAGATCATCACTCAGGAGACCCCACAGAGGGGCACCCTGCGTGATATCCAGGTACACATATTCTCCATTGTCTTCTGTTCATTTCTATTCATTGCTTTTCTTGATCGGAGTGTCTCTGGGCACATCTTCATTGCTGCTGGTGCATACTGTAGAGATGTAGTCCTGGTAACAAAACTGCACAGCTGTAGTGGTGTTGATGGCACGCCTACCATTTGCACCTCATGGTGGTCCTGTTGTGCAATGCAGATGCATGATGCTGTTGTTCATTTCATGTTTTTCTTGGCAGCAAGCCTTTCATGATCACCTGCTGACTTGCATCTGGTCGTGCATTGAGTGATGTATCATTCCCCGGGGTCTTTCCCCAGGGGCTTTCCCCAGGGTCAGGTACATGGTCCACTGAACACATCCCTGTATGAGGTCCTGTTGAGGCAGTATGGATACAAATGGTACCAATTGCATCCAATTGCATACGTGCTGAAAGCGGATCAGCTGCTTATGTTGTGCAGGTGCCTGAGGAGTGTCCACAAGCAATCGCTGATTTGGTAGACACATGTCTTAATGAGTCCCCGGCTGCTCGCCCGACAGCACAGCAGATTTTCGACATCATCAGCTCCACTCTATGACAACATTCAGGATGGTGTTGAGTGGCCATCCTTGACTAGAACAGTTTCCTAGCTGTGCCTTCCCCACACCCTTCTCCCCCCCCCCTTCCCCCAGTGCCCTCCCAGTCAGAACTTGGCATGTTGCAAGAGCCAAGCAACAGTTGTCATTGACAGAAGCAGGAGGGCAGCATCTTGGCAGTGGCTTCCAGATGCTTGCCATTGGAAGATTTTGCACCTCGACAGTTCTTGCATCAACTCTGAACTGCTGTGGCAAAAGGCTTCAGTCACAGCAGGCTGCTTACCCCGGCTACTAGCAGTGGCGGCCTGCTTGAGCAGCATGCTTCGCTTGCCCTGGCAGCAAGGTTGATCGACTGCCTGGCAACCACGGGGGTGAGTCATGTCAGAGAAGCATATGTGTGATCTGTGCTGACAAGTGGAATTATTACTCAGCTGGGCAATAGCATGGCTGCCTTTTGACGCTTCAGTTGCAGCCAGAGAGGGGTACCCGTGCTTGCAGAGCTTGGGACCCACCCCAGCAGCTAAAGAGCCGGCCCATGGCCAGCTCAGTATCAACAGGGGAACACATGACAGCATCATCAGGAGTGAACTTTCTGGCGACAGCACAGGGCTCATCTGCGCGCTTCATGATCTCGGTATAATGTGAGTGAGAGACAGATGCAGTGGTCGGCCCAAGGAGGATAGCTCAGCTGTCATGGCTTTTGGCGCATAGGGTCACAAAGTTGTATATTAGTGTGGAGCATGTGTGGTTTCAGTTGTGCTGAATTGCTAGATGGGATTTTTGAGATGTGCCAAGAGCATACCTTGGAGACAGAATGTCTGCTACTACCTTTGCTTTTATCATGTCACCTCTTGCAAGCCATATCTGTGCTTAGTAGCCTTGTGCGGCGCGATGTCTGGAATCTTGTACAATTGTTAGAAGGCAAATTGGTCTAGTCTTTGTGTTACAGCTTTGTGCTTCAGCATGATTGTTTGGACATGAGTCACAGCAGGCCTGCCTAGGTCTGTACCGATACTTCTCTGGTTTTGCTTCTTCGTCTCCTTGCCTAGATCACTGATATCTCCAACTTCAGCAAAGTTGCCTCTGCTACTGACCAATTTGACCTTTGTGGCGTAAATTTGAATTGGAAATCTGATTCTGACATTGCCTCTGAACTGAGTTGTCGTCGATGGGGAGTGCTGCTTGTCTCGTTGAAACAAGACGGTTTGCTGTGGTTTCAGTGATGTTCGTTGCTCATCTGGTCACTGCGTGCAAGTCTTGCAATTGCTTGCAAGCATATATGCTCGGAATTTGAGCACCTTCATGCTGGCACCAGTTGCATAAATCTCTGAACATCACCATCGTTATCACGTGCAGTGCAAGTGTTGATGGGGAAAATCGTCCTTAATGCTCAAGGCGGGCTTCACACAGCCTTTCAAGATAAAAAGCAACATGACTAAGTTGAGCAGAAAATAAACCAAAGTCAGAACACACAGTACCCCAGCACCTCTCTCGCAGGGCCTTCTGGCACACAGTGAAGAAACAATGCTCCTGAGGATCTGTCTATGCTGACCTGTTGGTACACCCTTGTACATATTACATTCTCCACACATGTTGTACAACCAACGAAGTCAGGTAAATAATCTGATTAAAGGAAATGTGTGTCTGCAATATAATCTATCTAGGACTCTAACATAAGACTTCAAGTTTGCTGGGCATTCTTTTCAGGCTTTGCTATGGCGCACGTGAGCTCATGTACCAAAAGACCAATAGGTCCTGCTATGAATGTGACTAAGAGAGCAGGCCTGATAGGAACACCCTTCTTCAGTGCATCCAAGTATATGAGTCTGCCTGCTCCATAGTCCCATATGAGTACATGCACCCAGTCCTGAGCAGCGTATGCTGGGCTGCTCAACAACTTTGCCATATTCTTGGGGTCTGCAGCTCCGTCCGTGAACAGGAAGATGCTTTTCTGGAATACATCAGCAAGATCTGGGGAGTCGATGATTGTTGCAGCTAGAAAGAAATAGAGGAAAGCTATACTTGGGACGATGATTGACCAACGTGACTTGGCTATGGCTTCTGTGACTTTCCATTTAGGTGCAATGATGATGGGTGCCCACAACACAGATATGGCAACGTTAGAAAATTGGAAGGGTGGAATCAGAACGTCTGGGGACATTTCAGGAAAAGGTACATTCGGGAACACAGCCACTTGCGTCTGACGGCGGTAAGTTGCAGGGACCTTTTGGCCAAACGGTCGATCTCGCGGCCGGTAGTGGGCACTCAAGCATGGTCCTGAGCGTCCGGCATGTGCGCGACAGGCATGACTGGGGAACTTTTGTGATTGCCCGCCCCTGATGCAAGGTGTAGAGTTCGACATGCCATCGACGTGAAGCAGCATGATGGCGCAACAGCACAACAGCGCAACAGCACAACAGCGCAACAGCAGCGCCTGACATACAATTCTTCGAAGTCACATCTAGAATCTGGGTTAGGGTTGCAATTGTGAAAACCTTATAAGCTTCATGCAGCGACGACGTTCATGCAATCCTTGTGGGTTAGGAAGAACCGCTTGTAAGTCAGCAGCCGCACAAAATTTGCACAATTGGCTGCATGTTTTGGCCCATCACTGTTATAATGACTGTGGTGAAAAATTGTCTCAACCATGCAATGGTGTAGAGCATCAAATCTGCTCGAAGGCAATCGTGTTGACTATGTCAGGCTTAAATCACCTGTTTCAAAGCCTTGGGGCTGTCACGTTGTCGGCGGCAAGCCAGGCTGTCCTGCAGTCCACGTGTCGAACATGCAGGGCCCAGCGGCTACCTTGGTATGTCGTGACTGCTATTTACGAGGTTGTCAAGTTGAGCTCCACTTTGATATCTGATCTTGCTGGTAGGCACGGTGATATGCCAGACACAGCGCGTGCCTTCTCTGGTCTTGCGCAAGCATATCAAGCACCCAACAAGAAGTTTGAGAGAGGACCTCCAGCAACATTTGAGCAGGTGCAGCAGCTTGGCAGCTGATTTAAATTGCATGCAGACCTTATCTTCTACACGAGCTTCTCGCCTCCTGTCTAGCTCACTTGGATGTTGTGTGATGTTCAGCGCAACAAACTTGAACCAGCTTATGAGGGGCGAATCACAGACATGTCACATCTTAGCAGCTGCATCAAGGTGGCAAGGGAAACGGCTGCCATGGCCATGCACGACAGATCCTCTGCAGCACAGGCCTTGACAAACTTCCTCCAGCAGATTGATGTCTGGGCTCAAGATCATCCAGGCAAATTTGACTCAAGAAGGGCGTCAGTGGCGCTTCTATCAATGGCACATGTGACATTCAGAGCCCAAAAGTTTGACAGGAGTTCCCTCCACAACCCCTTAATCCCAGACATTGCTGCAGTAATGATGAAAAGAAACATCCAACAAATCCCTGGAGCCAGCAATCACACAATATGCAATGTCTTCTGGGCATGTGCACGGCTACAAATCAGGCCAGATGATTTGCATGCTGGAGCTGAAGACAAGCTTGGACAGAGATTCATCGACACTCAGACTTCAGCAACTCTGCAAGGTCTCAGTAGTGTTCTATGGACATGTGGAGTTCTTGGTCTCAACCCGGGGAATGGAGACTTTATTGAGCACGCTGTGCAAATCATAAAGCAACAGCTAGCTGTGGATGATTTTGACAGCAAGGAACACATGCAGTCTCTGTCTGTGATGATGTTTGCATTCGCCTCCCTTCGACTACACATTGAGCCAGCTGTCGCTGAGCTGATCATCACAAGATTCTACCAAGGAGTACTTCAGGGGGCAGATCAGCCCCAGGGATTGAATAACATCCTCTGGACGTGTGCCACATTAGGGTACCTGCCTCCCCCGCACATGCTACAGTGCTTCAAGAAGAGCTATGCTGCAAGCAAGAAGCCCTTCCTGATCCAGCATGACAGCACTGTGGCATGGAGCCTAGCTGTGCTAGGTGTGCTAGATATGGAGTACTTCCAGACGATGATTCTCAGGTTTCCCAGGCGGGTGCTCTTGGACGCTACTGTGGGGCAGTTGTATCAAGCTCTTCAGGCTTTGCGACCCTCAGACGAAAGCACACCGGCGTACACTGAGTGGTTCGAGGTGAGCCGCCTTTGCTTGCTTAAGCGTATCAATGATAGCTGAGGTCTGGGTGAACATTGCCTGTAGAAGGGGCAAAAGACCAGCCTTAATGACATCCAGTGCACATATATGATTTTTTGTTGAAGCATGTCATTCATACCACATGACTCTGCAGCATGCCAACTGACAGCGAAATGTCTACATGCAGAAATATTCAAGCAGCTCATCCTGCAAGTCCTAAAAACAGCAGGTGTTGCATGCAGGTAACTCGCCATGTGCAAACAGAATGGCCCCTGCATCAGATGGAAACACTCCGGTCCCCTTTTGAGGAGCATGTGTACCACACCTTCCTGCAAATGGGGTACACTTATCCATCGCATTTCTATCATGTTCTTCTTTGCTCCCTCTCATTTTGCTTTTCTTCTTCTGTGTTGTCATACTGGCTACTGGTGGGCGTTGATAGAACTCACCACTTTGCAGTGGCTCTACAGCATATCCATCGTTCTTGTCATTGCAGCAACTGACTTGACACAAATTGTGGCTGCAGCTATCAAGCCATCTCCCACTATGATTCTGGAGATGGGTTGCATTACATTGACATTGCAATGCTGCCCCAACCCAAGGTGCCCTGCAAGGTTGCCATTGAAGCTGATGGGCATACCCATTACTTGTTTGAGGACTACAGACTGGATAAAGGACCACATCCTGGCACTAGGTAACAGTCTGCATGTTACAAATGTACTTCTATGTTTTTTGTACTTTGAAAGTCGATAAATACACTGTGGTCAATCTTGGCTCAAAACCAACTTTGCTGCAAATACATCACAAAGTGCCAATTTGAGGCTTGAGGCAAGCTGATGCATGCATTGCAAACGCAGCCTATTTGCACTGCATCAGGCAGTGTAGTCAGGCCTGAGCTTATATCGCAGTATCTTGCAGACTTTGATATGGAATGCAGAACTGCTGTACAATGCTGATTTTGCTGTCAAGTGCAGGCCAGATGGCAGAGCCCTGTTTAGGAACTCTGTGTTGGAGAGGCAGGGGTGGTATGTCATTGTTGTCCCATGGTTTGAGTGGCATGCACTGATCACCAAAAATGCCAAAGTTGATTACCTCAAGGAGAAGATGAAGGCAGTTGTGTCACAGTATAGGCATGATACCTGGGCGGCATCATCATACACATCAAAGGTTGAGGGGTGATGCCCTCAACATGCTTTGACATTTCACATGGCCGGAGCTGCCACTGCTATATGGGCTACTCAATACAGTGTTTGCATCCATGCTTTCAATTTTGCCTGACACTCCTTTTCAGCCTGTTTGACTACTGACTATGACAGATGTCATTTCTTGCTTCTGTACAGACCAAGGCTTCTGCAGCACTTCCTGGTAGATGACAAATTCTCCTCACGCTATGTGTGAGGTGAACATCATGCATGTGGGTCATGAGGATTACAATTTCATCAACCGGAACTGCATTAGAGATGATGCCCTCCGTACGACGCAAAAGTCAATTGGTGGATTTGGTCTTTTGTGCCTGTCCTAAGCATTAGCGCAACTTACGCTGCTTGCCCAACTCGGGCTTAGTTGTGTGTGCAATGTGTGTTACATTTGACATGCATCAACCATGCAGCTTATAATGAATGCCTGTGTGACATGCATACTACACAACTATCAATATTGAGGTGCCATTCTGCAGCTCAAATTTTGCTACTGAGTAGATTAGTTTCAAGGGCACAAGCGTGTTCAGTGTTGCAAATGCGTGTGCAGATCTTGTCCACAATTTTGGGTGTGATCATCAAACCGTTGATGCCACAAACTTCATACAGCTTTGCTTGCGATGCAATTGTTGAATCTGTTGATAGTTGCATCTGTCTAGCGGCATTTACCCAGAAACCATTCAAGCTTCAAATTTGTCAACCCAACATTGTTACCATTCATCTCCAGAAACAACATTGAAACACGTTTGACAACTTCATTTTTCATGGCCCTTGTATTTGTAGCCCCAGTATTTGTACTCAGGGAACTTGCTCACTCACTGCATCCTGTACACTCATGATTGATCAATTGCGATGATACTTCAGGTGCCCCGGGGCCTCTTCTCAAACGACCCCGCCAACTTGTGCCTCAGCTTGTGATAGATCTGCTGTAGGACTTGCAGCCCTGGGAGTCCATTTCCGATCATTGCTGCGGCAATGAAAAACTTGATGACACCTCGTGCTGAAGTTTTGATGAAGGTTGAGGGTGAGTATCTGTGGTGGCCATGTGATACACATGGCTCACGAGTTCGTGGCAGAGCCAACAGTCATGCAGGTCGCAGCACCTTCCACTCCCTCACCGCATCGAAAGTTGTATGGTACAGATTTGAAGTAGCACGCCGTACAACTTTTTGTCCATCTAGAGGAGAAATGCTTACAGCGTCTCGTTGATGCGAGTGCTAGGTCAAGTCTGCAAGATCGTCGACTTGAGAACAACACTCGCAAAGCAAAGCTCGCCCACTGTCGCTGCTGCGAGCTCTTTCGTGTGTTCCTCTTTCTTCTCCTCCATATCGAGGCACAGGGTGCCCAGGACGATGGTGCAGGGGCTAAGCGATAACTGCTGGAATCAGGCTGGTCAAAGCACCGAGCATGCGGCGTTGTCAAGGGACCTTGAGACGGACGTCTGCATTGTTGGGGCCGGTATTGCTGGTTTCACGACCGCTTATCGGTTGGCTGTCGCAGGTATGGACACGCGTGTGCTCGACTGCCCACAACATACCAAAAAGACAGCCGATCACGTATTATATCATGCCTCTTATGCGCTGAAAGTTACCGCTGGCTCAAATCCGATGTGGCCTAGTTGATGTTGTGATCCTTTGCAGGTCTTGACGGTACGCAATATGCATGTACTGGTGCTGACTTCCCTCTGCACATTCTGCCCATTCAGGCAAGAAAGTGGTCGTTCTTGAGGGCAGGGTGCGAGGCGCCGGCCAATCTGGCAAAGACACAGGGGAGTTGTTGGCCTGGAACAATCATCAGCTCAGTACACTCCAGAAGTCTTACGGCCAGAAAGTTGCATCACAAGTTGTTCAAAGTCACTTGGATGCCATCGAGGTGGTGCACACGTTGGTGAAGCAAGAGATGATTCCCTGCCAGTACACACCTGTCCAGGGCTACATCCAGGCCAGTGAGAGGACACTTACAGCTGAAGCCAAAGCTTTTGCTGGATCTGGTGCTGAGGCCAAGCAGGTATGCATTATGACACGGCAGTGCCTTATGAAACTGCAGCAAAGATCGTGCTACTTCCCTGATAACAGATCGTCAGCTAGTCAGCATTAAAAGCGTCATTCATGCCCACAGCTTTGCTCAATGAGGCAACAACATCCAAAGCCTCATGAGCAGCCCTTGTTCAGAAATGAAATGCGGATGATGTCAAATGCCTGTCTCTGCAGTTCTATTACTTTTTGCTGCTGCTACTGACAAGCATGCTGCTGGAGAATCCTGCTAGGCCAGCATAACAGCAGCATGCTGGGACTTGACTAACATGTGCCAGTTGCAGCTGTCTGTACCTTGGTAACATTGCTGCATCAGCATGCATGCGATGAAACATGCATGCATGCATGCACAGTAGGCCGTACCATTTTGTAGGATGAAAAGTGTACGGCTTTTACATACTGCATGCCTGTCTACCCATTGCTCAGGTGAGGGACAGCAAGTGATGGATGTTAGTGAATTTGGAATGTTACCAAGCCAGTAGTTTTTCTATCTCAGGTAAACTTGGGAGGAGGATCAGAGGTGGGCGGCTTCAAGCAATGCTTGGAGTTCTCTGGCAGCGCTGTTTTGAACCCGGTGCAGTATTTGAATGGCCTGGCTGAAGCATTTGTGGCAAAAGGAGGGCAGATCTATGAGCAAACGCGTGTTCAGAAGCCTGATACAAACCATGTCACCACAATGGCCGGCAACAAGGTAAGCAAGAAGCTACAGTGCTTGTGTCCCAGACTACCTGCAGGCCTGAGTCGCTGCTGAGTCACTGCTGAGTTAGGCCTGAGTCGCTGCTGAGTCACTGCTGAGTCCCTGCTGAGTCATCTCTGAAAGCTGCTGAATGACACTTTGAGGCTGGTGATGTATCTTGTGCACTCCATGAGACTGATGTCAGGGCTCCTACACTGCATCTGACCTTACCCCTATGACATGCATGTCACATGAGGGTCACATGCTTAGATCCTTGCAGAACCCATAGGTGTGCTGAGCAGGTAACAGCACGTGATGGAGTGGTGTTAGCCACAGGCTGACCCATTACTAAGAACCTGCTGGACTCTGCCTTCACTGCCATGGCTGTACATGGCAAGCAATTCCCACGCCGCAGGTACATGTCAAACAGCACACAATGAACTACAATAGCCGCAGTGGCAAAAGCTAGCAACAAGAGTTTCTAGACCCTCACAACAACACAGATTGCAAGTGTCCCCAACTCATGCGTATGCATTCAAGCCTGATACTCTTGTTGTTCTGCCTGATCTGGGCCGATTCAACGTTGATGCAATGCTCAGGGACTCCAAAACCACGTGTATGTTTGGACAACTTTTGTTTGCTGCACTCATCTGCATAACATTATTGCCTCTGCCTTCTGTTTGCAGCATGTTGATACTTTGCAACACAGTATCAAAGAGTGACAGCTCGTGACTCACAGGCAAGGCGCAAAACATTAAGATTGATGTCAACCTTTGTGCAGGCCCCTACATACAAGACTGCTGCAGGCCACACGCTTTACATCACGTGCAAATGGTGGATGCTATGCAAATTTTGACAGATATCTTGTGATGCACAGGTATGCTGTGGCTCTGGAAGTTGCAAAAGGTTCAGTCAAGAATGCAGTGTACGCTGACACTGAAGACCCCCATCACAGTGTGAGGGTAGTTGAGGGGGCTTCTGCTGGGGGTGGGGACCTGCTGGTTGTAGCAGGAGAGGAACATGACCAGGGAATCGGCCCTGAGGCGTACACGGATGTCTACAATAAGTGAGCCCAGCTGTCTACTATATGAGTGGCTGTGTATCTACCGTGTCCACCCCGGCTGACAGAGATTGCATAGGGCGATCTATGCAGCAAGGCTGCACCTCATTGCACTAGGTGAAAGTGGCAGCTTTGCTGCACCTGTCTCTGCATGCACCTATGACGCTCGTTCTCTCACCCACTTACTCACTCACTCACTCACTCACTCACGCACTCCCCCACCCACTCACTGCCCCACCCACCCACTCACCCACCCACCCACTCACTCGCTCGCTCACTCACCCACTCAGCCACTCAGCCGCCCACTCACTCCCTCATCCTTTCATGCACTCATGCATTCATTCACAAAACATGTGTCTTCTCCTATGGTCAGGTACTCACAGCCTTGCTCAGCTCCCTGCATGAATTCTTGTTGTGGCAGTCCTCACACCAGCAACACTATCATCGTGCCAGCAACAACATGCGTACCTATAACAGGCTCTGGAGTACATGATGACCTCTTTGACATAGCTCTTGTCCTGTTGTTGCAGCCATGAAAGTGTTGTGCACAGATGTACTTGCATGCCATGCTGACCGGCTGTGATGTGTCACATGCAGGCTGGAGTCTTGGGCTAAGCAGAAATGGACATCAGCTCAGAAGCGCACACATCAGTGGAGTTGGACTGTAAGCTTACCGACCCCCTTTTGACCCCTCCATTCTTTGTGTGTCCCATCCTTGTTCTCTGATGCTACGCTGCACATGATCTTGTTGGGCATCTGCTGCTGCCGTGCATAATCCAGATGATCTGCATGCCATTGTGAAACAGCATCTTCAACGTATGCTGTCTGCACATGCCAAACAATGTTGCATTAAAATGTGCCAAAACTGCCAAATCTTGCCAGCATTCTGCAGCCCAACATGGCAAGCACTGATGTCTGCTGCTTCATGCTGCAGATCTTTGAGACACAGGAAATGCTGGGGCTGTATGGCAAATCCCCAACCAGCATGGGAAACTACTACATTGCTACTGGGGATTGTGGACACATCCTGACGGGTGGGACTCTGGCTGGTATGATCATCTCAGGTGAGTTTTTGGATCAACACCCACATGTGCCAGCGTTGATTCCATACAATGCATGATCATATCAGCTCGGTTGCTACTAACCAACCACATACATCAGCGCTGATTGCATAGCTCAAAGGATCATCTCAACGCATCTTGCGCGTACATATAAGTTGCCTTGCGAGGACAAGCACGCATCTGCTGTCTGTTATAAATGCCTGCTGTTATAGCAAATGAAAAGGAGTTCCCCTAGTTGGTTTGCATGTTCCACCATTTCATTTTGAGATGATTCTGCACTGACTCAAGATCAGGTTTCCATCAGCACCACGCATTGAGCAGCTGCTACATAGTCACACAGCGCAAACAAGATCTGATCGGCGACACCCTGGTCACTGCTGCAAGCGTATGCCACATCACCTAATCACCATTGCAGCACCCACTGTGATCACTGCACATGCAGATTGTCATGCAACTGCCTACATTGCCAGTGCTGTCAAGACATATGCTGTGCAAAGATACCCCTGCATCAGCCACAATCATGTCTGTTGCAGATGCAATATTGGGAAAGAAGAATGTGTACGCGGATTTGTACAGCCCCAGCAGACACCTGACCTGGGTCCCCCCTCTGCTACCCCCCCTCAGCTTTACCTACATCAAGAACACTGTCACAGTGAGTTTCGCGTACAGGCTGTAAACCAATTAAACTGAACGGTAACTATTAAACCCTGAAAGTCAATTCATTTAATAAGTAATAATATGTCCTATGAAGCTCACCTCAATCATCAATGCTATA
>JAABUO010007962.1_pt1 | contig 12031 bp, 22 predicted proteins | sample 5559291 | NCBI WGS metagenome assembly JAABUO01 (sample SAMN10711878, study PRJNA513372) | rock metagenome | isolation source: Antarctica rocks | place: Antarctica: Victoria Land, Finger Mt sud
CACAGCACAGCACAGCACAGCACAGCACAGCACAGCACAGCACAGCACAGCACAGCACAGCACAGCACAGCACAGCACAGCACAGCACAGCTCATAGCGCAGCCCAAAACTGAGAGCAAAACTGCAGATGATCACTTGTGACATACCTTGGACTGGTGGAGAATTTGACTAGCTTATGACACTGAGTAAAGGCAATGTCGAAGTATGCCACCAAGGCATGAATGTAATCGTTGCGACTTGCTGTCACCTTGAATGGGACCTGCAGCCAAATCAAAATGAGTCTTTGCAGGTATCATTAGGCATAATTCTTGATGCAGCAAACATTATCATACTTTATGGGCTATTGAATAGTTTTTGTGTATTACAATGTGTGAACCGACAATGTCACTGAGCACAGCAGCCTTTGCAGCGACGAGGGTGTGAGGTAGTCCAAGCCTGAGAAGTGGATTTAAAGCAAGAGCATGTGCTGCTGCTTGGATCGGGGCAAACTTTTGTGCAGCATGATTAGCATGACAGCTCGCCAGAGGACAACAAGCTGTCACACATTGCATATTCAGTCTGACATACGTAAGAATGCATTCTTCACTTGCAGTGCCTAAGCCAGTGATAGGGCGCAAAACACACAGGTATGCGCAAAACACACAGATCTGAGCCTCTGAAGAACAGCTTCCTGACTGGCTGTCCTTCCTAATTGCTTCTCGTACGTGTGCCACACAGGGTGGAAAGAACAGCAGTTGTCCAGGAGACTGTGCGTACCTCAGAACTGGCGTCTCCCACCTCCAGGATGTCGCTGATTGTCATGTGACATTCTCAAAGCAATTTGCAGATGTGCATGTTCCCTGTCTGTCCATGAGTCAGTGCATACCTCGAAATTGGCATCTTCCACTTTCATGTCCAGGATGTCAATGGTCTTCATTTGGCAGCTGCTGGTGGCAATCTGCTCAGGATCCACATTGTCCACCAGAGGCTCTATCAGGGCTCGCTCCTTGATGCTGCTCATGTCGAACCCATACACGTTGTCCCAAAAGTCAATCTTCTCTTGCCTGAAGGGCAACACACAGTTCCTTTGACAATGCTCAGACAATGCTCAGGGTGCCAAGAAGCAGGTCAAATGTTTTGCTGATTGCTTGGTGACAGCTTATCAGAGCTTCTTGTTTCCATGATGTTTGGGTGCAAGCTATACATGGTGTTTCAAATCTGTCATGTCTTGCCTGCAACAGGACAACCATCCTCTTCAGATGCATGCCCACACCAGGGGACAGCCCTGTTCTTGCAGAAGGAGTACTTTGACCCAAAAGGGCCGTCTGAGGATGTTGTAGGTTCTTTGTGAATGCTTCTCATGGCCAACTGTAGACACTTACCAATTATAGTTTATGTTGCCTGAAGCAGGACTGGGAACCCACGTGCAACAAAGAACAGATGTCATAAGCAGATTGTGAATATATATTAAACAAATATCAACAAATAAATATATATGCCAAAAGACTCTGCAGCAGCAGCTTCCCCCTAGAATACAGCAATATCTTCTCACAGCACATGCGTTGCTGGAGAAGTGCCAGTCACAATTCTGCATGGAACATCTTCATTGAAACTGGCACTTCACCAGCAATGCGTGTGTTGTGAAAGCATATTGTTGAATTCTAGAGAAGATTTGCTGGGGCACAGTGTTTTGGCATGTTCAGCATTTCCCAATCTGCTTATGACATCTCGAAGAGTCAGTATGCTTAAAGTAGGTCAATGCGTACAGTGCAGCATGCAGAACACATGCTGCGTAACAGCCTGGGTCTTCACCAACATTGGGCATACCAGACTCAGTGCCAAAACCGTTGTAGTAACAGGCCATACAGGGATGCACAGAACAAGGGTGGTCTGGAGAGGCAAGACTTGCCCTGCACATACCTAGCTCATCACGAGCCAAAAAGCATTGATATTATGATTATCATTATCCAAGAGAGCATGTGACCTGTCATGTGCGCTGCAGTTGCCTTACACAGCTTGCCTGTCACAGCTCAGCCAGACAGCTCCCAAGTGCTCAGTTGCATCAGAGGCCTTGAGACTGTCATTGGCTTGGCAACATACTGGTTAAGAAACATGCAGCAACATTACTGAGAGGTCACCTGTACTCTCCATCCTCAATGCCCACCATGCTTAGTGTGGCTTTGTCCGGGAGTACAAGGCCCCCCGGTACAAGCCACTTATCCCTAGCATACAGTACAGTGTCCAGCATAGACTCATAGAAGAGGAAGTATCCCATCCACTCGCTGATGATGCAGTCTACCTTCTCCACTGGCAGTGTAATCTCTTCCACCTGAACAGGACAAGCATGTGCAGTCATTGACGGGCTCATGTAGGGCTAAATTGGTTACATGGGGCCAGGAAGCAGGGTCTCTAATGTGACATCTCCAAAATCTGAAGTGACTGAGGATAAGTTTATTTGCTATGTAACACCTTCTACTCAGATGGAGCTCAGTGATGTGTGAGGCACACCCAGTCATAGGAGTATGCGACTTGAATGTGCAGCACATTACGCTGAGTAGCCCACAAGAGTAGCCAGAAACAGGATTTTTTGTGTTGACTCTTATAAGCATTAAGCTACGTAGCCCACAAAAAAGGAATGGGACGTTATGATGAGTCAACAGCAGGCACTCACAACACAGTATGCAATTTGCATCGGCAGACCCTGTCAACCTAAGACATCTGTATAGTGCGACACAAGCTTAATATTGCTGCTCAGCAAGCCATGAAAGAGGCAGGCTGATAGGCCGACCATTGAACACACCACAGGGACAACTTTTGTCGCACCATACACCCTTTTGCCATCTGGCAGGCACCAGTGGTAACACAAGCCAACAACACGTGGTCAGGACACAAGGTGTGAAGGCACCAACCTTGCCCTTGATGATGGTGACCCTGTCTGAGAAGCCATTGTCTGCCACAATACGCTTGGCCTGGTCTGCTATAGCCGAACACTCAATGCCATACACATGCTTTGCACCAGACTGCAGCAACACGATACTAGGACTTGACGCATTGAACAAAGCAACACAAAAGGTGTTTGTGCTGTGTCATATGCAGACAAGCTGATCTCTGCTTCAGCTGCAGCCTGGTTCAGGGCTGCCGCCAAAGAAGACAAAGCAGATTTTGACCTCAAGGCAGAATGTGTTGCCAGCCTTCAAATTGGACACTCAACAGATGTTTGCATGATGCATTGGCACTGAAGTTCACACAAGACAAGACCATGGAAGGTGGGTGGCAAGGTAAATCTGAAACAGTGTCTGCTGAGGGTAAAGCTTACCTGAGCTGCAAATAGGGACAGGATGCCAGTGCCACACCCAACGTCCAGAACTATCTTCCCCTTGATGAGATGTGATGTACCACTGATGGCGTTTTGGTAGCTGCGAGTCCTGACAGTGTCCTTGAGCATCTCCTCATGGATACCTGCAGGTAGGCAGCAGCGTTCAGGCTGCAATCAGGCCATGTGAAATTGCTGTAAGAGCATGGACTGTGTTCAAGATAGACCCACCAAAATGAGCATAAGAATCGAAGTAGTAGTCTGCTGCTGTTTCCTGTTCCTGTATGCAGCAGGACAGAAGTGAGTTTGATCACAAGATTTTGGTGGTCGTGCACGATAGCTTCTCCCAAGTATACCAAGAGGATGCAAAATACAATGATGACTATGTGTCGCAAAGGTGTTGAGCAACAACCAACTTTGAGCCAGAAGCAGCACCGCTACTTGGGCACTCACCCCTGTTTGGTCCATAGCGTTGTCTTCGGCAGGTACGCCGTTCATGGCTGCCACTCGAGCCTTTCTTCTTGTGATTTTAGACTGTTCCGGTCTGTATTTACAGGTGCGGCAAGCGCCTTGACGACGCGAAAGGTCGAAATAGAGGTTGAGGTGGGTCTCGGCTCGTGGCCGTAGGGATCGGATCGAGTGACCAACACCGTATACAGAAGGCTGAGCCAGGACAGTCGCCAGCTGAGGTAACTTCGAGACAGAAAACAATGCCCAGGCAACAAGCAACTGGTGATGGGTGACCTACTCAAGTTTTTGACGGTGGCGGTTACCAAGGTCAAAGACGGCGTTGACTTGTCAGGCGTTACACATGGCGTTACGTGCGCGTTTGATGTTGATCGTCATACATGAACAGAAATTTGACACATCAATGCAGTATGAGCAAAATGAGCGTCAGAAGCATGCAGGCACGTTCAGAGCAGCTCAGACAGAGCTTGGACTGGAGTCACCAAGTGTCTCAGGAAGCATGCAGAGTTCTAGATCAGTACTGCAGTCAACTCAGCGATCTGGAGCGAGTTGTTCAACCTGTTGTCTTCAAAACTCAAGCACTCATCCAAACAAGAGAGAACATCAAACAAGCCCGAGCGCAAGCCGAAGAAGTGCTCGACCATCTTGACGCCTCCAGAAAGGTGATGATCTCCTTGACTGCAACATGCCACAGTGAAGCATGATATCCACACCAATCAGCGAATGTTGCAGGTCGAGTCAAGAATCCTGCAAGGCCCTCGATCAGACCTGTCAAGCTTCATGACAGCGTTTGACAAGCTTGATTTGGCCATCACCTTCCTGCAAAAGCATAGGTACTACATCAATCCCTGCTTCAAGGTGACAACTATTTTCCCAATGCTTGTATCAACAGTAACACCAGTGAAACAGTGCCGCAGGAGCTTGAGCACAGCAGAAGATGCGCTACGGCATGCGACAGACTTGCAAAAGGACGGCCTGCGTTTGTGCCAAGAAGAGTTCATGACTGTCTTGAAAGGCAACCTTCAAGAGCCAAATGCAGCCAGGTTGGTGCAAGGCTCCTTTCCTAGCCAGGACATTCCTGTCGCAGGTACTCAACTTCCCTTCCCTATGTCTAGTGAGCATTGTGACCACAATCAGCCAGTGCACGAACCAAGTGTACATCCCATGTACTAGAAACGGGGCTGCACTTGTATTACGAACAATCAAAGTTGATGCTGGCAATGTAGTGAGGAGACATATTTGTGTACAGCTTCCGGACATTTCTCAGACTGCACTGTAGAACCCCATTGTACAACAGGTGGACAGGACCCCAGTCTTGAGCAATCAAACCAAGATCAATATAGAATGACGACATACCAATCTCAAATGGTGTGAAATGCTTCAAAATTTCAAAGTGAGGCTGCAGGCGGCAGACAGAATGCTGCAGAAGCTGGCCTGCAGCAAAGTCTTGCCCTGGTGTCATCAGCAGTCTTGCCAAGGCTTCATACATTGGCACAGGCCATGCTGCGCTGTAGAGGGTCCCATGTATTCAAGGTATCACATATTGTGTGCAAAACTACCCTGATGTGGCTGCATAGCGCTTGGCAGGCTGATCCAAGCAGCATCTTGGGCTCAACTTGCTCCTTTTTGGCAATCCTGTGGTCATAGGCCTATCCCCATGTCAAAAAGAATGACAGCATTGCAATTTCTGAGCGAGTGGCATTGATTAACGCCGTATTGCTGTTTGAGCAGTGTGCCAGCTCCCTGGTGACCTTGTACCAAACAAATCCACCACATGCGACATCTGTGATCTTGAAGTGATTGTTAATGCCAACACTTGTAGGTTGACTACACCACAACCGCAATGGCATACTTGCATGGACTTTTGCTTCTGCACTGCTCATCAATCAGCCAGGCACATGCATAACATCCTGACTAGCTATGCGGTTGTAGGCATCTTGGATAACAGTCTTTTGTATTGACTGTATTGCTGATGACCAACATTTGAGTGCAATCCACATCTCACAGCTCAAACAGCAGCTGTTAGCTGCAAGAGCAGTGGTTACATTCACCACAGGTAAACACCTGTTACGGTAACAAGGGACACATAACTCACATGCAGGTTGCAGGCTCACTGTGACACCTGTTACAGTAACAATGGACATACTACTCACATGCAGGTTGCAGACATACTGTGACACCCGTTACAGTAACAAAGGACACAAGCCTCACATGTGATTTGCAGGCATACTGTGGCTCTTGTTGTGGCAACAAAGGACGTATGACTTACTTCTAGACTCACATGTTGCAGGCATATTGTGATCTCCAAAGGGAAGTTTTGGACAGGGCCCTTGGCAGCTTGCCTAATCAGGCCACTTCCAGTGAAGATCTGTCCAAGATGTCTTGGTCACAGGTAGAGAAGAAGGTCAATGGGTAAGTTCATAGCAGCCATCCACTCATGACAGACTTGTCCTGAGCTGCATGGCATGGAAGCTTCATACATCCGGATACAGGATGCAAACCCAATGGGTACCTGGTATAATTACGCGTGACATCAGACAACCCAAATGTGTGCATGCGCTTGCAGCTGCTGGTTCCGTATACAATACAGGGCAATGAAATCATCAGGAGCAGAGTTGCTGTAGCCTCAGGGCAATTTGAATGACACAGGGGCGCCCCACAGCAGGGGGTGCAGCATGTGCATGTGTGCATCATCAATTTTGATTAAGCCTCTTCCTGCACTCTGCATATGAGTACACTCTTGAGCAGACACATCTAGCCCCACCCTGCACAAAATGTGCTGCGTCATGCCATACTGTGCCATGCTGTGCCATGCTATGCCATGTTGTGCTGTGCAATGCCATGCTGTGCCATGCTGTGCTGTGTCATGCCATGCTATGCTATGGCGTGCTATGCTATGCTGTGTCACAGGTGGGTACAAGCCTTGCAAGTGCTGACTCAGATTGCAGTAGCCCAAAGCCAGCTCAGCAAGGCAGTCTTTGACAGCCCCTATGCTGAAGCTGCATTTGATGAGATTGTGTCGAAACATGTGGTGGATCTGACCAAGCTTGGACAGGCCATACTACACAGCAAACGCGCTCCAGAGAAGGCAAGTACTTGCAATGCCTTGGCGGGCAAAATGCACCTGGCACATTGCTTTCTACCCCAAACTGACCCCAAGGGGACATGTATGCACTCCCACGGGATCCCTACCTTGTGTTGTTGTGTACAATGATCACCACACAAGCCAAGCTGCCAGTGCCTATCTGTAGCATCAAACTGGCATTTCATCGTATTGTCTATGGACACGGCGCTTGACACTCTTGACCATTGCAGAGTTGGCACTGTTGATCATTGCAAACTTGGCACTGTTGATCATTTCAAATTTGGCACTGTTGATCATTTCAAACTTGGCACTGTTGATCACTGCAAACTTGGCATTGATGCAGACTACACCCTGTTAAGTGTCCCCTTGCTGCTTTGCTCTAGTCAAGCGTGTGCCTGCTTGGCACCATTGCATCAAGAGGCTGTTCGTGTGGTGCATGATACCTGGCAGTGTGTGTGTGCAAGCACACTGTCTACACTGCCTCAGCAGCACTCTTGAAATAGCCAACTTGTGCAACCAAGCAGAAGGTGTCACGTTTGTCTTGCAGGTCTTTGGTCTGTTGGACATGCACGAGCAGCTGGACGGCCACATGAGTGTGCTGTCTGAGGTCTTGTCCAACACCAACTCAGGAAGCCTTCTGCGAGTAAGCCAACAATGACTGAGTGGTTATGCCGCATTGATATGGCTGTCCTAGACAGCAGAAGGGTGATGTGCAAGAGACAATGATGCATATGCTGTGCTGTGCAGATTCACGCTACGCTCTGCTATGCTCTAGTACGCCGTGCTGTGCTGCACAATGCTGTGCTGTGCTGTGCTATGCTGTGCTCCTGGCAAAACGTGGCACGGCGCAGTGTTGGGTTGTGCTGTGACAGATCCTGCAGAATTTGAGCAAGTGTGCTGTGGTCTGCAGGATCTGAAGGGCCTGCATGAAAGATTGCAAATGGAGGTTCAGGAAACCTTCACTGACTTCCTGGGATCCATCTCCAAAGACCCAGCCAAGAACACAGGTATCAAAACTCTCGGTTTCTTGATGGATTGATTTGAACCTGTGCCCGCCTTTGCTCTTGCATCAGCCAGGTCTCCTGGTGTGATTTCCTGTGCCAACTGGATTTGTGCCCCCGCTTACAGCACACTTAGATTGAGGTGTAACGTGTGTCATATGCAGTTCCGGATGGTACAGTGCACCCCCTGACGGCCACCACACTGTCTTTCCTGAAGCGCCTCTTCACCTACAAGAGCGCGCTGCATATCCTCTTCCAGTAATTTGTTCTTCTTCTTCTGTCTTGTATTTCTTCTTCTTCTCTTTCTGATCTTTCTTCTTCTTCTTTCTTCTTCTAGTCCTATGCATCCGTCAGGGCAACCAAGCCGTCTCCTCGTTCCTTATGGGTCCACTCACTTGTGCTTCTTCACTTGCTGGTTTGCTTGCTAACTTGCAAATTGCTCTTTCAACCCACTTATTTCCTGATGTTTTGCTCACTTGTTTGCTCACCTACTTGCTAATCTACTTTCTCATGCAATGGCTCACTTACTCACCTACTGGCTTATTTACTCACCTACTTGCTCACTTACTTGCTTGGCCGTAGCAGGTCTTACGCAGGACATCAACCCTCTGCTGTGACATAAACACTTTCATACACAGCCTCACAGTCCGTAAAACAGGCAGCTACACGTCCAGCTGCATACACAGCTTCCCAGACTGCTTCACAGCTTGCTTCACACGTTGCTGCACATGGAGCTTCACTGATTATGTTCTACATTGCTGCATCAACAGCTGCACAGACAGCTTGACAGATTGATTCTGAATTCTGCAGGGGTGAGCCTGGTCAGGAGGCAGACCCAGCTGTTGTGCAGCACATGTCTGAGACTGTGCTACAGCTCCTGGACTCTCTTCATGCTAATCTGTTAGCCAAGGTGAGTTCAAATACACAGACACATGGGATGTACAAAGCCTGCACATGGAATGAGCATGGCTTGCAGCATCAAGCTTATCTGTACGCAGCATCATACAATAGCTGAGCAACAGCCGTTCCTTCATCCATCAAATACATGTGCTCCCCTAGGGTTATGTACATAAAGTCCCTCAGCAGCTTCCTGAGTAGCTCCCTGAGTAGCTCCCAAGTAGCTTCCTGACCTGCAACCGACAAGCTTCTGCTGGAACATCTGGCTTTGCTGCAGCAATAGTCTGCCCCTCCTCAGGAAGCCTTGACTTGTCAGCCCAAGGCTTTACAATGCTGACTGTGCTCAAGCAGACGGAAGCTGTGGAAGCTGTGGTGTAGTCAACCAATCAACAGTGGCATACAAAGTAGGAAGGCATGTCGGAATGGGTGTGGTGCAATGCAGGGAAAGACATACAAGAACAAGGCCCTGTCTGCCTTGTTTCTCATGAATAACATGCACTACTTGGTGAAGGCTGTGGAGAGCAGCCCTGCCCTGGCTGTCATTGGGGAAGACTGGATTGAGGTTCACAGGGATCAGGCATGTTTGCCCTCTCCCTCTCCCTCTCCTCTCTACGTTGGCCCTACCTGTGCCTTAGACTTGCAATCTCTTCCTCCTACCTCTGCTTGATGCCTTGGGCCGCTCCTGTTCACCTTGCCAATTGGGGTGTGTTGACAGCTACCCCTGCCACCTTTGTCTCTTGTTCCTGCGTTTTCCCTTCCCCATGGGCAAATCTCAGCTCTTTGCCTTGGAAGGCCCTCCTTGAAGCCTTGTCCTCTGCCTTGTCATCTTGCTGCCTTGCATCTGTGCTTTCACCTGCCTTCACTCTTGATGCAAGTGTGCCTGTTTTGCACCAAGCATGTGGCAATGAATGCAGACGTCAGCCCTGAATCAATGCTCTGTAACAAAAAAGTCACAGAAGTCTTCCGCTCAAGCAATAGGTCCAGGAATATCAAAAATCACCCTCATTGCCTCAACATTTGGTCCTATTGTGTCAAGTGATCTTGCATGCCTTAGGAGAGTGTTCCCTTCACAAACTGGGTTGATCTCAGGTTGAGCAATATGGGGAGGAGTATCAGGATCAGTCTTGGGGACCGTTGATTGCATTAGTCAAGGACAACAGGCCGCCAGCAAGCAAAGTCGTAACCTCAGCCAAAGACAGAGGAGCAATCAAGGAACTGTTCCTCACCCTGAATGGGTATATCCAGGTATGTCTTACTCATGCTTGGCATGTCAGGGAAACAAGAATGTTACTTTTTGACCAAATGCGATGATGAGAAGAGTTGCTACTAAACAAGATCGCGCGTTCATGTAATTAACCTTTTGCAGTGATATGCCTTTGTTGTGGCTACTTTTGACATCAATCTGGAAATTCCTACATGCAGCTCTGTGGGATGTGCATGTGGATACAGGGGAACAGCTTCATGTCTCTCATTGGTTTGCATTGCCTGTGCTGTGGTTGACAAGCACTACCCATGCAGTCTTGCGTATACTGCGTGACCACCCCAATCTTTCGCATTCTATACCATAATTATCCTAGGGCCTGTCAGTAAAACCCTACTGTGATGCGCAATCCATGCACCTCTCTTGTTGATCGACTGGTGAGATTTACACCAATGCAATTCAATTTGTGCAGAGCAGAATTCTGTCTCACTCATGAACTGTATGCCTACGCATCCCTTCCAGCCAGCCTGCAACACGTAGAAACATCCAGAGCTGGAGGCTGCAACTCCTACGGACAATTTGGACTGAAACTATGTGTCCTTTGCTTTGAAGGGCTTACAGGAGCAGCAGAGTCAATGGACCATCCCAGATACCTTACTGCGCTCCAACATGAAGGATGCAATTGCAGAAGACTTCCTGCCGTCATACAATGTAAGGGAAGTGGCATATGTTTGCCACTCTGCGTCTGTCATATGATGCATGCTGATAGCAGGGCATGCATATACTGCGCAATCACGCAGAATGCACAGGGATCTAATGGCTGCTGAAGGCTGTCACAACTGTGTATCATGAGCAGGGCTTTAAAGAACATCTGCTGTCAACAACAGTTCTGGCACCGTGACACCTACAATCAACCTTCGTGAAGCAAACGTTGGTTCACATGTTTCAGTAAATGTCAAATGCTGCATGCATCTTGTATTGCAGGAGTTTCTGGAAGCATACAAGGGTGTGGACTTCACCAAGTCCCCTGAGAAGTATTTCAAGTATAGCGTGAAGGACATTCAGGCCATGCTGCTTGAGACCTTTGCACGATGACTGCTGTAAAGCAAACATCAGATCAGGAGTCATTGCATTAAATGCTATGCACATCAATGCATGCACACTGCCTTAGTCAAGTTCAGTGAAACCAGCAAACTCATCAGGATACTTCATTGCAAATGTTCATCTTGCTGTTTATTGAGCTTAATACAGGATGCAGAGACATGGGCTAGATCGAAAGGCACACTAGTTTGTCATCTTACAGATTGACCTGCAAAGTACAAAACTGAAAGCAAGCTACATTTGTAGCCACTCAGACCAGCTAGCTGCATAGTGGCTGAAACTCATGACCTACTTTGTTGGCTGTGTTGAACCTAGTCTCATTACCAGGCTCACCTTTGGACGCAGAAAATCTACATACACTATTCTAATCAGATCTAACCAATCTACACGGTTCTTCTACATTTTACTAATCTAAAGAGCTACAAAAACACATCCTTGGCAATTTTCTGATCCTGAGTAGCACCAGATGCACAGTCGCAGCTTGCATCAGAGCAGTCGCAAGCATGCTTCATCATGTCAGCAAGTTCACTCTCGCTGCAGTCTGTCCATTCAGACTTGCTTCTCTCTGTTGAACATTCTGAAGGGCTCCCATAGGCAGCTCTCTGAGCTTCAGCCAGATCCTTGACCTTGCCACAGAAGCAAGTGTACTTCATACAGTCACAGTCATGATGAATTTCCCCTCCTGAGACTGGACCCATTTGATCAGCCATTTCCCTTGCCCATCTGGCAAACTTGCGGTTTCTGGGCCCATCTTGTTAGAGATGCAGCGCCTTTCAGCATCTGTCAGGTCCTGTGACCAGGTGAAGATGTAATGAGCCACCACAGATGAAGAGGAGACTGAGGCGTTGGTTCTCAAAATCAAGAACAGTAACAGAACAAGCCATATCTGGACCGATGTTGCGTGAGGTGCATCGTATCAATATTGCAGAGCACAACCAAGCCAAAACAACAAGTTTTTTTTGCACCTTGATTATAATTGTGTCAGT
>JAABUO010007965.1_pt1 | contig 12029 bp, 12 predicted proteins | sample 5559291 | NCBI WGS metagenome assembly JAABUO01 (sample SAMN10711878, study PRJNA513372) | rock metagenome | isolation source: Antarctica rocks | place: Antarctica: Victoria Land, Finger Mt sud
TGACAAAATCTAAATTCAGCCTTTTAACTCTAAAATTCAGCCTTCGAGGTTAATTAAAAGGTTAAAAATTTTTAACTGTTTAACTATAGTAATCGCAATGCGCCTTCGATAAAAATTTTTAAAAAGCAAATTAATTTGTAGATCTAGCCTAGCGCTTTAAGACCGTATCAAAATCATAAAAATCGAATCGCTTTTGACTAGGTAATCGACTTATTCAAAAGAACTACTAGAAGTACTACCATAATTAGATTTGCCAGCAGAGGTCCCACTTAAAAGGGTTGGTGGAACCCTTCGCACCCCCACCCGAAACCCCCGGGCCAGGTTGGGTTCGAACGAGAACGCTAAATTCGTTCTTTACACGATTTTTGACTCAGACGCGACTGTATAAAGCTCGAGCTTCGCGACTCTGAGTCACTGCGTTCTAGCTGCAACATCATGATCAGCCTAGAAAGGACTCTAGGAAACATGAAATACCTTATCATACTTCCTAGTGCTGACCAACAGCCAACGTCCCTCGACAGAAGCCTTATCGTCGGATCCTTCATTGAAATATTCGTCTTTTTGAAATGTTAAACGTGATATTCCACTAAAGCAAAAGAGCAATGCCTTTTAAGTACAAACCTTCCGTACTTAACGATTTCAACAAATGTTCTCCGCTAGCGCTGTTCGAACCCAAAACCATGATCGAATAGAAACGCCTATTTCAACCTCTGCTCATTAAAGCACTTTAGGCGATGGACCGCGCGCTTGCAGGTGAAACTCGCCTGCCCCGGCGCAGCCCTGATAGCATCACGCAGACGGCCCTCGTGCAGCGCGGACACCATTTTCTTATTCCATTCCAGGCGAAAGAACATGGATTGAAATACTTTAGATTTTACTGTTTGAAAAGGGTTAAAAAAAGAAGTCAATATGATTAATGCTGGTGTTTATAATGGTTTGATTGTTTCTGTATATATAAACCCATTCCATAGATGCTACAGTTTCGATATCTGATAAAGAAGAGGTGAAACATTCTACCCTTTGACTAGCGGTAGCAGATACAGAGATATCATCCAAACATTCCAGATGCCAAAGGTCCAGTTATCCTCTCGAACCGTACGGTTTAACAGCACTCGTTTGGAGACGAGACTTCCGAGCAGCAACGGAATCACAAATCCAATGCGTGGCAGACTCCAGAACGCAGGCGCCAGCACGGACCATATTACAACTGGCAACGCGATTGTCAACCTGGCATTCCAATCTCCAACCACGAGCGGCACGGTCTTCCTTCCCCGTGCGGCATCTCCCTGTTGATCGCCCATGTCCTGCATCTGCACTGTCGAGAGTATAACGAGCCCGATCATACCGAACCACTGGTACGCCTTTGTATTCTGCACTGCACAGTCCTGGCTCGCTACAATCGTCGCTCCCGAAGCGTAGCACAAGAAGCCCGCGGCGTTTGTGAGGTTGCGCATGATACAGCTCCTACCCGCAGAGCCCAGGCCATTGTACGCTCGGCCGAGAAACACGAGGGTCAGGCATTGCGGCGTACTGCCGGTATAGATACTGAACAACAGTGCGGCAGGATAGAATGCCAGCATGAGTAATTTTGCGTGTTGCAGAGTCAGGCGTCTGGACGGAAGGGGTCGCCAGGGCTTGTTGATCTGATCCTCACGTATAGCATCAGGGTGGCGCTGGTTGTCAATTGCAAAAGGGAGAAGGTTGATCCATGTCCAGAACAGGACTTGGGGCGTACCAACGATGGCTGTTAATAGGGAAGGAGGCTTGCCGGTGACGAGGTGGCCGGAAAGAGAGCCGAGAACACCAAAAGCTGTCTCGGGAATCACGATGGTTTTGAAATCGCTTGCGGTGAAAAGATAGAGCGTGTGTAGATGGTAAAGGAAAGAACGGACGGGTAACTTCTTCACGAGTGACTGGAGAAAAACATCTGTTAGTAGTTTAAACTTTCTGCGGATGCTCTAATTAAGATATACTGACGCGAAATCCCGCATGTGGGCTTCCTTGTAGGGGTATACTGTACTCAGTAATACTTGCGGTCCTTGGCATTCTTGATTGCAATACCATATTCATGAAACTAAGAATGGGCGAGAGAGACGCAAGATAACGACTTGCCTCTGCCCCTGAAAGGTAGTATATTGAGGCATTAGCAACCTACGAGCCCACCTCGATGCCATCGGACCACTCAGTCCAAGGCGATCCTCTTACTTTGGCTGAGTAAGAACAGAAAACGGTGTGTCAATCAAAGCCTTCGATCTGCAATCCCGTATCCCTCAGGACTCATCCCAGCCTTGGGTGACGCAATCCAATTGGGTCAATTTAATCACGCATGATGCAATCGTTTGTCTTATTCCGCTCGTGTGGTTACAGTTAACCTAACAGGAAAAAGGGATGCCATTGCAGATCCAGACAAACACAAGAGCGGGTCCCTGGCGTGAATATGACGCTATTGGCTGATCCAGGCTATCAGGCTACCTGATTATGTTTGGAATAATGTGTGAGTTTCCGACTATAGGCCTATCGGAGTTTGATAAGTGAAATCAGAGCTTTTTGCGGCGCAGAGATGATGGAGGTGTGTATGCTACATCCCAAGAGCCGTTGAGGGGGCTGAGGAATTTCGGCCGGGATGACCTGATGGCTGCCGACGGCGCCGGCCGTGGTAGTTGGGAGCGCTGCAATACTCCGAGCTTTCCTGCATCAAGGAGCAATGCCGGACTCCCGTTTGAACGGTTAGAGGCTGGGGGCATCATACACGCCAGCCTTGTTTTACGGCTAGTAGGACGGTAGAGAATCAAGGTGCTCTAACACACGATTTATAGCTTCGACAACTACTCACTACAAGTCATAGAACAACGGCCTAGAACGCTGCCCATTGCGTCGGAATTTTTAGCCTAATGACCACTAAGATAATGACTGCTACGCAGTGCTTGATTGTAACTCTTATCACGTGCGTGAACAGCATAGCGAAGTGTTCTGAACTTCAATTACCTTATTTCCGTCGATGTCAAGACCGTAGAGTGAAAACCAGATCCAACTTTCCGGGCGAGATGGTGAAATATTCCTTTGCATCTTTGAATAGGGCAACGCCCTCTTCCCTCGGAGCAAATGCAATATCATAGTGAGTCACCAGGAGAGCGGTCACAGCTCTGAGCTGTATAAGAGCAAGGTTTCTCCCAACGCAGGAATAGCTACCTAAGCGACAGTCAGCATGAGTTTTTGGAACGATCTAGCTGTGAATAAAAGAGTACTTACCCACGATAAATGGGATGAATGCAGTCCTGTTCTTCACCATATGTGGCATTGAATACCATCGTTCTGGTATGAAATCTTGGGCCCGCTCAAAACAACTCTCCACTAAGCATCATGAGCTAATTTCCGTAACACGGGTGGAGTTCAGAGGTTCACTTACGTCTTCCTAGAGTATATGCGGGGGCCAAAACGGTGGTATTGCCGGGGATGTGTTGGTCCGCAACCATCAGACCCTCTGGGGGAGTGTCTCTGAGACTACTCGCGGGGACGGGAGGATGAAGTCGGAGCGTCTCGAAAATAATACCATTTAGATGAACCATCGTTTCCAACGCCTTTGCGTCTAAGATCGGATCTACGCCTGCCAGTTCGGCGCGAAGCTTTTCGATATTCTCCGGGCTTGCCGCAAGATGATAGAAAAGAAAAGTCAAAGCCGCAGAGACCGATTCACTAAAGAAGTAGACACAGTCAGAGATAGCACCTACGTCCATCTTTGGTGCTTTTCAAAAAGGTCATACCTGCCAGCTATAACAATAGCTAACGAATCACCGTTGAGCCAGTTCATGTCTGCTTCGATACTGCTGTCCTTGTAGCTGGCTGCAATGAGATGGGACATAACCTGCTAGGAGATGAGTAAGGTGCAGAATCAACGAAGAGTCTCTCGCACGTACGTCAGGATGACTTGCTTCTATCTGGATGCGTTCTTAAGTAAGCAAGGTGTGACGCACTCATCAGTGAAGGTACCTTGATTCGGTGCTGCAATTGCTCGGAAGCCCAATTGAGCAATCGCTGCCACCCGCGCGTAGCCGGAAGCCCTGGGATGCCGGAAGTTATATGAAATAGCCACGGCAGAGGGGTAGCCGGTCCAATTATTGCCATGCCATTGCGGAGCAGATCGATTGCAAAATGTGACCTTCCTTCTTCCAGCTGGCCAAAAGATTTGCCAAAGGCAAGGTCTCCCATGGTATCGAATGTGTAGAGGTTGAACCAGAAAGTGACATTGACAGCTTCACCGGCACATTGTGCGATTGCAGTATCAAGCTGTCGAACAAATCGGAAGATTCGGCTTTCATAATCCTGGAGAGCTATTGATTACCGACCGGATGTCAGATGCTGTCTAATTAACTACTCTATGGTCTGAGAGTCTAACCTTTGATAGAGAATCCTTGATCCCAAATCCGTCGGCGGTGGATGTGATCTAGCTTAGACCTTGTAGTATTCACTGCAACATAAGGGTGGAGGGCATCGTAGAACGCACTTTTAGAACATCTACTACCGGGTCCATGGATGGCCATCACAGCTTCTGGCCTGAAGATTGTAATTTCGTTTGGACCTAAACGATTTGCACGGATCAGTCACCCTCACAAAACTATTCCTGGCTTGCAAACCGATTACAACTGACCTGTTCGAACAAAATCTCCATACTGCTTGTGCAACCTGTCCAGCAGGAGATGTTGGTCCGAATTCAGGACTTTTGACGCGTGCCATAACTTGGAAACCTTGGCGAAGGTCGGTCCTGGAAACTTTCTGACTCTGTGAAAGAGTAGACGATAGATGGCAATGCTGCTAAACAGGCACAAAACATAGGTAGTAATAACCATAGTGCTAGCAGCTCCGGCATGTCGCATGTCGAAGTCATAGCCCACAAAGTAGCCAAGGAATATCGTGAAAAATATTAGGAGGTAGATGGCCAGCAATCTCGGAGCCCGCAAATGGTGTTCTCCCGTAATGAAGTATCCAAGATGGGATGTTATTCCAAGTGCCCCAGCTAGGTAAAGCTGGGTAAAGAATGAAACGTTGAACATAGTAATTGGTGAGATTCTCTGGGTACGATAAGTGGAGTCTGAAGCAGAGCTTGCAAGAGCGCCCTTCAGTGAATCATCTGAAGAATCGAGCTACTAGATTGCAAGAGCTCTTTGGCCGAAGAATGATATATGGAGCTTGTTGCTTGAAGAAAATGATAGTGGATAAATTGCGTTAACTGCAACCAGCTAAAGTTTTGAAAGATCAGTAATTGTAGAAAGAAAGTCGAGAGGCTCTACGAGTCCGCAACGGCTTGTTCTGAGTTTCTTTCCATCGGGCCACTCTGCCGCCAAATGCTTGTATTCCAGTCCGCTCAGCGTGGTTCGCAAATCGCAAGACAAACTGAAAAAATGAGAGAAAGCCCATTGCCATTATTACCTAACCAGCGGTATAGACCGAGTGCAAATCAGACGGTCTGTAATGGCCCGGTAGGAGAACATCTCGTTGTACACAGCGCTCATCTCTGACTTCTTCAAGGTTCTAGCGAGGCTGTGGAGGGTGGAAGGATGAGATAGCGATTGCTCGTACAGTGGTTCCTTCTTGCATTGCCGAATGCAACTCCTTGCCTCTCAGTGATGCTAGGCTGGAATGTGAGCGGATTTTGGCGCACCCAGCTTTAGGCTGGCGTTTGGTTTGCCTCTGGTGAGCTGCAACCCTAGTCCGTCACGGAGATCTTCTATCACACCTATTTGCCACCCGCATAATCTCGTAACGTAATTGAACCATCGAGCAATGACCCATTTGGTGGACAATCCGTCTTACGTATTGATTGAAGGCACAACGAAAGCAGCCGCATCAGACTGTGCCTTAGCGTGTACATTGTGTAACTTTAAATTTTTCTCAAATTGAACTCCTCCGCATGCTCAATACTTTATTTCATGCAGCTGACGACGCCCTCCATTCGGATTGTCCGATTGGTACAGCTTTTGAAAGCTTGTCCGCCACATGCATCGGTAGAGAATGGAAGGCTTGAAAATTGCTCGGCCTGGTTTTCCAGAAGAAATCGACAGCTAAAGATGCAGCCACGGATACATACCTACGCCCCAAGCCTTACAACCCACAAAGTACGAGAGTCTCTCAAAGGTATTAGTATAGTGGTAAGGCTCCGAACTCAGTGCCAGATCCCTGTTCAGTAGGGAACTTGGAACGGCATTTCCCAAGCTGTACAGCTTATCAACATGATAGATATAACTTACCTGCATTGTCAGTGCTGCCCGTGCACAAACGTCTCAAATGGCTTTACCGCATTACTTTTGCCCGAAGGTGTGACGCAAATAAGGGCTGATTGTTCTTGTACACCGAACACCCTCAAAGTACCTCGCGTTGGGTTAGATCGCAATTATTCAACTGGCTCTACATAGTATCTTCCCAAACTGCCTGACCTACTAGCTTTTGATCGGCGGCGTAGTACTTCTCGGCAGTAAGGTCTGCCCCCCAAAATTTGCCTCCGTGACAGGGACTGTATAGGAGTCTATAATCGCCATGATCATTTTGGCTATTCGGTTATATCTGCAATTCTTCCTAACTTTCCATCTTTCGTCGATTCTAATAGAATGAGACACTCATGATGGGCAAGCCTGCTCTTGCCCCTCCTCCTGGGGTTATCTCGAACTTCAATGACCCTTATACTCTGGAACCCGTACTTGTTGCTACAACAGTTATATACATAGGTCTTACTACTCTAGGTATCGGAGCACGACTTATCGTACGGAAACGTACAAACGAATGAATGCTTTTGGAGGATTGTTAGTACTCTATCCTTTCGTGAATGGCTTAATCGCTAACGTTCGGAAGATACATCTGTCTTTGCCTGGGTATGTTTGCAACTATTACAACTTCTTTGGATTGCTACATTTGCGTTTATTGTTGACAGTGCATCAGCTGGGTCTCATCGCTTTGTCTGCGGATTCAATTGTCGTTGCAAATCTTGGAGCAGGACGTCATCAATGGAACGTGACCATGCAAAGCGTCCTTGAAATATTCCGTGTGAGTTTCTCAACAATTCTTCTTATGACTCCCAATGTGCGAGTCTGCTAAACTACTCTTTAGCTTGCCAACGTAAATGAGATCATCTATGGCCCGATTATATTTGCAGCGAAAGTGTCGATCCTTTTGCAGTTTCTCAGGATCTTCGTACCGACACGGCGGGGCGCTATTTACTGGACCATTCAATTCCTCATCTGGACTAATTTGATCTTTTATACTATAGTGACTTTTATCTTCATCTTTCAGTGCAATCCAAGGGAAAAGATCTGGAATCCTCACGTATCAGGTCAATGTTTCAACATCAATTTGATCTTTCTCTTTTCAGGAGCTTGGAACATTCTTTCCGATGTATCAATTCTTGTTCTTCCAATTCACTCTATCTTTAAACTTCACTTGGCTTTAAGGCGAAAGATTGAAGTCTCAGCTGTGTTCGCTATTGGTCTTCTGTAAGCTCTCTGGCTGTGAGATGAAGAATACTTGACCGGAGATCTAAATTCATACAGTGCCTGCATTACGAGTATTGCGCGACTAATTTACAGTATATATTTCTTGAATACGGATGACAAGACGTATGTATTTCAGCAACTAGGATTATGGAGGTAAGTGATGAACCTTGATCATGTGTCTGGCGGCATGCTCTGCTACTCATCAGAATATTAGTCTTGCCGAAGCCACAACCGTTATACTTTGCGGCTGTCTTCCTATTGCCCCGAGATTCTTTCAGCTCTTTCACAGTAGGAGCAAGTCAAACGGGTCTTCTCGACAGCCATTTAACGGTCGTGGATCGTTGACACGAAGCTGGAGCAAGCGGATCAACTTGCCGAGTATATCAATAAACAAAACGAGGGCCGCTCGGCGTGATACAAATGACCCGGATCTTTATCTTGACGGCCAATATGTTCCACTAGTAGAGCAGGGCTCATTCAAGTCGTCAGCAAAACACGTGCCAAGAGAAGTTGTCGATCTCGAAATGAACGATGGGATCAGGAAAACAACATGCATCGAAACAAAAACTCAACCAGGGTTTAAAGCTCCAGTGGAAGCCATCCTAACAGCTGGTCCGCTGATGTGAAGGTTGCTTTGAGTTGGAGCACATGAAAATGATAAGCGTTGGGCAAGCCCTCATCTAATTCTAGCTTGGCTTTCCTAGTATCCATCCTTTTCCGCGATACGGACCTTTATTTTTGGGTCTCGTTCAGCGGTAGTCTTATCCATCATCTAATTATTTCTTGTGCGCAATCCGTGTCACCTTAGATGTGCATTGACCGCAGAAGTCCTTCTATCTCCAGCATCCCTTCCAAATTAGTACAGGCGACCCAGTACCCCAGAACGTCAAGTAGAGGTACCTAAAGTAACCTGCCGACAACTCGCATACTTTTGTTCCACATGTAGCTAGTGTTAGACATCCAAAGCGACGCACGGGATTGATGGAGAAGATTCGAAAACGGCAATCTCGCCACCGTGATACGAGCTCTGGTTCTTGCACCATTACCATAAGACGGGGGCGGAGGTGTGCCTCGTCTCATCAGTACAGAGTCGGAGTTTTGGCCCATCAAGATTAATATCATGTAATACGCCGTGGTCAAGGTTACCTTGGTACCGTACCTTAGTTTCCAATTGCGATCGGCCTCTGGTAATTAACAAGGCTGAGCTACCTAACCTTACCTGTCCCACAGCTATTGCTTGAATGCCTTACATAGCAGCAGCACCTTGTCCTTGCTCGGCCGAGTACCCACGATTAAGGTAGCTACTGATATGCACAGGCGGGGCCTATCACTTACCTTAGCCGCGACTTCAATGCGAGGCGTGAAAACGCCCGAATATCTAGGCCGACAAGGAGATGATTGCAATGTGTCGAAGCTGATCCGACTCTTACGTTGCCGATCCCACCTCAACCGAACCTTCATTCGTTGATCATGTTCCCTTTGAAACTCCCCTGTAGCGCATAGAGTATCATAAGGAAAGGTAAGATAACGCGTTCTCCGCCGCAATGCCATCAATAAAGGAGGATCAGCGGATGATTTCTGTTCCTGCCGGGTGATTGTTGGTGCTGGTTAATAGGCAGCAATTGCCTTAAGTTGCCTCACTCCTCGGTACTTTGTAGATGTGCTTTAATTCCGCCATTAGAAAGGCATTGTAGTAGTAGCATATAAGATTTATGCTCCATCTTGTGTTCAAGGGCATATGTGGAAAAGTTTAGCAAGGCATTTATACCTCTACCCCTCATTCCCAGTCGTTTAGATACTCCACGGTAGATCTTCTCGCCGACTATACTAGACTAGGTACTCGAGAGAGTCGAACAAGTATTATGGAGAACATAGACGTGCCTCATGGTTTTGACAGCCTTGCGTCTGGCTCGTGCAAGACCAGTACCGGTTCCACACTGTCCTTCCACTATACACACCCCTCTCAGACCAGCACTACCGACAAGTTTATACTAGTGCTCATTCACGGATGGCCTCAAACGTAGGTCGATATAACAAAGGCACCTACAGTCCTGGTTTTACTAACGCTTGATAGGAGTTATATGTCTGTTTATTCTAAAACCTAATGAATACAGAACACTGACGTTTTCAGGTGGCGTCACGTACAAGACAGCCCTGTCCCTGCACTCGAATTTGTTCAAGCTGACTATGGCGATGACGGTAGCTGATCCCAACGCTGTCCGAGAAATACACTCTTTTCGTCCCTGATGTTTGCTCCCTCTCTCATTTCTCAGCTAGCTCCTCCTGCTTACATTCTCTGTAGCTTCCAGGCTACGGCCAGTCTACTCCTACGGAAACCGGCAACGACAAGCTCACCTACAGTACCGCTATTGTCGAGTCACTTCAAGCTACCTTTGGCTCCCCTGTGCGTGCCGTCCTTGTGGGCCATGACCGGGGCGCGCGTGTCATCCACCGTCTTGCCGTCTCGCGCGCCCACTTCCCCGACCTTGATATTGCGGGCATCGTTCTTGCTGACATCATCCCCACGGTTGAACAATTCGCTGCTTTTACCAATCCTGCGACCGTTAGCCGCTACTTCCACTGGGGGTTCCTGCCCAACGTGGCTTTGAGCGTACCCATGATCAAAGCATTTGGCAGTGGTAAATTTTGCAGGATGCTAATGCAGGCCGGTGCGGGTGCAAATGCTGACGGAGCTAAGAATCTGTTTGCTAACGGGAGCCTGGACGTGTACGCGTCTCACTTTGAGAAAGAGAGCATGGTTGAGGCGACGGCTAGAGATTATGAAGCGGCTGCGAAGGAGGATTATACGGCGCAGGTGGATGATCAGAAGGCTGGGAGGCAGATCGACGTACCCACATTAGTCTTGTATTCCACTCAGAATCTAGGAGTCATGGCGGACGTCCCAATGATCTGGAAGAAGTGGGTCAAGGAGGGAACGAAGTTGGAAGTTCGAGGTATTGAAGATGGATACGGTCATTTCTTCTTGGAGGAGGCGCCAGGCTTATCACTCGAGCTTATCAACCAGTTTACCGACAGCATTGTGGGTTAGTCTGCTGGAGAATCGCAGCCTAGAGTTGCTCTTAGCCATTCCATCGAGCCAATATGAGCGAACCCCCCCTAGACTTCTGCAATCAACTCGCCGTTCATGACACGCTCTAGGAGGAAGAGCTACATAATTACTCATCATGAGGTATCCCAGCAAGCAGCGATGGCGCAGAGCATTTTTTTGGTAGCGGTCTCTCACATAGTTTGACGAGAGGGTATTGGCAAGACAGCTACCCCAAGTACCACCTAAAACGGAGGTTCTAGCAGATGTGTCCGCGACGAATAGATACATCGATCTACAAACATTATGGTAATAAAATCGGCCGCACGTGAGGACGTGTTTTGCAAGGGCGGTCACAGCCCCTGTAATTAATCATACCATTTGCTCCTTTCGATGAGTCTCATTATCAGAAATTAAAGCTAAAGCTTTTCTTCTGAGCATGATGAATGTGATTAAAGAAGGTGGATTGTTTTAATGATACGCGAATTCTCGTGTTTTCGCGTAATGTGTCGAAGACTTTATGTAAGCAACTGTATCAGAGATAGCGTTTCCGGATTGCCGATGTGATATGATAATGATATACTGTATTCACGTAAGTAAAGCTAACTTCTGATCAGGTTTTAAAGCTTTATTATGCACTTCTCGCATCTTTAACTTAGATGAATGTTCTTTTTCGAAGCCTTCCGCGTGAAACGTCGAATTCTCGTGCAATTGCCATTAAATTCGCGTTGTTTCGCGTATTAATGGCGTCGATAGCTAGTGTAAGGCGATCCTCAATTGCTTTGTATGATTTTGACATTGTGAGGTGGTGAATAATTGAGTAGGAAGTAGATGGGTATGAAAACGCGAAAAGTGGCTATATGACTGAATTGGCTATACTGTGGTACCCGGGGTTTTAATTGTTGGCGCTGAAGCAGGGCAAACAAACATTCGCGAATGTTTTAATCGTGGGTAACTAAGCTAAGCGAAGAGCTTAAGTAGTTACTCACGATTAGTAAATCCCATTCTTAAATTCCTTACCACAAACATGCCAAGATTACCGCCAAGAAACTAAGGTAGCTGGAAACGCTAACATTGGGTGTTGCCTGCAGTTTCAGCCTCAGTGAGCCTTCCTCACCATGATCATACCTGTACCTGGCCATGGCTCTGATTTGGCGGAAGATCCGCGAAAATCCTCCCTGTAGCAACCCTGCCAGCGAATCTGGGCCTCGAACACATCTAGCTTTAACAGCAGAATGACTGCCTTTAAACAGCCGGCCTCTCCTACACCCGCGCACAGAGACCATGTGGCATGATAAGCCGTAACGAATGATTAAGAACTCTTTGATAACTCAGGCTCTTCTGGTTTTTGGTTGAGTGAATATACGTTTCAACGTGCCACAAGGAGAGGCTTAAAAGATGCGTCTGTTGCAACTGAATAATTGTGCTGAGCTCAGCCTGACCGAGGACTTGCTCGACAATATCCCTCCTTACGCAGTACTCTCGCACACGTGGGGCACAGATCG
>JAABUO010007966.1_pt1 | contig 12029 bp, 12 predicted proteins | sample 5559291 | NCBI WGS metagenome assembly JAABUO01 (sample SAMN10711878, study PRJNA513372) | rock metagenome | isolation source: Antarctica rocks | place: Antarctica: Victoria Land, Finger Mt sud
ACGTCTTGCACACCACCCAGGCCCCAACCTCATGACCCGCTTCTGTCAAGCTCTGGATGCCCTGGTACTGCTCTGTCCTCTGCTTTTTGACGTCCCTTTTTGGGCTCCACATCTGTGTGAGGCTGCTGAAGCACGCCTGCTTATGGCATATGCAATGGCCAGCTGTCTGTGTGCGCAGGCGCACACTCATATACCATCAAAGTGGTGCAATCTAGATGGTGGTTCTATGTTGTAACGTGATACTTGTAACATCATACTCGCAAAAATCATGTTATCTTGATCGACTCGCAATGAACAGTCCATTGAGTACCCTTTGCAGTGGTCCCCACTCTTCTGCCTTACGTCCAGAGTTTGTGGGGTCGCTTTGTGTCTACAGATCAAGGCAAGCACTGCAAACACTTTGCATATTTGACTGAGGTGGCATACGTGTCGCAGTTGGCATCCGGGCGTCCGCTGGCCCTACAAGCATGCGCCAACATGCTGTGGGCGTTAGGAGTGCTAGGATCAGCCAACAACGCCACTGTCATGCGCATTGTTCAGTTCATGTCACAGAAAGACTGTGGAGATCTTCTCAGCACTCAATACCACCAACTGTTCCAGGTACAACAGATATGCTTTGTCGTGAATGTCTGCGAGACTCGCAAACAGAGTGATTCAGCTGTGCAACATCACCTACCTATATACTGCTGTTGTGCTCACTTTTAGCAACGCTGTCTCGCTCAGTCACTCAAGCTTGTTAGCCATTTTGTGCCTGGGCAGCCTGGTATAATACTTGGCTTCTCATTAAATTGACGCTGAAAGGTGTAGTCTTTTCTTTTCTTTTCTTAGACTTTTTTGTTTCATTTCCCGTTCCTTGCTCTGTAAATTCACAGCAGAGATCATGCTGTGTGAGCCACAAGCACAGTGTAGTTCAAACTTTGCTTGCCTGCACGCTGCTGGAATGTATATCGCCGCAGCCTGGCAACAAGCAGTCTTTTTGTGTCAAGTTGGCACCCTTGACACACCTGCCACCATTGTTGCTTTTTAGCAGCTATGTGGGTGGCGACAATAGACACGTTTCCCCCAAAGGTTGGCCTTGGTCTTGCAGGCACTGCTGCTGGCACGCATCGAAGCACAGATGGCTGGCAACAAACAGCTGGCCAGCAGCCTGCTCATCCCTGCTGCCCTGCAGGATGAAGCTGTTAGGTGCACTGCTCACCACCCCTTGCCACCGCTATTGAGCTTTTGTTGCACAGCAGCAATATATTGTCAGACATATACTCTGTGGACTTATCTAGCCAGCTCATTGCCCACATTGCCTGCCAGCGAGTCAAAATGCTTTGAGCCTGCCTGGTGTACAGGCATCATGTATGCTGTGCTGTAGCTTGTTGTGGATTGCCTCTGGATCTGTGTCTGCCATTTGTGTCAGCACTCAAATGTGCCAGAAGATAAAGACCGCAGACTAGCATATTGATCATGAGCAAATAGTCTCTAGGCGATGCCGCCATGCCTGCATTGACATGAGGTGCATGCAGGCATTGGAAGATAATGATGCGCAGCAGCAGGGTGTCCATGTTCCATCAGGACGTGAGTGATGTCATAGCAGCCATGCAGATAGAGCACCAGATGGAGTACCTTGCAGAGGATGGCATTTTCTCTGTGGATGTGGCTGTCATCAGAGATGACCAGAAGGTTGCGATTGAGGTGGATGGGCCGTACCACTACACCCTCAATACGCATCAGCCTTTGGGGCACACCCTGCTCAGGTCAGCTTGCTCCTTCCAGTGTCTGCATTGCAGCCACAGTGTAGATGTATTGCTGTGGCTGCACCAAGAGTGCTCATCATTGGTCTGTTGGTCATGGGCTTGTCAGCATAGAGGATTTGCTGCATTTGCTGTGTCTTGTTTGGTGGACACAGCTTGTGGAGGTAGGGAAGCATGCAGTGCACGGCAATTACAAGTGTATCAATCTATCAATTTGGCATAGCCCGTACAGGTTAGCTTTCTGTTGCGTTGGTCCTTGGAGAAGCCTTCAACCAATTTCAGAGCTGTTTGGCGTAAGCTGCAATTGCTCCGAGTGCACCATTGATGATGAGTGAAATCAAACTCAGGATCAGAGAATTTTTATCAGACAGATCATGCAAAGATTCTCAATTCATGCTTGCTGCAATGTATTGAAGAATGTGGCGTGGTGGTTCCTAGGAAAGCTTGAGACACAACATGTGTGACTGCATTGCAGGCGGCGCCTGCTGACGGCTCTTGGATGGACTGTGGTCAGCGTGCCCTACTTTGACTGGGGCCGCCTCTACAGTGGCCCTCAGAAGGTAGTGCTCACTGTCTTGTGTATGTGTTCATAGCCCCATGCAAGACACACGCTCATATGTGCAGTACAGGCTGCTGGCTGCAAAAGCTATACCAACACTGTGTTGTCCTTCTCTGCTGTTAAGTATGACTCACTGTTTGCCTCTTGGTTCCTGGACTGTGTACTCTGAGAGCAGCATATGCAATGATGTTCATATTGGCTGCAAGGGGAACACAGGCACTTGCATGCTTTCTCAGCACCACGCGCCGATTGAGCATAGCAACTTGTATGTATCATCTGGGCTTTTGAGGTGGGCACAATCCCTGCTGGTTGATTGTGCGCGGCAGTTGGTTGTCACGTTGGATACACAAGCTAAGTTGTCACGGTGCGCAAATTTGATGAAGCTGTGCTATGCTGTGCACAGGCAGCCTACCTAGCCAAGCTGCTGACACATCACGGCGTCCAGATTCCCGAGTCACCCATCCTCCAGCCAGATGCAGGCAACATGCAGCAGCATGTGCAAAGAGGCACACAGCTAGGCTATGATGTTGCTTACAAGCCTGATCGCCCTACTGGGCATGACCTATTTCAGTCTCCTGAGCAAACTGGCACCAGCCCAAGGCCTTCTTCCAGAGACGTTGCTTGCAGGTAGCTGTTATATTTGCTGTCGTTGTGCCTGGTCAAACTTAGTGTGACTTCAGTTTGCCAGCCTTTCACAGTTTGAGCGGTGGCAAAGAGCATTCTTTGTTGTTTGGCTTGCGCACGCATCTAGCTGCAATGACTGTTGTGTTTTTGGCTACAGGCCAGCAATGGCTGCACAGGACCCAAAATTGAGAAAACCTTCTTATCAGGAGCGTATCTCAAGGAGTCAGTTCAACCGTAAGAAGGTGAAAGCCTTCAGGGCAAACACGCAGCCTGAAGCCATCGCTGAACAGCCTAGCGGGTCAGAGGCATTTGGTGCTGATCAGACCCATGAAGCTGCTGATAGGGACAAAACAGGTGCCACAGCATCTGCTGATGTGCAATTATCAATCAACAGTCTGCCAATAGTGTCAGAACAGGAAGTACAGTCACAGGAAATGAATGCCCCCCCTCAGCCAGGTCACTTTGCAGACAAGGATGAGCACAAGGCAGAGCCACAGGATGCTGGCGAGCTGTCATCATCTGATGTGGGACTGGACCCAACCTTGACTGAAGGGGCTTTTAAATCGTTCCCTTGGACGTCAGCCTCAGCTGCTGAGCAGGAGGCAGAGCCCAATGGACATGCTGCATTGTCACCAGCTGCCGTCTTGCCAGGGCAATTTGATGGCACCTCAGAGCATGATACACACAGGCAGAGCCTGCTTCAGGAGCTTGATCAAACAGGAGCTGATGCTGACTCATCTTGCAGTGATGCATCTGGCTCCTCAATCAGCAAGCCTTTCAAGTTGGGCTTGCCCAAACGTATGGATAGGCATGGTGAGCTGCAGCAAATGACACTGGTCAATGAGCTTCGACCCCTGTGCAAACAGTATAAATTGCCTGTAGCAGGCACCAAGCAGAGTGTCATTTACCGCATTGTAGAACATGAGAAGACACTGTCACCTGAGTCAGCATAAGTTCTGCAACGTATACGCAATAAGCACTCAACTGATGGCAATGGACCTAGCATGAATATAGACTTTCCGTCTCAACGTCCGTGTTGATGCCCTGAGGTCTGTTGCTTATGTAACGAGCTGTAAGCACAACACACTGTCTGCTCTCTTGCTGTATCAGGTATATGAACGCAGCTTCAATCACATAGTAATGTGTACATGTGCATGTGTTTCAACAGAAATGCAAGGCACAAATGCATAATGAACGACTAAATATGGCCTTTGCACACGAGCTCCGGCCCTCCTCAAACCAAAGTCATCTTCCTTCGAAGTTTGACCGCCTCATTCATGGGTGAGTGATGACCCCCCTTGCACAGACTGTCGGGTGTCGGGCACCCGACATTTGTTGGGCTAGCCCATGGTCTGGGATGTGATGGCATCGAGCCTCAATCGCCGAGCTGTTTGACCGATGCTGAACGGATGTCGACGCATCAGAAGTTGCCTGTTTCAGACGAGCTTTAGACAGATCTGATGCAGAATCAGCCTCAGCCAAATTTTGTCCAATGTAAAACGTGACCTGTCTGGTATTGCATGATCAGACCCTTGACTCAGACCTACTTGAAGTAGTCTGAGTGGGGCAGTGCTGAACTGTCAATCAGCCCTCAAAACAGTAACATAGTTTCAGCATGGATAAGACAGGCGTACTGCTCCCGGAGCAGTGCTCCGCCTCTGCGACATCGAGTCACGTGGGCTCCTTTCAGGATTCGTTGCGTGAAACTTGAATAACCTAGTGCTACTTTCTTGAATCAATGCAAGCCATTTCATAGTTACAGCAAGCTAGGCAAACCTGGCCATGAATAATGGCTATGAAACCGACTGACGTAAGCAAACATCAGCATCTAATTTCTAACACCAAAATACCAGTGTACACTGCAGCTGGATGGTTAGAGCACCTGAAACAGCCAGCTGTGTCCCAATATGGCAGTGTCTGCCACTGTTGGGGCAACAAACCCCTGTAATGCACCCTTGCACTGACAGTAAAGTGTGGTGTAGGCCCCTCTAAGCCTGGACCCAGCCAGCTTGAACAAGCACTACTCCAGTCTCTGTGCCACATCAGTCCCCAGCACCTGCAAAGCCCCAAAGCTGGACACACAGGAGTGCTCCAACCTGTATAGGAAAGGCCTGACAGCAGCAGCCAGCCTGCAGCAACAATCAGTGAAGGCAAGCACCTTGCAGACCAAGGGAAGGGAGCTGTTGCAGAGTTGGCAGAATGGCTGCAAACAGTCAATGCAACAGGCAGCAAAACATTGCAGACTGTCATTCCAGAGGACATGCTAGTGCACTTTACACAGCACTGGTTGCCCAACCATGCTGGATCAGCAACCAAAACAGGGGAGCACATAGCAGCACCAAGCAGCCTGGCAGGCATCAAGTCACACCTGGCCACAGAGTTTGAGCTGCTTGGCCGCACTGGAGACTGGGACCCTGCCACCCAAAGAGGCAATCCAATGCACAGCATGCAGATTAGAGGCATGCTGAGAGGCTACTCCAACCATGCTGCAAAAGCAGGGTACGAGAAGAAAGGAGCAGTGCCCCTGACAGAGGCAGAAATGCATCTGCTGCTGAGCAGCATGCACAAGCATTTCAGCAGCAGCACAGATAGCACACAGCAGCTGCTAATGCTGCGAGATGGCCTGCTGTTCAGCCTGCTGTGGCAGACCTGCTTCAGAGGCTTCAATGCAGGTGGTGTCAGACTGGACAACATTGTACTGCCCACTGGGGGCAATGCATTGGCTTTTCTGGTGCCCACCAGGAAGCTTCCTGCTGGAGCTATGGTGCATCTGCTGCCAGACACCACGAAGAACAGGAATGGGGGCCACTGCAGTGTCACCCTGACCTGTGATGTGCTGTGCTTCACCACCTGGTTGCAATTGGTGACCCACCATTATGCTGCAGCAGGCCAACCAGTCACCAACTTCATTACCAGGCCCCTAGCAGTGGGAACAAAGCAATTTGCAGAAAAGCCTATGACCTGTAGCAATGCTTGGGCACGTCTCACCATGTACCTGAAGTCCCTGGGCATGTACACAGGCCAGAGTGTACACAGCACCAGAAGGGGCAACATGATTCACCAGCAGCTGCACATGCAGAAGAGTGACAAAGAGATAGGGGATGCTGCCATGTGCAATGAGAAGAATGTGAAGTACTACACTGATACCCATAGGCCCACCAGGTTCAGAGCATTGCAGTGACATCTCAAAGCAATGCAATAGCAGCACAGCATCACCTGAACCAGATCACTGGGGCTTACCCAGCATGCATTAAAAGCGCACAATTGCCAGCATGGCGCATGCAGCTGAGGCTTACCCAGATCCCTGGGGCTTACCCAGCATGCATTTAAAGCAAACAATTACTAGCACGGCGCATGCAGCTGAGGCTTACCCAGATCCCTGGGGCTTACCCAGCGTGCATTTAAAGCAACCAATTGCCAGCATGGCGCATGCAGCTGAGGCTTACCCAGATCCCTGGGGCTTACCCAGCATGCATTTGAAGCAAACAATTGCCAGCATGACGCATGCAGCTGAGGCTTACCCAGATCCCTGAGGCTTACCCAGATAACTGGGGCTCACCAGTACACACCTAAAACCTGTTTGGCAGTAGAAGCTCACCTCTGCGAGTTCCTCTGCTTCCTCCACATCCGACTCAACCCTAGCGGGTCTGCTCTCCCGCTCCACAGGGAGGTCCAGGAGCTTCCTAGCGTTTACCAGCTCTGCTGTGTGTTGTCCCAGCGTCAGACTAGGAACCTTGCGAACGCCGTTCGCACGGATAACTCCCTTGCACACTGAGTCCGCAGGACGTTCAATCGCATCGACTACCCAAAGCTTTGTCGTTAGGTGAGGCAGCAAGATCTTGCGTGTGACGTCTGTTGACACTTCGTGGAGCGCGACAGTGGGGTAACTAGCAGTGTGTTGTTGTCAGGTTCCGGTGCCTCAGTCAAGACGGAGTACTTCACTAACTTGGCGAGATAGACACCGAGCGTAGCTCTATCGATGAGCTTGACGATCTCCCACGACTTTTCAACCGGTGCTTCGTCGTCGGCCATTGCGCGTATGCTACCGATACCCACAGACACAACGAAGCCAGTTATTTTCAGCCCAACACTGTTACCAGGTAAGCTCAACTTGCTGATGCGCTCAGCTGCAGCAACTTGTCTGCTGCAGCTTGCACGGCAAGTTAGTACCCATCCAAGAAGCATGCAGAGCCATTCAATGAATCAGTCATCTAGCTATCTTCATTCATCACGTGCTTGCCTCTTAGGCCTACAGACATTTAACCAATGCTTTCTGCAGGCGCAATTGACCTTTCCTTTACTCATTTACTATACGACTCTTGCAGCGCTTCTCCCGCCAATGACGTTTTCTTCTTTGTTGTATCAGATTTGAGCAAGAGATGTTTATTTGAGCAGATGAAGCTTGTTGAGACAAACACAATTTTTTGCAGTTCGTGAGATATATTGTGCTAGGACTTCTTCTGTGGTCAGGTACATGTAGATTTTGACTACAAAGTTTGAACTCAAATCAGGATTGAACGACTTATTTTAAGACTTGATTCATTCAAAGTCAGCATTCTCATAATTTCCCAGTCATTGCCTGTTCACTCCCCTGATGAGTCCTAAAGACAGGAAATGTAACTTATTGATTGATTGAAATGTTACATTTACATCATGAGGCTGTCTACTGCGGGAGCAGTGAAATCTGAACAAATAGTTTATCAACAACACTACCGGTATATGCAAGAAGTCCTGCAACTTGGCCAAGATCAGAGCATTCTAACAACGCATTGTGGCCCAAACGCCTGTTTTGTGATAGAATGTTGGTGCATGCATGAAAAATGACGGAAAGTTACCAGGCTGGATACCTGGATTTCCTGAAGACACAATACAGGCACAACAGGAGAATTCGGTCTGCGAGCTTGTTTTGAAGTGTTGATAGCCACAATCTACGCCACATCTGCACTCTGCATCAAGTAGTCCTGCCAGAAGGATTTGGCATTCTGGAAACACTTTTATCTGATCCATCAAAACAGTGTGCATGCTTTACTCCAGAGTTGTGCATGGATAAAGATATGGCTACACATTGGCCCCTATGCATGGCATGCAAGTCCAACATGTGCAGCAAAAAGTCTACAGACAACCTGTACGGTGGCTGCACGTGCACCCTGCTGGACATCAGACAATGCAGTTGGTCAACACACAGAGAAAGTATTTGCACTGGCCCATTTTGCATGAGGCAAAGAGACAAGGGTAAATGCTTTGAACTCTTGTTCTGAATGGCAATTTGATGCGGCACCACGACGTACACTGTAGATCTGCAGCAATGTCGAGGTCCACATTCATTCGCTGTTGGTGAATACCTGATGTATCACCTGTAAATTGCCTAAATCTAGCAGGTCACGTGACTTATAACGAGCGCGCAGGTGTGTTGGCTTGACTTCTAGATTGTCAGGCAAATCGAAACCAGATCAGAAAACGCATGAGACAGTCCACTTCACGGAAAGCAACCAGTTGAAGATGTTTACAGACCCAGACATATTGTCACCACCTGCAGAACGGCCAGTGCCTGATCAATATTTCAGTTGTTTCCTCGAGGTGGTGGAAATGCCAAGTGACCAAGGGAACAGCCAACAGAGGGCAGTAGTTGTACTGACAAATGACCTGTCATCAGACTCATCAAGGCCAAATAATGAAGGAGCCACCAAACCCATTGCAATTTACATAATCAATCACACTGTGGGTTCTATTTTTCATGTACAGCTGCTGACAAGAATCAAGCGACTTTGTCCATCAAGTACAGATGGTGGTGCAGCTGTCATCACCATGCTGTTGTAAATCAAGACCTGTGCTCAGAATATCACATTGTTGCAGCTTGCAGATCCTCAGAGGCCTAACAACTTGTTCTCAGATAGGTGAAGGTAGCCAGTGCGCAATGTCAAAGACGGCCCTCTGCACACCTGTTCATTGCAGCGGAGTCTCAGGCTGAGCCAGGCGCCCTGTTGAATCCACGTTCAGATAGCTGTACTCTATAAAGTTCCATGGCGCACCGTTGACGTTGTACTCCGTGCTGAATGTTCTGAAACCACTTTCCTCCATGAGCAGCAGTGTATGAACCAGATCCGTCATTGGTGGACTGCCTGCCGAGTGATGGTATTCAATTTGGGCTTGGGTGACGGGTACATTTTCGTTGAGCGCGGCATAATGAGCCACCATTGCAGGCAAAATCTCGTACTCGGCACCCTCAACGTCCATCTTTAGTACGTCTATCCATGTATGTCCCAAGTCCGACATAATGGACGACAAGTTTTTCAGCTGGTATTGGTTGACATTTGACTCTCCATCACTGAAAGGTGCTGTCACGAAGGAATCTTCTGCTCCAATGCCGTACTCGTGTAGAGTCGCTCCTGAGACTGATTGCACCATCTCTGCCTTTTCAGGGCTGAGGGAGTAGTCAAAAATGTGCACCTCACAGCTCTTTGTCATGTTAATCAGCGCCTCTTCAAAAGTGACCTCGCCGTTCGATCCAAACGAGTAAACGACGCAATTTCTGTCCTGAAACAAAAATGTGCTTGTTAACACTTCAGGCTTTTGTCGCTCGTCATCCCCTCAGACAAACAACAGTACCTGCAACAGCGTTTGTACACCACAAAGCCATTTGCCGCCATCAAATGCGACAGGTGGGGTTCCAACTCGCTGCTTGGAGGGGCAGTTGTAAAACGGCCTTTAGGCATTGTCACAGCATAGCTTGATGACCGAAGCTGATGAAGCACACGAGCTCCGTGCCAACAGGGATGAACAAGAAATAAGCAGACAGGGAGGCCATTGCACATTACCCAAAAATGTCCCAGATGAGCCTAGTTCCTGCTGGTGGCATCGATGCAAATATGAGGGCAGTTGATTCTTGCCAGTGTTGAGGACCAAGAGCATTGTGCAGTGCTCGCAACTCCTCATCCTGCAGATCCCGATATATACGGAAGGCCTCTTCTTGATCTTGTGGGCTGGCAAAAAGGCTTTTAGCTGTCTCGCGTGTTTTTACAGTGGCCGTGATATGGTGGTGTTCACGTGGCCACAGAAGCTTGCTGCATTCTGCTTGCCAACACATGCATGTGAACACAACAGTGATGGCCGCCTTACAAGCTTGACAACGGGATGGCATCCAAGCTGACACGGCGTACAGTGAGCCTGTGTTTTTGAAATCTCTGGCGCTATGTCACTATGCATGAACAGTTAAATTGCGAAGCCGGCGTCAATCTGGACATGATATCGGCATCGCGAAACACTTTCCGCAAATTCAAAACTCGTCGCATCATACACGCAATCGGCGCACGGCAATCCACAAGACCGCCCTCATGTAGGGATGTGACTCTAGTGTATGTCAGCTTAGCTAACTGAGCTGACGCATAACACAGTGGATTTGCCAAAAACCATTTGTTTCCTGAATTTTTCGAAATAATGTGACATTATTTTCAGACCTATCGGCACAAAGTCAACATAGCGCATTTGTGTTGCCGCACAAGAAAATTGCCTGCGTTAGGTTAGCACGATAAAAGCCGTAATGTTCCTTGACCGGCGCGCTTGTTTTGACTGTCGCAACGGGCCGCAGCATGTCGGCGACGCTTGCATTATTTGATTTTCATGCAATTATGGCTGCCGTCAAGCGTGCCAACGACACCCCCTCCCTGTTTGAGCAGGACATTGGTCTTCTTCTTGAGGCCGTTGATGCGCTAGAGGATGGTGATCATGAGTTTGAGGAGATCACCGAGTCAGACTATACTTTCTATCATGCATGCAAATTTGTATAAAGTTTAAACATGTTTGGGTGCAAATTTGCACGTGGTATGTCACTTGCTACTGTGATTTGTGTCATTTAGAATGGCCGCATGCTCATATTTTGTCTTTCAACGCCCTTGCAGTGCATGTCAGACAGTGAGACTTGGACACAACTGACTAGGAAGGTCAGCTTGACACGAATTCAGCTTTAAAAAAGATTTTCGACCATCATAATTCGTATGTTATTTCGGCCCCTCTTTAACACATAATGGATTTTGGCCGAGAATAATGTAGCCTCTCATTGTACCCTGCCATCAAGAACTACGTTAGAAGTACAGCGGACTGGCGGCCAGAATCCGAGCCATCGGCCGGTGAGGAGGCGTCCTCAAAATACGCCCGTATTTAGCGCCCTTCATGTCTGTTCTTCATATGAAGGGCTTGGCATGATGTTCTGCTTTAGCAGAATGATGCCGAAAGAACCAAGATTAAACGACACAAAACATTGCTGCTGCTCTTCTCCTGACTTGCTTGCTAATGTCAATCAAGCTCTTTGCCTTCCCGCAGACAACTGCTGCTTGATGCAAACACATTATAAGGTGCTACTGTTGTGATTCATCCATGTTGCATTTTAGGTTGAGAATCCCCATTCAATAAAATCGAGTCGAACAAGCTCTCTCTATAATGTTATGTTTTCAGGAGGCAACTACAACACAGTATTCCCGTCAGCATCAACCTAGTTTTGACGGCCGCTCCGCAATGGAATAGAGTCACGCGTGATCCTACGGGACGGTGCCAGCGACGATGTCATGTACGGTGACGGTTCAAGCCATGAAGCGTCTATACCTGGAATTGCCGGACTAAAATTGCAACCTACCAGCATGGTTCTGCAGGCTCTTCAAGCCTACAACGAAAGTGCGTGCAAAAAAGTCAACCGCAGCAAGTACCACGTCACAAGACTGACCAAACTCATCGATGTTACAACAGTATTGTCTCATGTGGACCAGGCCCCAGATGTAACAGGGACCGCGGCTCTATGCAATTTAGGCACGGGTCCCTTACGCCCCTGCTGGAAAATGGACATGTTCAGCCTGCGGGATATAGACGGTCAATTGCTTGACGGGCTGACACTAAAAAGCTAGGGTCGTACGCAGGGTTTGACAGAAACTCGGCTTAACGCAGTTTTGTGTGGGCAGCCCACTTGACAATATTCTTTTGTGTGGGTACACAAATTCATTTTATTAAAGCACGAATGCAACAGTCTTATCAAGTTGCAACCAGAGCGGTTTTAAAGCCTTAAGCCAAGTGTAGCCTAAACCCTAAACCCTAAACCCTAAACCCTACACTGTCATCAT
>JAABUO010007969.1_pt1 | contig 12026 bp, 9 predicted proteins | sample 5559291 | NCBI WGS metagenome assembly JAABUO01 (sample SAMN10711878, study PRJNA513372) | rock metagenome | isolation source: Antarctica rocks | place: Antarctica: Victoria Land, Finger Mt sud
CGCAGCAGTGTCGTCATGCGGGGGCTGCCCCCGCTTTCTTCCGCGCCGGGGCCGGCGGCACGGTGGTGCCCTGGCAGGCCGGGCAGAAGTAGATGATGCGCTCCTTCTCGCCGTCCTCGTCCTCGCGCGTCACCTGCCGCTTCTGGCGAACCGGCCCGCCGCAGACCAGGCAGGGAAGATTAGTCCGGCGGAAGACCCAGTGGCGCGTCCCCCACTCGCTCTCGGGGTTGTAGGCCAGGCCCGGCCCGGCCCGCATCCGGGCTTGCTCGGCGTCGGGCACGGTCACGCCGCCGGTCTGGTAGGCGCGGGCGCAGACGGCGGGCAGGGTCTGCGACAGGCACAGGAGTTCACCCGGCGTCAGGTCCCCCACCCGCCGCCACGGGTCCATCCGGCAGGCGAACAAAATCTCCGCCCGGAGATAATTGCCGACCCCGGCCACGACCGTCTGGTCCAGCAGGACGGCCCCGACCATGCGGTGCGCGTGCAGGGCAAGCCTCGCCCGGAAGCAGGCGGCGTCGAAGGCCTGAATGCCCGGATACGGCAGACAGTCCGGGCCGAGGGCGCGCAGAAGCTCGACGGCCTGGAACGGGTCCCCCTCGCCTAGCTCGAAGACGGGCGCGGAGAACAGCAGCGCGGTCGCGTCGGCGACGACGATGCGGGCGCGCTCGCGCCGGTCGGTTTCCAGAGGCGCATCGGTGCCGAAGACGTGCCAGCGGCCCCACATCATCAGGTGGGAGTAGAAGTAGTAGCCGCCCTCGATGCTCCCCACCAGGTTCTTGCCGCGCGATTGAACCCTCTCGACCCGACGCCCTTCCAGCAGGCCGGGGCGATCCGCGAGCCAGGCTTTCGCGGCTTTGGTGCGGGCGGTGAGGGAAACGAGGGGGTGGGGCGTCAGAGCGGAGTGGAGCGCGTCGGCGTGCCGCCGGACTTCGGGACCTTCGGGCATGGGACCAGCTTTCTATGATCGCCTTGTACCCAAAAAGAGCGCGCGGGCGGTGGAAGACCCTCGCGGCGCGCTATCCCACCGCCCGCGCGGCGCGCAGGAGCCAGGCGGCGAGGGCGTCGCGGCGCGCGGCCATCTGCTGCTCCACGTCGGCGTGGGACAGGGGCGACGAGGACAGCAGGCCCGTGCCGTAGTTGGTGGCGAGGGCGACGCCCGCGTAGCGCAGCCCGGCCTCGCGGCACAGGACGGCCTCGGGGGCACCTGTCATGCCCACCACGTCCGCGCCCCACGCGCCGAACAGGCGGACCTCGGCGGGCGTCTCGTAGCGCGGCCCGGACACGCACAGGTACGTGCCACGCGGATGGACGCGGGCGGCGATCTCCGGCCCCGCGCTTTGCAGCAGCGTCTCGCGCAGGCCAGGGTCGTAGGGGTGGACAAAATCGGTGTGCGTGACTTCGCCCGGCGTCTCAAAGAACGTCACGACCTCGCCCCGAGTCATGTCCAAAAAATCGTCCAGGATGACGAAGTCGCCCGGCGCGATCTCGGCCCGGAGCGAACCCACGGCGGCGGTGGCGAAGACCGCGTCCACACCCAGATCGCGCAGGGCAGCCACGTTGGCGCGGTGGTTGATCCGGTGCGGCGGCAGCGCATGGCCGGCCCCGTGCCGGGCAAGGAACAGCAGCTCGCGTCCTTCCCCCAGATCGGCCCGCGTCAGCGCGGCGTCCCCGAACGGCGTTCCCACAGCCAGGGGCACCCCCGGCACGAGTGCCCGCCCGAAGCCCGTGCCGCCGATGATCGCGATGCGTTTCGCAAGAGTGCGTTCTGTTGACAAATCTGCTCCCCCCGGTGTACACTGCCTGCCGTGCGAGACTCTGCGGCCGCGCCCGCCCCCCATTCTACGACAGATCGCCCGCCGTGGCAAGCCTCCCGGCAGGCGCGCGCATGGCCCCCCGTCCTGCTGGCGGTCCTGACGCTGTGTTACTTCTGGCCGCAGATCGTGGAGGGCCGGGCGCTCTACTGGGGCGACATCGGCCTGTACTTCCTGCCGATGCAGGGGTTTCTGCGGCAGAACCTGCTCGCGGGCCGGGTCCCGCTCTGGAACCCGCTGATCCTCTGCGGCACCCCCTACGTCGGCAACCCGCAGACGTGGCCGCTGTACCCCGTCTCGGCCCTGCTGCCGTTCGTCTCGGCCCCCTACTTCCTCAACCTGACCGTCGCCCTGCACGTCTGGCTGGCGGGCGTCGGCACCTGGCTGTTCGCCCGCCGCGCGCTGGGCGTCGGGACGGGCGCGGCCCTGCTGGCGGCGGTCACGTTCATGTTCGGCGGGCAGCTCGTGTCGAAAGAGCAGTTCCCGAACATGGTGCAGGCGATGGCCTGGCTGCCCTGGGTGCTGTGGGCGCTGGACCGGACGCTGCGCGCCCGCCGGGTCCGCGACGCGCTGACGTTGGGGCTGGTTTTGGGCATGCAGCTTCTGGCCGCGCACGTGCAGATGACGGTCCTGACGCTGTACCTCGCCGCGGCGTGGGGGGTGTTCTGCCGGCGGGCGGTTCGCCGGCAGGGGAAGCGGACCGGGGGCCTGCTTCTGCTCGCCCTCACCCTCGCCTGCGGTCTGGCGGCGGGGCAGATCCTGCCGACGCTGGCGCTGTTCCGCGACGCCGCCCGGCAGCGGCTCACCTTCGAGGCCGTGAACCGGTTCTACCTGCCCTGGGACGAGCTGACGAATCTCCTGCTGCCCCGACGGCACGGGCACCCGTTCTTCGGCGACTGGGCCGCGCACGGCAACCTGTGGGAGACCTGCTGCTACGTCGGTTGGGTGCCGTTCGCGCTGGCGGCTTGGGGCGGCGTGTCCGCCTGGCGGCGCGGGGCGGACCGGGAGACAAAGCCGGGGGCCAGGGCGGCGCGGTTCTGGACGGGCGTGTTCGTGGTCGGCTTCTGGATGGCGTTGGGCAGAGCGGGCGGGCTGTACCACGGGGCGTACTGGGTCCTGCCGGGCTTCCGGTCGTTCCACGACCCCGCCCGCTGCCTGCTGCCCGCGTGTTTCGCGCTGTCGCTGCTGGCGGCGTGGGGGTGGGGAGCGCTTGCGGGAGTTTGGGGACGGTTCCCCCGCCAAGCCCTCGCCACGGCCCTCGCGCTGGCCCTCGCCTTCGCCGATCTGGCGCACTTCGGGCGGACGCTGTACCCGCTGGCCGACCCCGCCGCCTTGTCGCCGGTTTCGGCCAACGTCGCCCGCGTCCTGGCCGACCCAGACATCCGGGCGGGGCAGGCGCGGATCATCGCCCCGACGGATCGCGTGTGGGTGCGGTTCACCTCCTACAAGGACTACGAGCAGGACGTGCCGGGCTACCAGCAGGACTGGGCGGACACGCTGACGTCGAACCTGACGATGGCCTACGGCCTGCCGGACGCTTTCGGCTACGAGCCGGTCGGCCTGAAGGACGCGCAGGGGGCGACGGCCCATGCGGCCTGGTCGCTCTCCCCCCAGGCCGGCAGGGACGAGGCGACGCGGGCATGCCGGGTGGCGGGGGAGTTCGCGGTCAAGTACGTGGCCGTATGCCGCGTCGTGCCGCCCGAGCGGACCCTGCCCGGCCTGGTGCCGGTGCGATCCGCCCCCACCCTTGCGCCGCCCGGCGACCGGCATATGGGGGGGGCGGCGGCCCGGATATTCCTGTCGCGCAACGCCCTCTGGCTGCCGCGCGCCCACCTGGACGGCTCCCCGCGGCCCGTCGCCCTGTCGGACGGCGGGCCGGACCGGGTCACGGCCTCGTTCAGCGTCCCCCCGGCCCCCCCGGCGGCACGGCCGGCGTGGCTGCTGCTGGCGGACACCAGGGCACCGGGCTGGGAGGCGACCCTGGACGGGCGGGCGGTCCCGATCCATTCCTATGACTTCTGCCTGCGCGCGGTGGCGGCGGGGCCGGCGGGGGCGCACCGGGTCGTCTTTGTGTACCGTCCCACGGCATATCTGCTCGGGCTGTACCTGTCGCTGCTGGCGTGGGGGGTGCTTGCGGCGGCCCTGTCGTTCGCAGGCGCGAGATTTCTGGCGCGTCGGGAAGGACTTTCGCGCGCCGGAGTCGAATAGCGGCCCGTCAGGCGCGGAGCCGCGCCGCTTCCCGCCCTTGCCATCCGAATCGGGCAGTGCCGCCCCGCATCTCAGCAACCATCACCACCAGGGGAAACCACTTCATGCGTCTTTTCAGTGCGCCCGCGCGCTTTTGCGGCGGCCTGCTTTCCGCCGCCGCCCTCGTCTTGGCTTTGGGCGGCTGCGCCAACAAGTCATCCGGCCCCGGCCCCTCTCCGACCGGCGGCGGGGGCGGCGCGTCCGGTGCCATCGTGATCGGCGAATACGGCTCCATGACCGGGGATCAGGCCACGTTCGGCACGGCGACCGACAACGGCATCCAGCTCGCGGTCAAGCAGGCCAACGCAAGCGGCGGCATCGACGGCCGGCAGGTGCGGGTCGGGGCGTCGGGCCACCCCGAGGACGACCAGGGTCTGCCGGATGCGGCCCTGACGGCCGTGAAGAAGATGATCACGCAGGACAAGGCCGTTGCGGTCTTGGGCGAGGTGGCGTCCAAGAACTCCATCGCCGCCGCCCCGTTCTGCAACGCCAACAGAGTCCCGATGATCTCGCCGTCATCCACCAACCCCAAGGTGACCCAGACCGGCCCCTACGTGTTCCGGGTCTGCTTCACCGATAGGTTCCAGGGCCTGGTCGCCGCCCGGTTCGCGCGCGAGGTTCTCCACGCCAAGACCGCCGCCGTCTTCTACGACACGACGAGCGACTACAGCAAGGGCTTGCAGGGCTTCTTTCAGGACAACTTCAAGCGCCTGGGCGGGACCATCGTCGGGGTCGGCACGTACCAGTCCAGCGACAAGAGCTTCCAGTCGCCGCTGACCACTCTGAAGGGAACCAACCCCGACGTGCTGTTCGTCCCCGGCTACTACAAGGAACTCGGCCAGATCGCGCGCGAGGCGCGGGGCGCGGGCATCACCGTTCCCCTGCTCGGCGGCGACGGCTGGGAGTCGCCCAGCCTGCTGCAAGGCGCGAGCGGCGCGCTGGAAGGCTGCTACTTCGTGGACCACAGCGCCCTGGATGTCTCGGACCCGGACGTCAAGAAGTTCGTGGATGCCTACAAAGCGGCTTACAAAGCCGACCCCGACGCGCTGAGCGCGCAGGGTTACGACGCGGCGGGCGTGCTGTTCGCGGCGATGAAAACCGCGGGCAAGCCGGACGGCGGCGACTACGACTCGGACGCCTACCGTGCGAAGTTGCGCGACGCCCTCGCGGCTACCAAAGGCTACAAAGGCGCGACCGGCTTGATCTCCCTGGATGAGAACCGGGACGCGAAGAAGTCCGCCGTGGTCTTGCAGATCAAGGGCAGCGGCTACAAAAACGTCGTCGGCACCTACCAGCCGTAGAGACCTCACCCGGCGGCAAGAACCCGGCACTGGAACCTACCCCCGGCGCAAGCGCCGCCCCCTCTCCTTCCTGCTCCCCCTTCCTTTTTAGGGAAGGGGGCCGGGGGGTTAGGTTTTTTATCATGCACGACCTCCCACAACAGCTCCTGATCGGCTTGCAGCTCGGCAGCATCTACGCCCTGATCGCCCTGGGCTACACGATGGTCTACGGCGTCCTCAAGCTCATCAACTTCGCCCACGGCGACGTCTACATGGTGGGCGCGTACTCGGGCATCGGGGCGATCTGGCTGCTGGGGACGCGGCTGCCGGGCCTGATCCACTTCCCTTCCCTGACTCCCTCGTGGGCGGGCGCGATCCTGGTGCTGCTGGGGTCCATGCTGGTCTGCGCCCTGCTCGGCCTGGTCATCGAGCAGGCGGCCTACCGGCCCCTGCGGACGCGGGCCTGGGTCGCGCCCGCCGTGTTCTTGGGCGCGGCGGCGGGCTACGTCGCCTACGGGATCGCGTCAGACGCCGACCGGACGCCCGCGTCGGCGGCCCTCATCGGCGTCCTGGTGTGGGCCGCCCTCGCGGCACTGCTATACACGACCCAGCGGCGGCGCAGCGCGGGGAACGCCTCGCGGCTGACCGCGCTGATCACCGCCATCGGCGTGTCGCTGTTTCTCGAAAACTTCGGCGTCCTGAAGCAGATATTCTCCTCCAACCCGCGCTTCTACCCTACCCTGGTCAACCTGCCGCCCCCGCTCCACCGGGGGGGTGTGACCATCGGCCTGGAGAACGTCCTGATCTTCGGCCTGTCCATCTTCCTGATGCTGACGCTGACCTACATCGTGACCCGGACCCGCGTCGGCCGGGCGATCCGGGCGGTCTCGTTCGACGCCGACGCTGCGGCGCTGATGGGGATCAACACGGACCGGATCATCGCCTTCACGTTCATGCTGGGCGCGGGCCTGGCGGGCGCGGCGGGCGTCCTGGTCTGCGGGCTACAGCACACACAGTTCAACCCCTACCTGGGCGTGGCCGATGGGCTGAAGGCCTTCGTCGCCGCCGTCCTGGGGGGAATCGGCAACATCCCCGGTGCGGTGCTGGGCGGCCTGATCATGGGCCTGGCGGAGACGATGGTGGTCGCCTACGGCCCGCGCGTCGGCATCGACAGCTCGTACCGCGACGCCGTGGCGTTTTTCCTTCTGATCCTGGTCCTCTTGGTCCGCCCCGCCGGCCTGCTCGGGAAGTTCGCCCCGGAGAAAGTGTAGAAGTGCGGCAGAACCGACTCCAGTCTCATCCGATCTTCCTGCGCTTTCGGCGCGTCGCCGACACCCTGGGGCGGCTTGGGAACCGGGCCGGCGTGCTTCTCGCCGCCCTTCGGGGCCGCGTCAGCGCGTTCATCGCCGCCCTTTGGGGCCGCGTCCCGATCCCCGTGCGGCGCGTCCTGAGCGGCGCCGTCGCCGCCCTGCTGCTGCTGGCCGACCACCTGATGTACGGGCCGGGCCGGGTGGCCTACGACCAGTACAAAGAAGACGTCATCATCCGCTGCGGCCTGGCAATCATCCTGGCCGTCTCGCTGAACATCGTCAACGGCTTCACGGGCCAGTTCTCGCTGGGGCATATCGGCTTTTACATGGTCGGGGCGTATGTGGCCGCCGCGCTGTCCACCTACGGGCACGCGCGCCTGTTCCCCGGCCTGCCCACCGACGGCACCTACGTCGGGATCGCCCAGGCGGCGTTCCCGGTGGTGCTGACCTGCCTCGCGGGCGGGCTGGTCGCCGCCGCCATCGGCCTGCTGGTCGGCCTGCCGTCTCTGCGTCTGCGCGGCGACTACTTGGCGATCATCACGCTGGGCTTCGCGCAGATCATCCTGGTCGTCATTCGGAACACCAAGGCCGTGGACGGGTCGAGCGCGTTCACGGGTCTGCCGACGAGCCAATACCCCGACCTGCCGCACGTCGCGACGCCGCACCTGACCAGTGTGTTCTGGGTGTTCGGCGTGGCCGCCCTCGTCCTGTGGGTCGCCTACAGCCTGCGCTTCTCGGTACACGGGCTGGCGTTTCTGGCCGTGCGCGAGGACGAGGTCGCCGCCGAGGCGGTGGGCATCAACACGACGCGCTACAAGGTCCTGGCGTTCGTGCTGTCCGCGTTCTTCACGGGCATGGCCGGGGCGCTGTACGCCCACTACCAGTCGTCGCTGTCCAACGAGTCGTTCCGCTTCGACCGCTCCATCGACACGGTCGTGATGGTCGTGCTGGGCGGCCTGGGCAGCATCAGCGGCGTGACCTTGGCCGCCGTCCTGCTGACGATCCTGCCCGAGGCCCTGCGCCCTATTGCCGAATACCGCCTGGTCGTCTACCCGCTGCTCCTCGTCGTGCTGATGCTGACGCGGCCCCAGGGCATCTTCGGGCGCGAGGAGGTCAGCCGCGCCTGGCTGCGCGGCCAGATTGGGGCCGTCCGGGGCTGGTTCACCCGCCGCCCCGCGCCCACGCCCGCCCTGGAAACGGGCCGCGACGTGATGACCACGGCGCGCGACCGCGACGGGACGGACGTTTAGCGCGCCGCGCCGGGGCGGTCCCCTGACGCCCGGCACCGGGAAGCGAGACATGAACACCCGGAAACTCCGCCCTCTGGCCTGCTGTGCCCTGATGCTGCTCGGCCCCGCCACGCTCCGCGCCCAAGCGCCGCCCCCCGCGACGCCTGACGTCCCGGCCCCGCCCACGGGGCCGCCGCTGGACACGGCGGGCATCATCGCACAGGCGCGCGCGGACCAGAAAGCGGGCCGTTACGCCGACGCGCTTGCCCTGCTGCAAGCCCCCATCCTCGGTGCGCCCGCTCCCGCGCCGCCCTCGGACGCGAAGGCGCTGCGGCTGGCCGTGGCAGACGTGCAGTATGCGTGGGCGCGGAACCTCGCGCGGGACAGCCCTGCCCGAGCACTGCCCCACTTCCAGGTTGCCCTCGCCATCGACCGGGCGCTGCGGCCTACCGCCGCCGCCGACGACCTCAACGAGACGGGCATCGCCTGTGAGCAGCTCGGCCAGCACGACAGATCCGTCGACGCCTGCCGGCAGGCGCTGACGCTCTATGGGCAGGCCGGAGACGCGAATGGGCAGGCGAAGGTGCTCGACAATCTCGCCGTCGCCTACGAGCACCTCGGCCAGTCGGGCCGGGCCATCGGGCTTTACCGGCGGTCGGCGGCGCTCCACCGGCAGGCCGGAGACAAGCGCGGCCAGGCGGACGCGCTCGACAACCTGGGCCTCACCTACGACGCGCTCCACCAGTACGCCAGGGCCGCCGGCTTCCACCGGCAGGCGCTGCGGCTCTTCCAGCAGGCTGGGGACAAGGACGGGGCGGCGGAGGCGCGCGGCAACCTGAACCTCGCCCGGCGTCTCCTGAAAAGCCGCTGACTTCTACCAGGGGATCTGCACACAGACACCCTCCCGCGTTGACACTGTCTGGGTGGGTGTGCTAGAATGGGGCAGCCTGAGATGAGACACGCGATGAGAAGAGTACGCCGTTGATCCCCCTGCGCGACGACCAGCCGACACGCACGTTCCCCATCGTCACGCTTTCTTTGATCGCCCTGAACGTGCTGGTGTATCTGGCGCAGGGGCCGCTCGGCCTGGACAGCAACTGGGCGATGGTGCCCTACGAGGTCACGCACAACTTCGACCTGAACAACGTGGTCGCGCATCTGGCACCCTCGGGGCAGGTCACACTGTACCACGTACAGCCGAACACCGTCATCTCTCTCGGGCCGCGCGACATCTTCTACGGCGTCAGCCCGCACCCGCTGTGGCTGACGGTGCTGACGGGGATGTTCATGCACGCGGGGTTTTTGCACATCGCCGGGAACATGCTGTTCCTGTGGATCTTCGGCAACAACATCGAGGACGTGCTGGGGAAGATTCGCTTTATCTTCTTCTACCTGGCCTGCGGCGTGGCGGCGGCGGCGCTGCAAATCTATTCCAACCCTGACTCGGTCATCCCCAACGTCGGCGCGTCGGGGGCCATCGCGGGCGTCCTGGGGGCGTACCTGCTGCTCTACCCCCACGCGCGGGTGCTGACGCTGATCCCGATCTTCGGCTTCGGCTTCTTCGCCAGCGTCCGGGCGCAGTGGGTGCTGCTGGTCTGGGTCGCCTACGACGTCCTGCCCGCCTTTTTGAGCGCCAATACCATGCGCGGCGGGGGAGGCGTGGCCTACTTCGCACACCTGGGCGGCTTCGCCGCAGGGCTGATTCTGATCGTGCTGCTGGGCGGGCGGAGGCTCGCCGCCGGGCAGCAGCGGGCGAGCGGCTAGCGCTCCGGGCGTGACCTTCCGCAACGAGGGGCACTGCGTCAGCCCCCCGCCGGGCGGTTGAAAGCCGCTCGGTAAGCAGCTCGCCTCGGAAACCTTTATTGACCAAATTGCTGACTAAACCTGACCCCTTTCTCTATCTTCTCGTCGCGCTCGGGCTGCTCGCCGGGCTTGTCTCGGCCCACCGCCGGTGGGAGGCCGAGGCGAACAACCGGCGCGTGGAGCTGGTCGTGGACTACGCCGACGCGCAGGCGCTGGCGAACACGACGCGGCAGCAGGTGGATGCCGTGCTGGCCCAGCTCAAGGGTGCGGGCGTCACCACGGTCGCCGTCACCGAGGACACGCCCGGCACGCTCAACGCCAACGGCGTCGTCACCTACAGGCGCAACGGTGACTCGACGCTGCTGCTGTTCGCGCCCGGCTTCCCCGGACAGCGGGCGCGCGTTTTGGAGATGCTGGCCCACAAAGCCCCCGGCCTCGATGTCGTCCCCGTGGGGGCGGACGCGCTGCGCGTCGGTGCCCCCTGGCCACAGTTCGACACCCTGCCCATCGGGCTGGAGGCGGACTCGGTCGATGCGGTCAAGGCCAGCGGCCTGCTGGTCGCTCCGCGCCTGACCAACTTCACCGGCGTGACCGAGGCCAACATCGCGTGGGAGCTGGCGCAGACTCGGCGGCAGTGCGAAAGCCCCCTGGGTATCGGCCCGATCATCTTCGCCGGGTCGTCCGTGCTGGGCAACCGGGGCCTGATCCGCGCCACGGCGGACGCGCTCCAGGCCGACGGCCTGACCTATGGCAGCGTGGAGCTTGCCAAAACGCTGGGCGACGACGACCTGGCCCGGCTGGCCGAATCGCGCACCGTGCGCGTCCACAGCATCGGTGCGGACGAGATGGGGACCATGGACGAGCCGACGGCGGTGGAGCGGTTCGTCCGGGCCGCCCGCGAGCGCAACATCCGCGTCTGCTACGTCCGCCTGTTCACTTTTGGGCTGACCAAGGACGCCGACGTCCTCCACGCCAACACGGACTTTCTGCGGCAGATCGTCCGGGGCATGCATGAGGCGCGGCTGACCGTGGACGCCGGGCCTGCCCGGCCCTACGCCGACGACGCGCGCGGCGGCGGCGGGACGCCGGGGCTGGGCCTGCGCCTGCTGATAGCCCTGGGCGTCGCGGGCGGGTTGCTGCTGCTGCTGCGGACCTGGACGGGGATCGGGGGACGCGCCTTCGCGCTCGCCCTGGGGGGCGTCGTCCTGCTGTGCCTGCTGCTGGCCGTGCCGGGCACGTCGCCCAAGGGCCGCGAGGTGCTGGCCTTGCTGTCGGCCTGCGTCTTCCCCACCCTGGGCCTGTGCGCCGTTCCCCTGCCCCGGACCGGCGGCCCGAATGAGCGAGGCGTGGCGGCCCTGGGGCGGGCGCTGGCGGTCTACGCCAAGATGACCGGCGTGACCGCCATCGGCGTCGTGCTGGTCGTGGGCCTGCTGGCGGGGCGGCTGTTTCTACTCAAAGTGGACCAGTTTTTGGGCGTCAAGCTCGTTTTGGTCACGCCGGTCGTCTTGACCGCAGCCTTTTACGGGCTGGGGCTGGCCGCACTCGGCCCCCGCGCGGGCTGGGACGAGCGGCGCGAGACCGTGCTCCTTTGCCTGCGGTCGCTGGCCGCCCGGCCCCTGCTGGTCGGCCAGATCATCGCGGGTGTCGTCGTGCTGGTCGCATTGGCCCTGTTCGTGGCCCGCAGCGGAAACGACCCCGGCGTGGGCGTCTCCGCCACAGAGTTGAAGACCCGCGCGCTCTTGGACCACTACCTGCTGGTCCGCCCGCGCACCAAAGAGTTTTTATTGGGCCACCCCGCCCTGCTGCTCGGCCTGGCCGCCGCAGCGGCGGGCCGGGACCGGCGCTGGACCCTGCCCCTCTTGGTGGCCGGGGCCATCGGGCAGTCGTCGCTGCTGGACACGTTCTGCCACCTGCACACGCCGCTGCTGATCTCGGCCCTGCGCGGCCTGATCGGCTGGGCGCTGGGGGCCGTCATCGGCGCGCTGGTCTGGGTGATCATCACGCGGTCGTCCGCCCGCCGCCCCGGCGTTGGGGGGGCGGCGTGACGCGGCTGCTTTTTTCCGGCTACTATGGCTACGGCAACGCCGGGGATGAGGCCGTGCTGGCCGGGCTGGTCGGTGCGTTCCGGTCGCTCGACCCCGAAGGCGGTTGGGAGATGACCGCGCTTTCGGGCGACCCGGCGGGGACGCGGGCGGCGCACGGCATCGGGGCCGTGGGCCGCTACAAGCCATCCGCCCTGCTGCCCGCGCTGGCCCGGACGGACATCCTCTTGTCCGGCGGCGGCAGCCTGCTCCAGGACGTCACCTCGGCCCACGGCATTTTCTACTACCTGGCCGTGGTCCGCCT
>JAABUO010007970.1_pt1 | contig 12025 bp, 10 predicted proteins | sample 5559291 | NCBI WGS metagenome assembly JAABUO01 (sample SAMN10711878, study PRJNA513372) | rock metagenome | isolation source: Antarctica rocks | place: Antarctica: Victoria Land, Finger Mt sud
CATCCCTGGTGTGACCGTCCTTTGGCGCGGCTCCCTCCGCCTTGCCGATCTTACCCTTATGTACCGCGTCTTTCACCCCCCATCCTCATCTCCTTAAATGTGGGCAAAGGTAAGCGACTGGGCGGGGTGGCGGCCTTCGACGTTGTCAATCCGGGGTCCGGGCGCGCTCCGCGCGAGGATCCAGCAAAGGCTATTACGGCACGGCGGCGCAGCCACCCGTGGCATCCACGGTCAGCGTCTCGGGGCGGCCGAGCCCGAACGGGAAACCGGGCTCTCGATAGCGGACGACCACGACGCGCCGCCCCCTCTGGCAGGTCTGCGACACGCGCACCGAGGACACGTCCGCCCTGGCCTGGGACACAACGCCCGCCACGGCGGCGGCGATGGCACGATCCTGGGCGGAGCGCGTGGGAGAGTTCGTCGCCACAGGCGCGGCGGCTGCCACGGACGCCGCACGCTCGACCTCACCCTGCAACCCGGTCAGAGTCTTCGCCACGGATCCGCCCCATCCGAGACACACCATCACCACGGCGGCGACGACGGCGATGCGGATGACGGCACGCAACACGCGCATGGCGACGTTGATGGCGACCAGGATGGCAACGCCGACGGCCGCATACATCAGGAGGGTCTGTTGCGACATACTCCACCTTTCCTCTCGCGACGCGCACGCCGCTGCAAGCCGCGCTTTTGACGCGCGTTTAGCGTTGGTTAGATTTTTCTTTTGCCGGGCCCGACATCTACAGGGTAGCAACGTTCGCGAGGGTCGGGCCGGCCTTCCTCCTTTCCCCCCTCGGAGAATTTACAGACCGTGGCCCTCACAGCGGGACGGCGAGGTCACGCAGCGAGCCCCATCTCCATCGGGCTAGCCGGTCCTCCCTCCATTGCCGACCTGATAGGCGGCGGGGTCAACCTAACTCAGCCCGACGCAGGAGTGATTGCAGACCACCACAGGTGAGACCGCGATACAACACTTTCGATCACGGCATATTCATCATACTTATGTCTATAACCTCCTTCTTAGCGACCTGGCTGGCGATCGACGATCGGGTAGGGTCCCCACGATGGGGTCAAGCGTAGCCCGGTCCAGGATGTCGTGGTGACGGGTGTCAGCTACCGTCGCCTAAAGGCGAACGGCTTGCGCCTCACCGACCGAGGCCGGTGGACACGATAGGGTCGCTGACAAGACCCCGCCAGAAGCGGACATGCCCCTCCTGGCAAGGAGCGTGGCTTTGATGTTGAGGGCGCCATTGCGGTCGGCGTTGGTCCGATGCCCGCACGGGCGACACCAAAACTCCGACTGTGTTCTGCGGTTGCCTTTGTGCCTGAACGAACACCGGCTGCACGTCTGGCTGGTATAGCGAGGATCGACGCTCTCGATCCTGATCCCCCGCTCCTCACATTTATAGGTCACGAACGCCCGGAGGCTGGCAAACGACCAGGCGTGAAGCCTGCGTTGGCCGCCGTTGGCTCTGCGTGCCTTGACGCGGGAGCGGATATTGGTCAGGCTCTCGATGGCGAGCGTCGCCCCTGCGGGTGTTCCTGGGCGATACGTCTGCTCACGACATGATCGTGGTCCCGACGACGGCGAGCAGTTTTCCCTGATAGGCGTTTGGCACTCTTGGTTCCTTTCTTCTGTAGCGCGCGGCGTAAGCGGAAGTCGCGGGCTTCCAACTCACGCCAGCACCGCTTGCCCATGAAGCGGTTGTCGCTCGTGACGGCCGCGCGATTGACGCCGACGTCCACACCAACCACCTCGTCGGTTGACGCAATCTCCGGGGCTGGAACCGCTACAACCACATGCAGATCCCAGTGGCCGCCATGGCGCACGAGATCGGCTGTGGCAACGGGGTAGCCCGCATATTTTCGCGCGTAGGACGGGATAATGAAGGGGATATGCTGCCGGCCGTCTGTCGTAGAAAGGTTGACCATCCTCGCATCCCAATCCAGCTTATAGATGTGGAGGTTATACCGAGGCGGACGGGCGTTGGAGTGGGGAGCGGAGATCTTCTTGCCCGTCTTTTTAAGGGCAAGGGCGCTCTTAACGGCTTCGGTGGCCTTCACTCGTGCCTGGATATGCAGATCGCTCACCAGACCAGGCGCACGCACTTTACTGTCACGGTAGGTGGCATGGTGCAGGGCCGTTCCGTTCTTCTCCTCCACACTCCACCCATACGTACACACCATGTTAAAGGCGCGTGTGAACTGGCAGATGGTCTCGTTCAGAGCGCCCGCCTGCGCGGGAGACGCCTTTAGTCGAAGGGTAATCGTCCTGTCCATGATCTCCTACTCGCCCTGATGTGAGTGTGGTCGGTAACAACTCACGATGAGGGATCGCATTCCCCCGTCGCCTAAGGTGCGACGGTCCCCTGAGATGGTTCTTATGGTCGATGAAGGGACACGGATCCGATCCGATCCATGCGGCGGTCAAGGACCACGGTTCGGGTGATAGGCGAGGCACCGCACGAGGTATACGGTATAATCGCGCACGTCGACGCCCCGCTCCTGCTGCGTCTGCAGCAGCCAGTGGTATGTCAGGGCGAGCGCGGCGATGATCGCCGCGCGGGACTGCGTCGCGAGATAGTCGGCGTAGCGCGCATCCCCCCCGTCGCCTGGGGACGCCGCTGCGGCGTCGATGATCGCCAGGATCTGATTGGTCGGCAGTTCGTCGTACCCGACGTGCGCGCCGATCGCGCACTGCGCCCGGATAAGCTTGTAGATCGCGCGCAGTTCGGCGTCGAGTTCGTCCGTCGTCAGGTCGGACCAGGGCATCACCGCGCCCACGGCCAGATGGGTCGGCGTCACGGATGCCTCCCTCCTTTTCTAGGGATCGGCCGCGCCACAAGCGACGCGATACCCCCTCAATGAAGTAGGCGGCCCTGCGACGGGAGTGCCGCATACTGCGGCGCGAGAGGGCGCAGGGGGACTCCGCCCGTTGGAGCTGAGGGCCAGCCCGGCGTGGGGCGTCGCCCGGCGCGGGAAAGGGCACGTCGGCGGGAACGCCGGCCTCGCCGTGCGCATCGGCCACGGCGAGCATGGCCCGATACGGGAAATCGTCGCCCCCGTCATCCTTGAAGGCCGCGGCGCGCGCCTTGTACGCGACGAGGAGCGCCGCGTAGACGATGGTCGGCCCTGCGGCACGACAGATGTCGATGTAATCGTCCTCACCGATCCCACGCGCCGCGATGTCGATGAGGAGGGTGGCCTCCGCGTACAGTTCGCGCTTGGCTTCCCCCTTCTGTCGGCGGACGAGGTAATGCAGGCCCCGGCGCACCCCCTCGAGCAGGGATGGGGTGAGGATGCGGATGTCGGACTCGATGCGCGCGCGATCGACGGGCACGGGGACGGCGCGCGGTCCCGACGCGGCGCCCACGGTCCCAGACGCAGGGGCATCGGGCGCGGGGCTAGTCATCATCGTCCCCGTCCGCGTCGCGCAAGAAATCAGGGACCGTCGTGTCCCGCTCCGCGCGGGATAGGGGGGGAGGCAAGTCCTCCGGCGGCAACCCGTCTCCAACAGCAAAGGACAGCCCTCGCGCCGAACTGTCCCGCGACGCCGGGGCGGCAATATCTTCGACGGGCCGCCGGCGTCGCGGGATTGGGATGTCCGCGGGCGGTGAGGTCCGGGGCGACGCGATGACAGGCTGTGGCGTCGGCGTGGCCGGCGGAGAGGCTGCCGTGGGGAACGACGTCGCCCGCGCCTGTCCGATCCCGTTGCCATGGGAAGCGACGGGCTGGAGGCGCCCAAGATTTCCATAGGTGCCGATCCCGGCGTCGCCGTGTCTGCGGAAGAACTCGATCGCCACCGTGAGTTCGTCACAGTCGCGGGGACCCAATATCCCCCATGGAGGCTCCTCCCGTGGTCGCGCGCGCCCAAGCGGCGAGAGGAACGCGAAGACGCCCCCCAGATCAGCCCTCGCGCGAAACGGTGGCGCCGACCTCTCCTCCAGCATAACCGCGAGGCCCTCGGCTATCTCGAGCGCGCCGCGCGGATCATTCACCGCCAACACCTGGGTGCCGAGGGCCGTGCGTCCGTGCAGATTGCACAGATCAACGATGCTTCGCGCCGAGAGCCAACAATTGATCGCGGGTCCTTCCGCCACACAGGCCTGTTGGTGCGCGTCGCCGTGGCGAGGGTATCGCGCCATCGACAGACAAGGCACCCCGACGGTCAGGGGACACACCTTGGGGATGACGAATTTCTCCATGTCGTGTGACCTCCCTTCCTTCTATCCGACTATCCGAGGCGTTTGTGATCGGACCGTGACACTCTGCGGCCGTTAAAACGGCGCGGCTTCTTGGGCCACGCACGCGGGTAGCCCCGTCACGTTAGCGCCCAACGGCGGTGTCCCCGCCGGCTGCCAATCAGACGCATCCCGCGCTCGTTTCAGAATGTTAATGGCCGCGTTGTGGTCGCGGTCGAGCGAGGCACCGCACGCCTGACAGGTGACCCAGCGCACGGACAGCGTGATCTCCTGCGTGAATCGCTTACCACACTCGGAGCACGTTTTCGATGTGTAGGACGGGTCCACGACGCTCACCTGACGGCCGGCGCATGCTGCCTTGCGCGTGAGGTGATTGGCGAGATAGCCCCATCCGGCATCGAGGATGCTTGTGGAAAGGTGATGGTTACGCGTCATGTTCGTGATACGGAGATCTTCGATCGCGATCAGGTCGTGCGAGCGGACAAGACCAGCCACGAGTTTGTTGAGGTAGTCCTTGCGCCGGTCGCCTATCCGCTCGTGCTGGCGCTGCACCTGGACGACGGCCTTCTTCCGATTGCTCCCGCCCTTCTGACGTCGGGCGATACGCCGCTGGATAATGCGGAGTTTGGCCTGTTCCGTGCGATACCAGCGTGGGTTCTCGACCGTTTCACCGTCGCTTGTGGTTAAGAGGTGCGTGAGGCCCACGTCGATGCCGATAGACGTGCCCGTTGCCGGTAACGGTTCCTTGTCCGGTATAACGCAGGAGAAGGCAGCATACCATTTTCCCGCCTTCTTGCTGATCCGCACCGTCTTGATGTCACCCTCGATGGGCCGGTGCCAGCGGACAGGGATGCGACCGACGCCATGGACCTTGAGCCGCCGTCCGTCGCTCTTGAAGCCGTTGCCTACCTCCTTCAGCCCGAAACTCGTCCAGCGGTGTGCGCCCCGAAAGCGGGGATAGCCGGGCTTGTCGCCTGTACGCAGACGCCGGAAGAAAGCCTGAAAGGCTGTATCGAGGTCGACGGCCACAACCTGAAGGATATGAGAATGGACCGATGCGGCGTACAGATTTGTCGCCTTGCGTTCCTTCACGCGCCGCAACTGAACCGTCTTGGTCACGGTCTCTTGGTGTTCCTCCCACGCCTGCTTACGCTCCGCCAGCAAGTCATTGTAGAAGTGACGCGTCGTGGTGAGGATCGACTCCATAGCCCGCTCCTGCGTGCGGGACGGATAGAGTCGATAGGCAAATGCCTGGCGCATGGAGCCTCCGCTGAGTAGAACGCTTGTCCGAAGTATAGCAGTAGATGGGGCTGAAGCCACGCGAGCAACCCCCCTATCCACACCGGCTACAGCCCCGTGGCTTGCGGCGGGTTCCGTTTGTAGTCATATGACGATGATTTTCCGCTCGTGCTCCTCGGGGAACCGCGTGGTCTGCGGCCCTCGCTCGTGCGCGAAACGTGAGTCAGTGATCATCGTTTCCTACATCGTCGTCGGCGTTTCTCGACGCCGCGGCTTGCCACAATAGGCGCGCAAGGTAGCGTGATCCGCCGTGTGGTGGACCGTCCGGTTGTTGCACTAGGCGCCGCGTTGACTCCCGCGCCGGAGATGGTAGCGTTTCAACGGACAGTTCCGTCCGCAGCGCCCCCGCCGTTGTCGAGTACCAACAGTTCGTCCACGTCCCGCGCGTCCACGTCCGGCAATCGCTCCAGTTCGGCGCGAACGGCCGCCGCGTCGTCGCCGGCGGCCGCATCCAGTTCCCCGCCCTTGGCCCGGCGGACGAGCTCGGCGTCGAGGGCAGCCGCCTCGACCCGGCCGATGGCCTCCTTCGCGGCGAGGAACGTCCGGCCTAACGCGCACGTCGAAACTTTGCCGCCATCGGCGACGACGAAGAGCGCGCGATAGCAGGGCTCTCCCCCGCTGTCGCATGGAGCCGCGGTGTTCACCGCCCACAACTCCACGCGGCCCAAGCGCTCGTCTTTCACATATGCAATCATTAGCCTCTCCTCGAACGTTAATCCCCCTCAACTCTATCCCATCGCGACCACACACGGCCATTATCTGTCCCCGCATCGTGACGACGTAGGTGCCGATCGGCCGCAAAAGAATCGTCGCGCCCGATCACGACTCGCTACTTGTGACTCGTGTGCGGCGCGACGGCCGCACCCCGCCCCGGCGTCCAGCGCCTCGCTGGGGCGTCTCCTCCCCCTGACGTCGACCGCCCTCGACGCGGGGGCTAGGCTGCCGCCGGGAGCGGGGGCAGATACGGGCGCACGTCCTCGCCGCGCGCCGCGAAGGCGCGGGCGACCGCCCCGCAGAGGAGCGCGTGCGCGGTGGCAAGCGTACCCGCGCGCGCGCGCGCCTTGACGAGATCGCCGAGGTCGTTCGCCCCGGGGCACGGCGTCGTCGCGGGGTAGAGCCCCTCGGGCACGTCGGACTGCTCGTCGAGCCGCCCGGTGAACTCTTCGACCCCGCGCCGGCCGGCCTCGTCGTCGTCGTGGACGATGACGGCCCGGTGGGACATCAGGATGTTCGAGACCTCGCCCGCCTGCACGGGCGTCGGGCGGCTCGTGCGGTAAGCGCACGCGACGAAGCCCAGCATCTCCGCAGCCATGACGTCGAACGGCCCCTCGACGAGGATGACGATGGCGTCCGGCGGCGCGGCCATCGCGGTGTCATACCCGAAGATCATCGGGGAGATGAGCTTCAGGTTGAGATATTTCTGGGGGAGGTCCTTGCGGCCCTTGTGCTTGGGGATGTCGCCGACGACGCGCGTCATGATGTCGCGCACCCGCCCCCCCGCGAAGTCGGGCACGATGATGCGCGGCATGTGCGTCTTCGCGACGGGCTTGCCTTCGTCGTCACGATACCAATGGGACGCGTAACGCTCGGTCCTGCCATCGCGGTAGAAGACGCCGACCTCGGCCATCGCGCCCAGGGCCGCCTCGAGGCGGCCGGGATCGGGATAGTGTCGCGCGAAGGCCGCGCGCAGGTCTTCCCCCGAGCGGAGCGGCTGCTGGCGCGCGTATCCGATGCCACGCGCCTCAACGATGCGCCGGTCGATCCCGCGCGACGCGAGGTAGCCGCGCGCTATGGGATCCTCGGCGAGGGCGCGCCGCCAATGCGGGAGGCACACCTCCTCCAGCGCCTCCCGCTGCAGGTCGGTCAGCGCGGTGCGCGGCGGCGCCGCGCGGCCGGTCGAGACCGACCCGCCGGCCGCGGCGCACCGCGCCCCCACGCCCCACGCGTCGGCTCCATCATCGTGCTCATCGACACCCGCGTCGGCGCCGCACTCACCGCCGCCCCCGTCCGGCTCGGACGCCCGGTCGGCCGGTCGCGCCGACGCGACCGAACCGATCGGCGGCGCCGAGGTCATCCGCAGCTCGACCGGACGCGGGCCGCGCCTCACGCGACTCGCGGGGCGGGGGGCCTCGTCGCGCGCGAGCATCACCCCGGCGCGATCCGCCAATGTGCCGGCCGCCTCCCCGAAATCGCAATTGTGGATCCTCTGGTACAGCCCGAAGACATCCGCCGAGAAGCCGCAGTTGAAGCACTTCGCGACGATGTCGTAGCGGAAGCCCGGCGGGTGCAACGTGAGGTTTGGGTCGCCCTGGTCGTTATGGTTGGGGCAGCGCGCGGTGGTCTTATTCCCCCGGCGGTCGACGTCCGCGAGCCCGATCCATGCGGCCATCGTGGGGTCCGTGACGTCGAGCCTCCGCTTGATCTCCTCCTTCTCCTCCTCGGTCACACGGCCGCCGGGCGCGCGCGGTATTCCGGGCATAGACCATCTCCTCATGTTCTACCTATGCTCTACAATTTTACGATGAAGCGCGGGCGCGCGACGCGTACGTGTTCACGTCGCCCCTCGCCCGTTGCATCGATCGAGAGCAATCCGACTCCATAATAATTGCCGCATTCACCCGCCTCTTTTAAGGGGCGGGTGAATGCGGCCCCTCCTTTTTGTGGTACAGGTGGGTGCTGACCCACGCGACCTTTGTGGTCGATTGTGTATTGGGCAAAGACATGTTGCACACGAGCTAGAGCGCGTGGGCCTCACGTCTATCCGCGAGGCACACACACGCCGCGTTCAGCAGTCCCTGCGGCTGACATGTAGACGGGCGGGTAGCTGTGCAACATGCTCTTGCCCCTAACACTTTGTGGTCGATTGCCGCTTTCCGTCGGTGTCGTAATAGCGATAACCTCCTTTCAACTCTCCGCAGAGTTGTCCAACCTTCCCGCGCGGCGTCCCGATCATCAATCCCTTGCGCAAGCCAAAGACAACCCCGCTGCTGTACGGCGCGCGCAGGCCACCCGGCGCGGGCTGCGTGTCGTGTAAGCGACGCCGCACCGCGCGGTAGCGATCATCAATGACCACGAACGGCCCCGGCGCGAGAGAGGCGTCACGCCGCACCGCCAGGGCCAACGCGAGGGCATCGGAACAGTGGGCTTCGAAGCGATCAGCTTTCTTGCTACTGGATTTCTTGTAGCCGTAGCCCTCGCGCAGCGCCTTCGTCTCGTAGCCCCTGAAGCGCGCGACCAACGTCCCTCGTTCTTCCAGCAAGGTGCGCACCCTGGCCTTGCCAATTTCAGCGGTACTGAAGTGCTTGCCGTAACGGTGTGCGCCGTGGTTGAAGGCCACATCCTCCAACCCGACGTTGGTGATCGGATAGGTGTCACACAACACGGTCAAAACCTTGAGGCGCACCTGGACCAGCACGAGTTGACTCGGCGCGATCCACCCAGGAGAGCGGCGACGATTGCTGAAGCGCTGTGGTCGGCGACGGCATGTGCGGGAACGACGCGCCCGGCGTAGCTGCCGACGTTCGGCGATCTTGCGCACGATCTTCTCTTTGTCGGGCACATCAACCTTGATATTCAGGAGGTTCTCGTTGCCGCAGACGACGGCGTACCCGTCATACTTGGCGCCGGGGTCGACGCCCAGTTCCGCGTCGAGCCCGCCCGTCCGTGTCTCCACGGTCAGGCGGATGCAGTACTGGTCGAGCTTGTTCCAGAAGCCCGTGGCCTGCCCTCCTTTGACGAGTTTGCGCGCCTTCGACGGCACGGTCGGCGTGAGCGGCGTCCCATCGACACCAATCACCGGGATTGAATGACTAATCGTTGACATACAACCATCCTTTCGGATGTCTTCTCGCGTCGGGGGTGCCCGCCGGGCGTAGGTGCGCCGAAACGTACCGTGCTATTGAAGGGTTCTAGCGAAGGGGTCCGGCCTCGTGAAGCAGTCGGACGTTCTTGTAGCCCTGCGGAGCGTCTGCATCGGATGATGCCCCCTAGTCAAAACTCCCGCGCACGTTCGCCGCGCGCGGTCGGTGATACCCTCATTTCAAGCCGCCGCTTTCAAGCGGCGGTTCTTGACCCCTCATCCACCGAAACGCCCAGTGGGACCGACGCACGCTGCGGTATGGCGTGTCGGCATGCCGCGCCGGGACAAAAAGGTTTATGGACAGCCGGCCTATTGGGCCCGCGCCCGGTGGCGGATCGGATAGTATCCGATCCGCCGCGTATCGAACCTCGCCGTCACGGCGCCGTGGCCGCGGCCAAGACCCGAGACGATTGGTCGTCTTTCTGGACGGCGACCGTACCCGTCGGGTGGACCATCACCTCATCGTCGGGGTCGATAGCGTCCGTCACAAGATCCCCCTCTCGATCGGTAGCATACCCCCGCGCCACCCGCTTCCGAAGCCACGCCCGATGCACCTTGATGTTACCCCATTTCGCGTCTCTCATGGGCGCGACCGGAGCAACGGTAGGCTGCCGACACCCGTGCGGCCGTCATGCGCTCTCAAGCGCGCCAGGCTCACGCGACCTCGCGCACCAGACCGACCGCGAGGGGCCCGACGAGAAAACGGGACAGCCGCGTTTTCGCGAGGCGCGTGTGCCTGAAACGCGTGTACGTGAGGTAGAGCAGCGTGCGCGCCCGTGTCACCCCGACGTTGGCCACCGCCGTCTCGACGAGCAGCGCCTCGGCGCCCTCCTCGAGCGCGTAGCACGTCGGTAGCACGCCCTCGTTCAGCCCCGGCATGAACACGATATCGAACTCGCGGCCCTTCTCCCCGTGGATCAGCGAAAGGAGCACCCCGTTGGTCTCGCTGCCCTCCTCCTCCGCGAGCGCGAGCAGGAACGCGCCCAGGTCGGGCTCGCGCGCGGCGAGGTCGCGCAGGGCGGCGATGTCCCGTATGGCCCCGTGCGGGTCGTGCCTGCCGCGCGCCGACGCGACCCGGTCTATCTCCGCCTCGCGGACAAGCGCGTCGACCAGGCCGGGCGCGTCGAGGGCGTCCCACGCGGCCGATAGGACGCCCTGTAGGCGCACCACGAGGTCGAGCCCGCGCACCTGGGCGGGCTCGAGCCCAGCCGGGTAGCGCTCCCGCAGCCCGGCGACGGTGGGCGCCGACCCCGCCCGATCGAGGAGCGCGGCCAAGTCGGCCCCGTGCAGCGCGCCCGCGACAACCCGCAGGGCCGCCGCATCGGACTCGTCGCGGGCGAGCGCGCACCACGCCCGGATCACCCCACCGGCCGGACAGGCGACGAGCTTACCGACCCTCCGACGGACGGGAATGCCGCGGGCGCGCAACGCCGCGCGGAGCTCTTCGTGCTGCCCCGCGTTGCGGCATAGGATCGCGACGCCGACCTCGGAAAACGCGCCGTCGGCCACCCCATGATCGACGAGACGGTCGATCTCGTCGGCGATCCAGGCCGCCTCGTCGCGCGGGGTATCTTCGGCGTGGACGATCGGCGCCGGGCCGTCCTCCGCGCGCGCGGGGATCATCGGCCTGTCGCCCGCGGGCAGCGGGGCCGCGATCCAGTTGGCGAGGGCGACGATGCGGCGCTGCGAGCGGTACGCGAGCTCCAGATGGTGGCGCTGCGCGCCGGGGTGCGCCTCGTCGAACAGGTCGAAGATGTCGAGCCGGCCGCCGCGCCACCCGGCATAGATCGACTGCCGCGGGTCGCCCACGACATAGAGGCGGCCGTTCTGGGCGAACCGCTCGATCAACGCGCGCTCGTAGTCGTTGACGTCGTGGTATTCGTCCACGACGACATACTGGATGCGCTTGCCGAGATCCCAAAGCAACGCGGGGTGCTCGTCGATGAGCTGCAGCGCGAAGAGCACCAGGTCCGGATACTCGAGAACGCCGTGCCGGCGCAGGAGCCGTCGGTGGGCCCGGCACGCCGTCGCGGTCAGCGCGGCGGCCTCTTGATGGGCCAGCGGGCAGGAGGCCCCGACCTTCGCCGCGCTGACGAGCGCGGTGGCCTGCGCCTCGTCGAGGGCGAGGCCGTGCGCGCGGGCGACGGCCACGGCCGCCGCCCGCGCCGCCTCGCGCTGCTGTTCCGCGGTAGCGAGGAACAACCGGCCACCCATGACGAGATGCGGGAGGTACTCGCCCGCCCACTCGGTCAGCAGATGGAAACAGGCGGAGTGGATCGTCGAAATCATCACCCTATGCCCGTCCTCTCCAAGCAGGCCGGTCGCACGCTCCTTCATCTCTCCCGCGGCGCGCCGGGAATAGGTCACGCACATGAGCCGCCCGGGGTTGACACCGCGGGCGATGGCCCGCGCCATGTGGTGCGTCAGGACACGCGTCTTGCCGGAGCCTGCCCCGGCCGTGACACGCGTCGGGTAATTCGGGTCCGCGTCGACGGCGTCGGCCTGATGGTCGTCGAGGGTATCGCCCACGGCTCACCCCCTTTCATGGGTAGGTATTGAAAGATAGGAGAGAAAAAAGGAAGAGCCAGTGGACTCTTGTGTAGCATCACAGTGACAAAACAACGATGGACACAGGAGAACACACATGGCTCATCCAGAGGACGTA
>JAABUO010007972.1_pt1 | contig 12023 bp, 19 predicted proteins | sample 5559291 | NCBI WGS metagenome assembly JAABUO01 (sample SAMN10711878, study PRJNA513372) | rock metagenome | isolation source: Antarctica rocks | place: Antarctica: Victoria Land, Finger Mt sud
CATTACTGTTGTCTATGTTTTTGCGTTAGGTGTTTTGCTAGCAAGCAAGCATGCATGCACTGTATGCCAAGACAGAACGCACATGCCAGTCAATGAATGCAGACACACAGACTCCTGTGAGAAGTGCATTGGATTAGGGTGAATGCAGACATGGTGCAGATACTGCTGAGGACATACCCTAGGGATCACCATCTCAAACCACTTGCCTACAAGAGGCAGCTGGTACACAAAGGTTTCTGCTGCAAGCAGATGGTCGTGTTGTTGCTTGATCAGCTTTTTGCCATCAGGGCCATCTTCCAGGGTCAGCGTGATGTACCAGTTCAGGCGGAAGTGTGGGATGCCGTATATGTAGCACAAGGTATCACCATGCATCATGACGAGGTTGCCCGTATCGTCGAGAGCTGCGGTAGCAAACTTTCTCATATGCAACGACAGTCAGGAGATGACTACGGGGTACAGGCAGCCATAACGCCGATGCCGAACAGCAAGACCACAATGCAAAATAGCTGATCACTGAATCCGCATGTCATATGCGCGTCATGTCGCTGAGGTGCACGTACACATTTCTGACGTCTCCCAGCTCGCTTTGCCACGATTCAACAGGCCCCACAGCTTGTAGGCCATGTACACAGCTTTATGTCCCTTAAGCCACATTTGAGGGTGGACAAGCTGGCAATCATCAGTCCAGTACCGCTCTGTGAACTCGGCAACGGTGACTGGATTCAGCATGCCGTTGGCGACCTTTCCTGCTTGCGATTTAGGGTCATTCATGGCGCCGCAAGCTCGAGCACACCAGCTGATCGCTGTGCAGCGCTAAGCAGGCGCGCAGAGTGCAAAGCATGTGATAGCTCCAAGAAGTAACTGCGCAAGTGTCGACGGTCAATGCAGACTGGGATGAGTCACAGACAGTGTTCAAATGTTTGCACTCCTCTTAAGACTACCAACTTCATTGCCTGCCATTGGACAATTTGTGAGGGCCGTTGTGGACATCAATGCTGCCAATGCGGCTGCCTAGGTAAGGTTTGCCAGGTAAGCCTGATAGTCTGCTTGAAGAGTTGGGTATACTGTTGCCGCTCCTGGAGCTGTGCAACACCGGTTGTCCCCGTTGCTTCAAACTAGGCTCTGCTGAACCTGCGCAGAACCTCAACCAATGAGGTCGTCTGTGCAGAGTAATGGGTTGTCAGGAGCACTTCTTTCTGAAGTGTTTCAATTCAGCCTGGTCTGCACAGGCATAATGTCTTCAATTGAAGCTTGCTGTTGTATGGCTACAGAAAGCTATACCTTTGAGGTGCATACTGACTCAGCTATGCATGCCATATGGCAATGATCACAATCTCATATACTTGTTTTCACACTTACTTTGCACACGCCGCAGCACTGGCGCTCTTTTCTTCTGCAATGGCCTCTTCAGTACTTCTCTGTTCTCCAGCTCGGATGATTCTGAACTGCCATTGCTAGCACCATCCTGCCTGCCAGAGCTACCAGGAGGGTGCTGTTCCCTCTCTGCTGTACTGCCAAATCTCCCGCCAATTTGTCCCACGGCCTGCTGTAGCTGCTGTGGTCCTTGAGCAGAGCTACACAGCTCCCCAGAATGCTTGGGGTATACTTCTGAGTCTGTGAGAGTAGTGGGTTTGCTGATGGTAGGGGATCGTGGTGGCCGACTTACGCCTGTGTTGGGCAATGCCATCAAGGATTTCACATTGTCTGACCTCTCCTGCAAACAATTGATGTCATGTCCTTGTGCACCACATCTTGTAGTGAAACAGATCTGCAATATACCACAAAGACAGGCCTGGGCCATGGGCCAATGAATTTGCACATTGGCCCATGCAAATCAGGATCTTGTAGAAAGCTGTTGACTACCAGTTGTCAGGGCAGACTTGAGCCATTATGCAGAATTCATTGTGCTCCATGACTGCTTCCTCAACACAGCAGGCATTACCTTCAGACTAGAAATTGCATCTTGAAGGTCCACAACACTTGCGCTGCCTGCACTCTCTGCATTGACTGTTGGCTGCTGTTTGAGTTCGACAGAGTCCAAATCTGGCAAACAAGAGGTGTCACTGGGTTGGTGTGGCGCTGACATGTCTGCAGAGACATCACCGGAAAGAGCAGCTGCAACAGCTGCCTGCAGTCTCTCCTTGATCAAGCGATGCTCATTGGCCTGAGCACGAAGGCTGCTCACCTGAAGCCAAACTCACACTGTGGTCACTGGACTCTGTGTCCAGTCATACATTCTTGGGTGCCTAAATTCAGCAGACATGCATGCCGCGTGGTTGGTTTAGTGGTAGAATAGTACCCTGCCACGGTACAGACCCGGGTTCGATTCCCGGATCACGCATGAAATCAATCATCATGTATTTTGGGAGAAATTTTGGGCTCTTGCCTGGTGTGCGATGTCTCAACATGACAGGGTATGATGTGATGTGATTTATCTGTCTCAGAATCAAGCATGACAGATTAAATGCAGATGAAACACAAGACCCAGTGCCCACCTGGCCAGACAGCTGGCGGACAGTGGAGTCCCTCTCACAGCCCACAGCTTGCAGCGTCTGCAGCATACACCACTGCTCAAGGTGGTGACACAGCTGTGCTTGGGCTGCTTCAACATCTCTGGCTTACATGCTTGAACAGTTGTGCATGTATGGTGTTACACAGGACACGCTGAAAAGCTTGAGAAGCCATTGGGTGAAACTTTGCTGATGTTGCTCCGCTTATAGAGCATTGCATGTGGTCTTGTGGTCTTGTTGTGCCAGCAGCACATGGCAAGAATAAGTTGTGTAAAGCAGATACAGGTAAATGCTGCTTGTACTGCATGCATTCTGTCTGCAGACAAGTACATGTTCCAAGTTGTTGTCTGCAGCAGTCGCTATGCTCGCAGCGTTGGCATGCATAGGCTATTTGATATAATGCATTGCTGCTGCACTTTGAAATAACTATCACTGACGTGTGGGCAGCGCCCATGTGCACATTTGATTCCTTCCAGCATGGCAGCTATCCATGGTACTTTAGATCACCACACATTATTGGTTTGAGCCATATGCGTACCTGCAACTGAATTTCGGTGGACTGGCAGCGTTGCTGCAGCTGCACGAGGCTGTTCTCCTTGTCGGAGCTGCTCCTGCGTAGCTGCTGCACCTGCTCTTGCAGCTGCTGCTCACTCTGCTTGGCAGCTACCTTGCTGTTGTGCAGCTGCTGCTGAAGCTGCTGAATTGTCTGCTTGAACTCAGCTGCTTGACGGGCTTCTTGCTGCAGAGATACACACAGAAAAGTTGAACATGGAGTGTGTAGCATGTCCTACTTGTCACTTGCGTGTACATGCTATGCAATTTACTGAGTTCTGAGTGCAGATATATAACTTGGGATCTCAGTCAAAACAATTTTTTTGGGCATCACACGCAATGCTGACTTCTCATGTGTTAGCTGTACAGCTGCAATGGTGAAAGGCTTGCTTTGCACATTGACACCCTCCTTGAATTGAGCCAATGTGCACAGCGATCATTCACGATGGGCTTTGGCCATTCCCATGCTACACCCTCCATATGAGTGCCTGACAATCATACAACAAGCCAGCAAACTGCTGTCCATACTTTGTTCATGCAGGTCTATAGTGTACAGCATCTGCATGTTCAATCACTGCACACAGCAAAGGGGCGAGCGCAGAAGAGACCTGCAAGAGTGCGAGCTGCTGCTGCTGCCGCTGCAGCTGCTGTTGTGACGCGCTCAGCTCGTCACTCTGAGCTGCGAGCTGGCTCTGGCTCCTGTGAGCCTCCTCAGAGGCTTGAGTGCGCTGGTCCAGGGCTTGCTGCAGAATGCCTTCCAGCTCGGCAAGCTTGCCCAGGGCATTTTGCCTCTCGGCCTGAGCAGCTGCCTGCATGCATAAGGAAAAGCTGTTTAACCTTGATTCTGCAACATACTAACAGCAACGTTTTGCTTCTCTGGCATGCTGGCATGCACATGTTATATAGTTGGAGGTGAACGCTTCATGCAAGCACTATGGTCTATTCATTGGCACCAATGCATTGCAAAAAAGCTGTGACGTGAAGTCAAAGCAGTCTGCTTCTTTTGCAACCCAGCAGTGATGTGCCAAATGTGCAGTCATGCATGAAGTGCTCTCAAAGATGCGCTCATGATGCAAGTCTGATTGTTGTAGACCTGTTGACTTACTAGATCTTGCTTTGCAGCTTGTACAGTAGCAGCAACTGCGTGTAGCCTGTCCACAGATTCTGCCAAGTGCTGCCTCTCATCCCCACGCCTCTTGACTTCGCCCTGAGATGAATCCAGCTCCTGCCGAGACGCCACCAGCTGCGTCTGAGTTGTGCTCAGCTGCTGAGTCAGCTCCTTTTGAGATGCTTGCAGCCTCTGTACCTCGCCTTGTGTCTCTGCCAATGCAGTAGCAGCCATTTTAGAGGCCTCCTGAGCTTCAGACACAGCTACATCACATTGCTGCTGCACCTCAAGCAGCTGTGTAGAAGCTGCAGCATGCTGGGATGACACCTCAGCAAGCTCAGACCTCACTGACTCAAGGTGCTGAGCATGAGACCCCTGCCGTTGCTCAAGCTCAGTCTTGACCGATTCAAGCTCTTGAGTGTGAGTGAGCTGCAGCTGATGAAGTCTGTCTTGCATGGCTTGATCTGCAACCTCTGAGTTCTTGTTGGCTTGCAGCTGCTGCCTCAGCGTCTCAAGCTCATGCTGCAACTGAGCCGACTTTGCCTCTGCAACAACAAACGTAGCTCAGGAGCCTTCCAGCAGTTGCCTCATGTCAGGGGCGATCACAGGTCATGACATGATGGTAAAGCAACCTCCATGTAATGACGTGCTAATGGTGGACTTGATGACTGTCATGACAGGCTGATCGTTGGGCATGGGCAGGTGTCGCCTTGACACATGGCAGTCAATGGCTTGTTCACTCTCTGTGTGTCATCAACATTGCCCAGCCTATGATCATTGATTGATGTCTGAGTGAATGACTGACTGGTTGATCAATGAACTGACTGACTGACTGACAGACTGACAGACTGACTGATTGAGTGATTGAGTGATTGATTGATTGATTGGTTGGTTGGTTGGTTGGTTGGGTGGGTGGTTGATTGATTGATTGGTTGACCGATTGATTGATTGATTGAGTGATTGATTGATTGATTGATTGATTGATTGATTGGTTGATGATGCAGCAGGCAGATGATTGGACCGTACCAGCACAGTCTGCCAGCTGGGTGGCAGCAGCTGTCGACGCCTCAGCAACATCCTTGTGCTGAGTCAAGACAGCGCACTCTTCACGCAGGCGAGTCACTTGATCTGCCAGCTGCTGGGCGTGCTGTGCCTGCTGAGCATGCTGCTGCTGGAGGCTGTGCTGCTGCTGATTCAAACTGGAGGTGGCCTGCTGCAAGCTAGCCTCTGCTGCTTGCTGACCCTGTAGATGCAGCATACGCATTGATCATGAAGGAACAAAACTACCTAGAACCCTAAGATTGCCTTGTTGTTCATGCTGCAGCCAGTCTGGCTGCTGATCCTTGTCGACACATAAGACTTGTTTCACTGCAGGGACAATTATGTGCAGCAGTTTGCCCCTGACAATCCTTTTGCATCTCTGAACACCGCAGAATAATGATTTGGCCTGCCAGCCCTAAAGAATGCAAGCAGCCAGTCTTCCTGAGCCACAACAAAGCCTTCATAGCCTTCTGTTATGTTTGTGTCTTGTCATTTCGATTGCACTGTCTTGAGACAGGGAGACAGGAAAAATGAATGTGCAAAGAGCAAAGCCATTGTTCACAAAATATTGCTGCCAGCGACAGAACCTGAGTGGCAGCCTTTGGAGCCATTTTTGCATCTGAACCGCACTTCTGCTTTTGGTGGCGCTCACAACAAAGCATTGAGATGTAACAGCACCACTGCAATAATTTTCCACGTCAACAGCAACAGTGACAGCAACAATGACAACTACACTCACAGCAACAGCGCCGGTATTGCCCACAGCAATTGCAGTAACAACAGTGACAGCAACAGAAAGAGCAACAGTGACAGCAAATCAGCAACCATGAGTGTAACAGCAACAGTATTAGTAACAGCAACAGTCGAAGCAACAGTAAAAGCAACAGTGACAGCAACAGTAACAGCAGTAGTCAAAGCAACAGCGACAGCAACAGTGAGTGTGCAAGCAAGGAAGACAGCAGAAGTAGCAGTGCCTGAGTAGCAGCCTCCTGAGCCATCCTGGCGTTATACGCCTTCTTCTGCAGATCCAGCACTCGAGTGGCCTCCCCTCTGAGCTGCACCTTGAGCTCATCCACCTGCCCTCGCCACCACTCCACCTGCCCCTCCAGCTGCTGCTGCAACTTCTGATGACTACCTTGTAATGCTTTCAGCTCTTCTTCCTGACCAAAGACACAGTCACAAGCTGCTGATGAGGCATTCTGACAGCAGCATTGCATTTGACAGCAACCAAGCAACCACTTGATGCAGCAAGTATTCGACCACCCTGTCAATCAGTCAATCAATCAGTTATTTTATCAATAATGTACACAGCAGCGTGCATGCATGGAGCTCATAAGCATGCGTGGGATGAGAGCTGGAAATAAAGGTTTAGCATGATTGCAGCTGCATATGTCACAGCGACTCTAAGGGGACATGATGTGTTTCTGAGGCCGCTACAGGCCATGATCATGCAGTTTCTTTTATACAGGAATCAACATTAAGCGATATCCTCATATTGCATTTTGGTATTGCATGTGCATGCTGTCATGGTTTCTTTGCTTCTGCATCCTTCTTGTGCTGATTTGGAAGGCAGCTGCAAAGAGAGCAGCAGTGCCATGATCTCACCTGAGCCTGAAATCTAGTCATCCATGAGTCATGAACCTGCTGAGCCTGCTCTGTCTCCCTCGTCTGTCTCTGCAGCGCCTGCTGTAGGGAGCTGGCTTCAGACTGCATGTACTCACGGTCAGATGCATGGCTCTCCAGGGCCGACCTGGCTTGTTGCAATTCAAACTGCAGCTGTTCCCGCTCTTTCTGACTTTGCGACAGGCTGGCCTGCAGTGACTGCTCTTGGGCTGCGCTACGCTGGATGGTCACGTCAAGCTCTTGCTGCTGACGATGCAGCCTGCAGCAGCAAAATAGGCTCCAGTAACTTCAGCAATCTGGGGGAAGTGTTGAGCAGAATATAGTTAAAATGTTCTTTTGGTGCTAACAGCAAGAAATGTGAAACACATCAGGCAGAGCGCACTTGCTTACGTGCAGAGTGTGTCAGCCTTGGTCAGTCAATCAGTGCTCATTCTCGCAAATACGCGTCCGCACAGCGCATGCCTTGATGCATTTGTGCATCTCAGATGGAGTCAGCAGATTAAGCAGATAGTGATGAAAACAACATCGTTTTAAGTCATGACAGTACCCAGGCAGCAAGGTGCATGGTGTCAGCTATCCAGTTGAGTGATCTTGAGGCATCAGGCTGGCAGGCTGGCAGACACATGCACAACCAGACAGATGTGAGAGTTGCATACCTGTGGCTCAGACTAGACACTTCCTGGTCCCTGCTGCGGACAAGGGCTTCAAGCTGCATTTGGCCCTCCTGCTGCCTTGTGCCCTGATCATACACATATCACTCAGTACATCACTTGATGCAGCCGCACACAAGCTGAGCATGGCCGTAATGCACTGTATGATCATGCAGCCTTTATGCCTACAACATATGCATTTAGTGTTTTCGTTGAAGCAAGCATCACAATGTAACCATTTGCTGTGTCTACCAAACAGATGCAGAAAATGCAAGTTGATGTAGCAGTATAGTGATTCTGAGGTGTTGGCGCAGTTACCTGTTGCTGCCTTGCAAGCTGCTTTTCCAGCCTCGCATGTTCCTGAGCCAATGCATCGCGCTCAGACTCAGCAGATCGCTGAGCTGCCTCAGCATTTGCAACTCGCACTTCCTGGTGATGTAACTGGCTCTGTAGCTCCTGACTCTGCTGCTCAGCAGCAAGCAGCTGAGCTTCCAAACCTGCTCTCGCAGACGCCGATGCAGCTGCCTGCTCAGCCTGCTGAAGTGCATTGCCGGCGTCATGTTCATCCATGCCAGATATGCTTTCCTGACCTGCACAGGTGTGTTGCATTTTGCCTGGCACATCTTTAATGACTAAGATGGCCCGGTTGTGGATGTGTCATAGCCACGCTGGCCAAGCAAGATGAATTGCAGACAAGCTGTGTTTGCAAATGGTCATGTAGGCTTGACTGTTATGGCCTGTGTATTAGTACAGCTTGTCTCTTGTGACAGAAACAGGTGAATTGGCCAAAACTGCTAACGATTGTCAGCAATGCTGTAGCAGTGTCTTGCATGCAGGCACTGCCCTTGACCTTTGATGTATCTGTACAGACCTCAAGCAGCAGACAAGCTCAGTGCTGCAATTGAAGCAACACAGCTACCTGATCAGCTTCTGTCATTGTGTGTTGGCTCTCATCCACATACGCCCCCAAGCATGACAACAAGCTTTGCAAAATGTGCATGACTTGCATGTGCACCCATCATGCACCTACTGTGAGCACTATGTGGGTTGCTTGTTGTATGCCTTTCCTTCAGTGTTGTGACACGTTGCTGAGACACTGACCAAGTCAAAACGGTGATGAGAGCCGACCTGGGGTGGCGGCCAGGACAGTGCTGCGGCCAGTGGCTTGCTCCAGCCAGCTGTTGCAACGCCAATCATTCTTCTCTTTCTGCAACTGAGCCAACTCCTTCATGCACCAGCTCAGCTCCTGCACCACCAGGACCCCGGCAGCATCAGTGCAGTTGGAATTGCCTTGTGGTGGGTTGCATGCAAGCCTGGTGTGACATGATCACCTGACTCAGATAGCATGAACAAACAGGGCGAGCACCTCACAGCAAAGTTTAACTGACCAGGGAAGTGCAGTCATACTGGGCCAGCGCAGAGTTTCAACATGTACCCACGGATATAAAACTGGAGTTCAGGTGTATCTTGTTTGAGCATTGGGAGGTGCAATACCTCTGCTGTCTCATCCTGCCGCATCTTGGCTTCTGCCAGTGCAGCTTGAGCTGCCTCCCTGTCCGTGGAGGCAGCAAGCAGAGCAGCCTGCGAAGCCAAGCACTCAGTGATGCACGTAAAATGCAGGTCAGGTCGTCGTACGGCATTCAGACGTACTGCAGGACAAGCTGGGCTGCAAGTGAGGTGATACCTGCACCCTGTCCCCGTTGCCTGGCAATCCATCTTGCGGCCTTGTGCCTAGCGTATATGGGCCAGGAATACTTTCTCCCCTGGCGGTGTATGAGGACTGCTTCAGAAGCGCTTTGCGTGAGCCAAACATCACTTCCACCCTTGCAAAGAGTCACCGGTTGACGTGTCTCTCAGCCTGACCAAGCTGACCCTGAGGACTGTCAACATCGGGCACAATGCTTGGTGTAGGCGTGATGGCGCAGGGGCTGCAAAGAAAAATTAGCTAAGGTCTAAGCGTCACAGTAGGTCAAAGTGTTCTTTAACACCAAGCAGCAGCGAACGTTCAATCAGTGTGAGTCGCTGTTACGCGCTCAACTCAGGTGTTCTCATGTCTGAATGTGAGGGCCTATCGCAAAGCTATGCGCTTATCGAGCTGTCGCGTCCTCTCACATTCGTAGACAGCATCATCACGCTCACGGTTGTGACATATGCGCATGTTTGTATGCCGCGTGTGATCACCAGCTAAAGACTTGACAGCACTCGGGATACCGAAGTTCAACTGTTCGGCATGGCTTCGCTTACCTGCGCCAGCCATGTTCTTAGCGCTCAAAGCCAACATAACTTGTCCGTGCACCGTATTCACAGCTCGTGCCAGGCCCGCATGAGCCTATCAAGAAACCAGAGGAGGTGCAAAAGAGCAGCTGCAGGGAATTCCTACAGGGTTTCTTGTTCTGCAAGTGACTTTGAGGAAGGTGAGCTCATCAGCGGTGTCAAGGCTGGCGATAAGCTCAAAGTGAAGGAGTCCAGGATAGTATATCACTCCCCAAAGCACAAGGTAACAATTGCACAAAGCGCCAGGTCTTGGCTGCATTTCAAAGACACCAGCAAAATTGCACTGGCAAAACCCAATCACATGTTGCCAGATGCAGAGTTGCCAGCAATCACTGCACCATCTTCTTGTCATGACACAATGCATTACCAGCGCTTCGAAACACTTTGAGTATGTCAGCAAGGCAGCAATGGAAGGGTGTTGTTCAAACATCTGCATGTGCTTAGCAGCTAACATTGCATCATGCAGGAAGGCCTTGACCTGAACGGTATGGAGGGCGAACTGATGGAAGTCATAGAGAAATACCAGGGAAAGCAGTTGTCAGCAAATCTGCCGTACAAAACCTTGTTTATGATCCCAAAGGATGATGGCAAAGACCAGAAGTTGATTGCTCATCTGGTAAGGGACAATGCGAAGCATTCTTTGAGTGCACCATGCTGTATATACTGCTCACGTTGATCATGCATGATGCTTATCAGTTGATTGCATGCCAGATGACGTTTAAGAAGCATGTGTGCTTTTTAAGAATGGTACTGACACATGCATGCATGCTGCTGAACTCGACATTCTCAGCTGAATCATCCAACACTGTGATGCACTGCTTATGGGTCCAGCAATGTTTGCTGCAGGCAGCTGGAGAATTTGACAAGGTCTAGTCAGCTTCAGTGGCTCTGAAGAATGTTGATGTTTGGCAAGTGCTTATTGAACAGCCCCTCATAGTCTGTGCACACTTACTCCCTATTTGTTCAAGCTATGCAGTGTCAGTACTTGCCACCAAAGCAATCAATTGATCACAAATATGAAGCAGGGTGCAAAGTTTCATGGCCACAAGCAACAAAAGTTGACATCGCAGTGAGACAAATTTCAGTACCAAACACTATGAGATAGTTGAACATGATGCAGTGCATACGTGTGCAGGAGGTTTTTTAGTTCACCAGTGTGGAAACACTCAGCAATATGTGTATCAACACGTCGCTCACTCGATAATCATAATTCCTGTCTCCACGCAATGAAGTCTCCACGCTCAAATGCATTCTGTGTTGCAAAAGAAACATTGACATTCACTGCAGTACAGCTTGTGCAGTGTCAACATGCAGAAAGGCAATTGGGACACAACATGCAGGAAGGCATTAGGCAAACAACTTGAAGGAGGCTAAATGCCTATGCTATGAGTCATCTACACCAGGGACCTGCAGCAAGAGGCTTTCAAATCCCAGGCTGCCTTGACAATCTTCCTACATGCCTTGTGGTCGTTTAGATATGCGGCGTCATGCATGCGTACATAGGCATGCTGCGGGCTGCACATGGCAGGAAACTGCTGATGAAATGTCTTGTACCCACCCCTCAGTACATACATGTGAGGGAAAGTCAGGTTGGGATAGTCTGCCAGATGTTTCCGCCTGTCCATGTTGCGTAGGTAGCGGAACATGCGAGGGGCTCTCTCTGAGGAAAACTCACAATACAAAACAACAACTGTGCTGTGACCCTGAGCTGTGGCATTGCTGCCAAAGGTGAATGCTTCGCCATCATCAGGCTTTGCTATATTCACTGCTCCAGAGATGTGACCGCCCGTATGCTCATAGACATACCTACAGCCACAAAAGCAGTGTTGCTGCTGAAAACCTCTTCTCCAGATGTACAGAAGCCATTCATTGCAGTTGTGATTTTGATTTGTTGCAAGCATATCAGCTTGTAGCGACTGCCTTGAAAGAAATTCACCTCAGCGCTCAAGTATGCATTTGAAGGAGCAGGCAAATGACCATGACAGCAGATGCAGAAAGAGGCCTTTCCATCAAAGGCAAAGTGGGCCTTGTTAGTATTTGTACTGCTATCATCACAGGGTCATTATGTGGATACGTTATGCACAGGAAGCTTTGGTTTGCTTGATCAAGGTGCTCAGGATGGTCTTATGAAACTGCTACCCACAAACAAGGAGCTTTCTATCACATCAGGGCGGCCAAGACCGTGTATCTGTTGAACACAGGCAGTGTGATCGGTGAAAATGGTATTTGCTCACCTGCAATCTACAATCTTCAATGCTGTAAGCT
>JAABUO010007975.1_pt1 | contig 12019 bp, 14 predicted proteins | sample 5559291 | NCBI WGS metagenome assembly JAABUO01 (sample SAMN10711878, study PRJNA513372) | rock metagenome | isolation source: Antarctica rocks | place: Antarctica: Victoria Land, Finger Mt sud
ATTTGGCTCTTCAGCTGACTGCCCTCATTGGTGGTCACTGAGCAAGAAATGACCTGCACAAAGCACACTTCTGGTCAGCCTCTGCTTGAGTGCTAGCTATTGGTGCCCTCCAGGCTGGTCAGCTCTGACTGGCAGGAATACTGACAACAAAGTCATGATTTGCCAGATAGAAGACTTACTGGTCTTGACACTCCACAAGCACGGCCCAGTGCAGCCTTGGAAGGCACAAATACATAGGGAACGTTCTGCACAGCATTGCAAGGGGTGTCAGGGGCAGGCCTGAAGCAGGCAGCAGAGCATCAAGTGTCTGGTCTTCAAGGTGGCAACTGATACCTTGTCCTCAGCAAGCAGAGGAAGGTGCAGCAGAATCTCGATGGGTTCTGTGTCAGCAGCCATGACCACAAACTCTGAAATTCCACGGTTCAGTGTCTTGGTGGCTGCGTAAGACAAGATACTGGTGAGGCAAGGCTGAGGGAAGTAAGTGTTCAGGACATATACAGAGCAGATTTCACCTTCGTTGGCACCCTTGCGCAGCTGCTTATAGTTGGCAGCTTGCTGGACTATATCAAGAATGGTGTTTGTCAGCTGCAAGAACACGTCACACATCAGCAACTGGTCCAGTGCCGTCAAGGCTGTTTCGACAGCAGCCTCGATCTTGAACTCACCGTGGCGTCGGCCAACGGGTAAGCCTTGGGGTTCACAGCCTCAGCCATCTGGATCACAGGCCGATCACTACCCGCAGCTAGGAGAGTAAACTGGTGAGGAAATAAAGCGAAAGCGGCGACGGAAAGTTATGCAAATTTGCATAGCCTCCGGAGCTCCCGGCTGCTTTGTCTTAATCGTGTCCCCGAGATCAGCGGTGACTAACAGCAAAATTAGTAAAGATTGCCCGATTATGAGCTGGTCAACTTTGATAAACACACACGATTTCGCAAACCAGCTGCAGTCAGACAGTAAATCCAGCCATCAGCAGACAGACTGCACTGTGAATCTCAACATTTGCTTGCTTAGGCCTGCTTCTTCTGTATGTTTACTCATGCAGTTTTTCTGCTTCTTCTTCAGCATTGCTGAGAAGTTTGACATGTCAACTGCGGATGGCTGGGGAGCAATTACAGGCAGCGAATGTGGCTCAAGTGTGAGTGTTTGCTATCTGCAGTGTGTGCTGTGCACGATGGATATGTGCTTCAAAAGTCCATTACAAGATCGCCACTGGGAGGCAGCTTGCTCACCAAGTGTATGCTCAAGGCAGCGGAGTCCATCATGGCAGAAAAGAACTTCACTATCAGACCTCGATACTCCATAAAGCGTGTTGAGCGTCAACCTGGCGTCTTTGAGGTATGCCGCTGTCTACTACAGGATGTATGAGTCAGCGCGATGCTGTGTCATTGCAGCATCAACTGCTTTGAAGGAAGGAAATTCAAGGAGGTCAAGGATGGTGTGCTTGCATGGCACATTTCCATGTTGACATATGTTACCATTGACATATGCTTCTCTGCTGCATACCTTCTGTGCTATCTGACCCAGTCACAAGTGATGCAAAATCATTGCAGCACAAACACATAGTTCTCTGCAAGCATTGTTGTAAATGGCAGTGCAGCTCGGTAGGATTGTTCTTGCAGTGACAAAAGTGCAATCAACAGGACTTTTGCATGCCAACGCTGTTGCACACCAGCGCAACCACATAGAAGCTGTTTCAAACAAATCACCATTGAACATAGGCACATGAAGTGGACGGGAGCGCCACCACAGCTAGCTTCAAGCAGTTCCATGTAGATCAGATTGCTGCTGACATGAAGGAAAGCATTTGCCGAGTGTCTGATGGCCCCTTTGATGCCCAGGAGAATGTGAATATACCCACTGTCAGCTATGAGGTCAGCCCCCCTGCCTTGCATTGTCTACACTTCGTACCCTGCAGCTGTTCAAGGCATTGAGGAAGAACTGCTCCTGATGCTGCAGTGCTTCAGGTTTGACCTTCATTGAACAGTTCTCAACCATGCATGTATTGTGCTGTTAACCCCAAACTTGCTGCCTACCATGCTTCTTCATTGCACCATGCACATCCAGTAGCATCCCACCGCCACATGCATGATCCACTTGCCTGTCAGACCTGCCTAGATGCTGCTGCCGCCTGGTGCCTACGCATTGCTTTTTGGAACATTTGGGCCATTTTGCAGCTGCCTTAACAAATGCCGTTTCTGCAGTTGCCAGATGGGAATGAGATTCAGATAGGCCCAGACCGCTTCAAAGTGCCAGAGGTCCTTTTCCAGCCGGTAAGCTTCCTAGCTTGGTCCTATTGTGCCCAACGTGTCATCTGCAATGCTTTGCTTGCATCACTCTTGTGGAATTTGTATTTTGTGTGTTTGGCTGTATACGTCAACGTGAGATAGGCAATAGTTCGCTCTTGTTCTGGCACAGCATGATCAAACAATTGCATACACCTCTGAAGTTCTGGGATGCAAATAGCATGCAATTGCAAAATAGCCAAATGCCAGCCTGGGCTGCATAGTTGATCCAGGCAATATGGAAAATCTCAACAGTGGACTATGCATGACCTTGCTCTGCTATGCGTGGTGCATGCTTCTGTGCCTGCTGACAATACATGTTGCCTGTGCATGACACCATTGTGTGCCATGCAGAAGCTGCTGTCTTCTTTCAAGGGTTTGGAGAGTGTGCAAGGGTATGATGGCTCCCAGACTGTGGCAAGCATACCAGGTCACCTCCCCACTCACCTTTGTCACATCCTTACTGCCTTACTGGCTTTCTTGAGCAACGCCATTTTTTTGAGCAATCTGCTCAAAGCTCTGTTCCCTTGGAAACATGGATGAAATCCTGCAAATCTGGTTGCAGACAGAGGAGTGCTGCCTTGTGTTTTGTGTGCTGCTGAAGCTTCTCAGCTGTCATGAATCATGCAAGTCATCAGCATAGGTAGCATGTGCTCACTTCTCAGCTGTTTCAGGCAATCACATTGAATGATTGCATCTTTAGACTTGATCACGTTTTCAGAGTCCTGATAATGTATGACTTACAACAGTGGAGGTGTAGCTGTCAGGCTGGCTAATTGCTGTGTACACCTGCTATCATCAAGTAACTGCCCACACAAAGTGCTCATGGCAGAGCTCCTTCTACCAAAGGCAATGCTAGGTGCACGTATGCCATAGGCAGTGCATTGTGCAGCTCAGCATTGTGCAGACCTAGCAGAAAGTCAACGCTAGGCCTGGCATATTCAAAACAGATTGTGAGACCAGCGTGATGTGCAGAGCTGGTCCTGGAGAGCGTAGGCAAATGCGATGTGGATGTGAGGAGGGACCTGTACAGTGGTATCATCCTCACAGGTACACTCACACTTTACACTGGATGAGAGTGTTCTGCCTGCTGATCATCATGATATGCTCTGATCAAGCTTCACAATCAGCTCCCATGATGCCCAAGATGCAGACCGTGTGTGTGGCAACATCTTAGCATGCTCAGATGTTGTGTTGCTGGGTATGAATTGCCAAACACACGTGTGCAATATCTGGTTTTGTCTGCTTGTTAGTTCTGATGTTAGCTTCTGTACAGCTTTGGGCACTCCCCCAGGACATGTTGCCAGTCCCTGTGCAAAGAGGGGTTACATGTAAGCACAAAACTTTGAGTGAAACAGGAGTGGTGTGAGCAGGTGGCACCTCCCTCTTCACCAGCCTGAGAGAGAGGCTAGAGCGTGAAGTGGGCGAGCTGGCAGCTCAGAGCGCCAAGGTCAAGGTCACCTCTCCTGCCAACACTATGGAACGCCGATTCAGTGTATGGCTAGGTCAGTCTCTCACCACGCCTCACTGCTTATGTCTTGTGCTTATATTGTTCAGTACTTTGGTTACATGAGACTATACAGATGCAGTTATGCTGTGTATTGGATGCTCCCAGATGACAAGTTGTACACGCTTGTTTTCACAAAAGCTGCAGGCAAACTCAAGCCAAGAAATGCAGCTTACTGGAGTGCTTCTGGTGTCAGTTCCCTTTTCAATTCAATTCAAAGTCTGTTGACACTTTCTTATATCTTCATGCATATGTATGTCACCCTTGTCCTAAAACGCACAACAGAAGCCTTAAATGTATTGAATAAAGCAAACAGCTGTCATGAAACTGCATAGGTGGATCGATATTGGCATCGCTTGGCAGCTTCCAGCAGATGTGGATGTCCAAACAGGAGTATGAGGAGCATGGTGCTGGAATGATACACAAGAAAGCTCCCTAGTGCTTGATGCTTGTAGAGCTATGAGTCATAACATTGCGCTGTGCCTGCTGTGCCTGCCTGCTGAGTGAATATATATTCATACGTTTCTGAGACAGTGCACGGTGTAATTACATGTGGTGAACAATCAGGTGACCAAAGTTCACTGGCAAAGCTGATGAGCCACATTGTCAGACTGGTGAAGACTTGTCTTTGAAAGTTTCATCTACAGAACAATGCAGCATCTTGCACAATGTGGTTGCGCTGTGTGTCTTATCACCCTGTTTTGCTTGCATGAGGTAACTGTCTCAGTTGACCTCTTAAAACAGCATACTCCCCTTTTGTACACACAGAAGTGCATCTGCTTGTTGCACACTGTCACAGGCACTGAATGGCACAATGCAGTGCCTTATCACAGCCATGCTAGCCGCATCAGCAGCAACTCTGACAGCAACAGCAAGAGCAGCGACAGCAGCCTTAGCAGGAATGGCACCAGCAATAGTGACAAAAACAGCAAAAGTCAGCAGCGAGGTGGCAGTGTGTACCTCACAGTGCAATAGGGGGGTTGAGGTCTGGAGCCTTCTTTTGGCCTGAGGTGAGGGCATCGTCAACCAGCACTCAGCTGGTGATGTACGCCTGTTTGACCTCTTTTGCGATGCATATTTTGTGATGCATGTACAGCCTACACATGTTACACCAGGTGCTCCTTGGTGTCTCTCATGCTGCCTTGTTGCCCATCTGTGACCTGCTAGCTGGGCACTGCAATTCATCTATATGCATGAGTACTACTTGCTGCTGGGACTTGCCACTCTTGCTTCGGTTTAACCCCAATGCAGTGACACCTTTCTGTGATAGTCCAGTTGCAGTCGGCTTTCCACTTTTCAGTTTGGGCAAGCACCTGCCTGTGCCTGAGTGCACTCTTCACTGAAGTTCAAAAGAGACTCAATACACATCCTGAGGGCTTTTCACTCTGCTGATATAGGCATAACCACTGACATACCTCCAATCTCAGGTCTACATGCTTTGTGCTTGTGGCTGGCCATCAGAACTGTCAGCCTTGACCCAACAGTTAGCAGCAGACGCTACCAACAATGCTCAGCAGCTTGTAAGGCAGCAGTTCTACTTACCATGACTGTAAATATAGCCTCCAAGATGCATTTTGATGCATTGCGCAGCCTAACACAATTGTGCATGACTGCAAACTGTATTGCAATACCTGCATGATCTAGGCGTGTTACCAGTCTTTCCAGACCAGTGCATATTTGAGAGCATGTACCTGATATCTGATCTATCCCGGGGATGTTATCCTTGTATTGTTTTCCTTCCTGTACCCCTTCGAAATTGGCTGTATCGCTTCCATTTCGTAGAATGTACCATCTACGAACTTGTATTTTTAGCACAGTTAGCACAAACGCCATGCCTGTCTCAGAGCTTTTCAGTCAGCGATGCTCCTCTCCGTGACTGTAAACATGGCCTCGAAGATGCATTTCGATGCATTGCGCAGCCTAACACAACCTTGCTTGATAGCATACTGTACCTCATGCAACTGTCTATGATCCCCAGGCATTTGCCGAAATCTGCAGACTAGTGTGTACTTGGGATGGGTCACCTGAGATCCGATCAATCACGTTAATGTGGTTTTGTTGTGTTAGAAACCACAAGCAATTGGATTTTACCTGTTGCTGGCCACAGCTATTTTGAACAGGACACAGTGCACATAACTGCAAGTGAACGATTGCATTTGAAATTGAGTAATAGAAAGAATGCCAAGATTACAAAGTCAGTGTAGCGTCTGTACAGTGCAGGAACATCGCAGAAGAGCATGAAAAAGAACTTGCAATAAGCTCACATCTCAGTCTCAGGTACTGGTCATTCTATCCAGTACCTCTATTCATTCTTACCAAACAAGCATCACACAACAGCAGAAAACTGAACCACACCAGACTAAGTCAATCCACAGAAACAGCTATCATGGCATCCTATCACTCATGAGGATGAATAATTCAGACAACCTTTATGATTGCAATGTTGCTGCTGACAAAAGAAGTATGCAGCCATCATCTAAGTGATGGTCCTGCCACCACTGCCAGAGCCAGTGTTGCTTGATCCATACTGGCCGGTGCCAGTTCCTGTTCCAGTGCCGCTGGATCCGTACTGGCCAGTGCCAGTTCCAGTGCCGCTGCTGGATCCATAGCCAGTTCCAGTGGTGGTGGAGCCATAGCCAGCCCCGGTGGTGGAGCCAGATGAGCCAGTCACACCACGGGCACCAGTGGTTCCAGCACCAAATTCAGCAGTGGGGACTCCACCACAGGGGTCAGCAGGGGTGACCTCCACAATGCGCTCCTTGGTGTCCACCACCTCTGAGGTGCGGGCCTGCACCTGCTCACGCTCCTGGCCTGTAACATGGCAGCCCAGCTGTCAGCACAGTGACACCCAGAAATTGAAATTGGGTGCAGAGCGAAGCTGTTTTGCCACAAGCTACTACGGACACACTTCAATGGCTACAATGCCAACAGATGCAAGTGTATGACTGACCTGTGGGCCTGGTCTCAACCACAAACTCCTTCTCAATAGGGTGGTGCTCACGGATGTAGGTCTTAATCTCCTTCACAATGGGACGGTCCTCAACCTGGAGAACACTGACTCATATCAGTAAGTGTTAAGGTTGAGCAACTGTGATCAGCAGCGACAAGAAGCAAGTACATTGGGGTGCTGGCAGCAATAACATCATACCAAAGGGAGGAGCAAAGGCAAATACATTAAAGAGCTTACCGCTGTGTAGTACTTGGTATCACACACAATTGTGCTGTTGCCAACAACTGGGTGGTTGGCATCAAACTGCAAGACAGCAACCAAATATCAGAAACACAGCTCAACAGCATATATAGCATGGTTATCAGCATTACTCCCATCTGCACCACTGCAGCACAAAATTGCCACCAGCTATATGCATGTAGCTATGGAAATGGCTCCAGCAACTGTGAAGAACAGCATACCCCACTGCTGCCTGTCAGGTTCAGTCCACGGAATCCCTCTGACACACCACCAGTGGTGGCACCGGTAGTGCGGCTGCTGGTGTTGCCGGTGCCAGTTGTTGCAGATCTGCCGGTTCCGACACCAGAGCCGGTGCCAGTGCCTGTTCCAGAGCCAGTGCCCTGGTCCATGACACCAGTAGCTCCGGTTCTGCCTGATCGTGCGCCGGATGCTGTGGAGCCCTCGTAAGTCATGTTTCTGGCCTCCTCTGAACCGGTGTTGCCACGCTGGCTACCGGCTCCATATCCAGAGCCTGCGAAAATACCGCGCTTCGGCTTGCAAGTGATAGCAGCTAGTGAACTTTGACAAAGTAATTTGGGCGCGACAACGGTGTTGCTTAAAAGCTTGACTTATGACGGCTCGCTTGCATGCCATGCCTAAGATCTTCACGGGTGATCCTTTTCAGTGAAGCCTTGCTACTCTCAGTGGTACGAGGGCACTTAGCAAAACGTATACGCTAGGCACCTGTTGTGTTCCCGGACCCAAGAGCGGTGCCAGTTCCCCCTCCTGTGCCTGTTGCTGATTCAACCTCGTTCTCTCCCTTGTTCTTGTTACGTCCCAGTCCGAAAAGTCCTGACATTGCGAAAGCTACCTGTGATTTGAAGGTGAAAAGTTGCTAGTGTATGCAAATTCAGCTACACAGTCAATTGCTTGCTTGTTTCGGCGAGTCAGACTAACACGAGTGACGACTAGGGTATACCTCCAGGCCAGGGGATGTAGCTGCGAGCTAGTCGCTGACGCGGTGTTATCGCAAATCGAAAAGGGTATCTCATTACGTAAGCCCCGCGGACGCAAAATCGAATAAACTGTCTGCCGCCTGCGCCCAACAGTATTGCTGCTCAGCAGTTTGCGCCCGACAGTGCAGCCGCAATTTTGTCCCGAGACCGATGGTCTGCAAGCGTGTTGTCTTAGGAAAGGACCCAGGCCAAAGCAAGCCTTTCTACATGTACAAGCCCATCCACATGGCCTTGTCATGACACCGGGTAATTCGCCTTCGATCATTGCTGGCCATCTAGCAGTTGACTGATGCAGGAGACTTGGCAGCGCTGCTAGCTCAGATGGGTGACAGCAATGCTACAGCGTCATCCGCATATGTCATGACCTGGAAAAGCTGCAAGGCGTCAAATGATGAGTAATGAGACTAGTCTAGTGAGTACTCATCCTGACCAGTACTCGTGTGCCGTTTTCCTGTGCACTCGCAGAGCTGGTCACTCTATTTGCAACTTGGCGCTTTTATCCAATTGGCGCTTCGATGTGCCGCCAACAAGGTCGGAAGGGCAAACAGCTGCACTGTTGATGCATCATGTCGGACCAGGGTCCACATGCAATATGTCATTGAATTCTTGACCTGACCATCGTGGCTTCGAGAAGAGATCATGAGGAATTCACTCACGTAACCCACCAAGACTTAATTTCAGATCAAAGGCAAACCGTTTTACAATATTGCTGCTTTAGCATAAGGTCACGATGACACATTTATAGGTGAATTGAGGGATCTGGTTACCTGAGCAGCTTTGCCATGCATAGCATCAATATAGTACCCTTTTCGAAAGGGATCAATCTCAATTAGTGTGTGATAGATCTGCTGAGCTTCTGAGCAATTGCTATCAGACGGGCTTGCAAGCTGATGTTGAACCTCTCTCAGTCTGGCCAGGGTGAGTAAGGGCCACTTTTGTCCAGATCTATCATCCAGGCCGCTTGCCTGCTCCTCCATTTGCAATATCTCCTGACACATGCTTGCCTGATCGCTCAAGGTTGCTTGCATTGCCTACACCAGCAGTCTACTTGCTCAACGCTCAGCCAGCTTACTTTGAGAATCTGATAGCAACATTGTCAGCTGATGCAGGCAGCCAATTGTGATCAATGGTCAATAACAATTGAATGCCAGGGATCTACTCACTCAGATTTGTGCATCAGTCAGCTCTAGTGAGTTGGAGTAAGCAGCATCAGGACCCCAAGTTTTGCATGCTGCAGTACGTTGATATGAATATGCCAGGCATGCCCAACAGCAACTTGCCACATGTGAATCCACAGCACAGCACAGCAAGCAACCTGAGTGGCTGAAGCTTCCTGTGGGGTGCCTTTGGCTTTCTCCCAGCCAGCCAAGGAGTTGCCAATCAGCCAGCGCAGATATAGCCAGCTGCTCTGGTCATGTGGCTCTGTGTAGAATGCATTCTTCACCAGCTCATACTCCTGCTGCAGCACATGACCCGGCAAAGGCTGCAATCCAACAGCATCTGCAGCACACTGGCCACCTATCATCGCTTTGGTGCAACAAATTGCTCATCAGGCTGTGGCTGTAGGTCTTGAGCTCATGCGCCTGCTGCACATGCTCTTGGCAGAGGAGTATACCAGGGTGACATGCAAGTTGCTGGTGAGGTCAGTTCTAGGAGACTTGGATGGCCAGGCATACGAAATACGACGGGGCATATGTGTCGCATATGCCTTATGACAGGCATACGCTAGCACAGCTTTTGTTTAGTGAATTGCTGGTCTGAACATCCAGTCCACTCTCTTTGCGGCATTGTTTGCAACAGGCTGTAGCTCAGTTGACAACAGCAACGTATGAAAGCTACACCAGAGTAAAGCTACAAGTTGCTATCAGCTCACTGGAGCTGTCTGATGCAGCAGAGTTGACTTAGATGAGGCCCTTGCAACCAACATACCTGTAGGTTCGTTGCCTGCTGCAGAAGAAGATTGGCCCCGTGAGTCAGCAGCCAGCAGCTCAGCCAAGCTAAGTGTGGGGCGCTCAGTGTTGAGATCCTGCAGCACCCGAGTGCGCTCATGCCATGCTGAGTAATTGCTGAAGTTGTCCTCTATTCTGCCCAGTATGTATGACTCTTGGTCCTCTGCTGCTAAGCCCATTAGCTTGACAAGCAGACGCCAGTAGGACCAGCAATGGAAGTTGCGCGAGTCTGCCTGCATGAACCTGCACACATACGCACATATTGTGTGCACCAGATCAGCAAGTGTTGTGGCTCGCATGTTGCGCTCTTGGCTCACGAGTGTTCATCATAACTCAGAGCACAGCTTTGATGCAGAACATACACATTCATTTCTTTGAAGGACATCATGTTGTCAGGAAGCAAAGCTATGGGAGCACATTCTGTTACATCAGTGGTGGATGCACAGCAAACAAAATGACGCAAGAAACAGGGGGAGCATACTGCTTGACAAGTCTCAATTCAGCATCTAGAGGCACCAGGTGTGTCTGTATGATCCATTTGCGGTGATGCCAGGAACTGTATGACTTTGGATTCCTGGTCAGGGCAGCTTGTGTGACCTGCATCTCCTGTTGCGCAATCTTCTGTGCAACCTCATGGCCATCACTACCCTGCACATACAAATCAAATGCATGAAATAGTGAGTGCTACACCTTGGCTGCCTAGGGCTTGCTTGTAACATGAGACAAAGCCAATGCACATTGATACTTGCATTTCATGTATTAGCAAGGTGCAGCAGTAGGGCTTAAGCTTGTGTGAGGGTGCACATTTGCATTTTGCTATAAAAGCGGACTTGAGTCTCCGATGACATGTGTTGCGTGCTTCAAGAAATCAGAGAACGTCATTTTGCTGACCTGCAACTTGTCTTGCAATGCTTCCCGTCTGTAATTCCAGACGGTATACAGTTCTGGGTTCTGCTCAAGCAGCTTTGCAGCTAGCTTCAGTGACTCCTCATCGTATTGTTTAGCTGTCCGCCTGAGCAATACCTCTGTAGTGAGTCTGCTGAATAGCGCGATCTGCAGTAGTATGACACCACGCTGTTGGACGCCTGCGTGCCAGTGGGCTGTGTAGGTGCAGCACCTGATCACTCACCCTCTTCTGAGAAGCCTTGACCTTTTCTGTATCTTCAGGGACTCCCTGAGGCTGCCTAGGCCTGCCGTGCATGCTCGAAAAGACTCGTCTAATGTCGTTCAGATCTGCTTGATAGTTACTGGCTAGGTCCTGATCAATTGCAGAGCCCAAGAGAAGCTGCAATTGCAGAGCCCAAGAGTTAGTAAACGTCAGTTGCGATTTGGTCACGCGACCTGCAAGTTTCGGCAGGCTGAAGTACACTGACCTCTTGTGCATGTTGCCAGCCCTCACCAGACCTTAGACAGTTTTGTCTCATCGCGGCATGTGCACAGCTGCAGTGGCCAGCCAACTTTCAGGTTACAGATCGGTGAGAGTATCGTCCGTGTTTCAGCTGAGACGGCAAGGTCTGCACAGGATTAGGGCTGGCAGGCCGAGCAAGGACACTCGTGCTGCAGCATCGATGGTGTTTGCGCAAAGTGCGTCTGGTGCGTGGCAACGACGCTGCAGCTATGCATGCAAAGCCATGGGCATGCCGCAAGTGAGCGTTCTTTTGTCACACCGATGTGAAAGCCTTGCAAAGGCCGTGGCTGATATGCTTGCATACCGGTTGCTATAGACAGCAAGAAGGTTGTTTGGGCTTTGGACTTTGACGGAGTGGTGTGCAACTCAGTAGGGGAAAGCAGCGAAACCGCATGGAAAGTAAGTAAATCTGTCACATTCACTCTGCAACAATCTGCGTCGTGTAGCGCCATTTGAGCAGCATCATATTTTTTACAGGCTGCTGAGCAGCACTGGCCAGATGTCTTCAAGTCAGAGCAAGCCAGAGCTAAGAAGGACACAGTACTCAGAGATATGCAGGTTGTCAGACCAGTCATTGAGACAGGGTGAGGCAGACCGTGACATTGTGAGCACTTTTGCCTCCAGAGCATCTCATGCAGTTTGCTGATACAACTGTTCATTGCCAGGTACGAGAATCTTATACAAGTGC
>JAABUO010007976.1_pt1 | contig 12019 bp, 21 predicted proteins | sample 5559291 | NCBI WGS metagenome assembly JAABUO01 (sample SAMN10711878, study PRJNA513372) | rock metagenome | isolation source: Antarctica rocks | place: Antarctica: Victoria Land, Finger Mt sud
CAACCCGGTGTTGGGCCCCCTGGCACGCCGCCTCGCCAAGCAAGTCTTCAAGGGAACACCCCTGGAAGACTCTGATGATGCCATTTCGCCTGTGACTAAGCTGCCTGGCCTTGGCGTGCCATCCTTGCTGCCCCTACCAAAGCTTGAGCGGCTCTACTTCCGGTGAGCAGACAGCAACTGCCAACAAACTTATGTTGCATGATGTGTGATTGTGTTGCATGAAACTGTGCGCAACATGCATGTGTGTTGTGTGCCTTCATCATGGACACGCAGGGCTGCTATGCCATAGCCAATGTGCGCCGCCGCGCAAGCACCACTTCCCACCACCTGTCATGACCCGGCAACCAGTAGTCAAAATGTGAGTTGGCAGCTCAAATAATTCGACATTATTGGGCTCAGTCTGCCTGGCTTATGGTGCAGGTTTATGACGCCAGTGGATGCTCAAGCAGCACTGCCTGATCGCACAGACAATGCAGCAGCAGATGTGGTGTACCGCCAGATCAAGGCCACAGTGGAGGAGGGCATTCGCCAGGCTCAGGCAGACCGTGAAATGGATCCTGAGAGGCAGCTGGGGAAGAGATTGCTTGGCCAGATTCAGCGTGTCGTTCCGTCTTGGGAGCTTCTGAAAGACTGACGAGCAATGTTGAGCATGCGCAAGCTTGATTTGGCTTACCATGTGTTCTGTATTTATGGGAGCTGCTCATGGTTGTTGCGCCATGTGAAACACAACACATGCTTTCAACCTGCAATATGAATGAGTTTCCCTGGAGCTCTCTAACTTTGGCACCCGTATTGCCGATTTTGGGAATGGTTATTTTTGGCATAGGGTATTTCATTATTGGTTGATGACTTTTGCGTTGACTGCACAAACGCGTTGCAGCGGATGCTGCTTGTCATTGCTTAATCAATGCTGCTATGCCCCCCTTGGTATCTCCGTGGAATCTTTCATGCCTTTGACCGCAATGCCTCGTCAATGACATCGCTGGTGCATGCAACCACATCTTTCTCAACGTTGGATGTCGAGGCTGGCACAGCACAGACAGTGTATAATGTCGTTGGTCAAAGGTCACAGCAATCACATTCAGAGCTGCCTAAAGTATAGGCTCTGGGCCAGCAATCATATGCCTTGAAGGTTCAATGGCTGGAGGTAAGACTTTGATCACTGGGTACTTGATCACCAAACAATATGAGCTGTTGAGATGCAATACACTGTTTTGAGTCACATCTGTATCACTAATGCTAATACTGCTAACCAGGTTTCATGCTGCACAACAGCCATTCATCACTGTTGACATACTGTCGGAAGCTGAGCAGTTCAAGTTTGGACATCAACGACACCAGGCAGAAGAAACGGACTTGTTGCTGCGCTATTCATACACAGACCAGCTGTACTATACTGTAGTTGCTGTACTAAGGTGATTCTGACTCTGTATGGTTCGAGGGCACGCTAAGACCAGCCTTAGGATGCGGCGTTTTCAGCTGTTCCAATGCAGCAAACAGACCATACACCCCTATTTCTGGTGCGGAAGGAAAACAGTAATGCGTGCACTCACCATCCCTATGATATTGCCAAAGTGGCACTGTCTGATTGTACACTGAAATGATGGGCACAGAAACAGCCTGTAGCATCTGTGTTGAGGCGTGGTTGCGGGTTCCCCCATACAGCAGAGATGACAGAGCAGGGTCCCATGTTTCCAAATGCCCTTCAGGGCTGTGCCATAGATTCTTGTACCCACCCCCTAGCGGTGAACATGTGAAAGGGGGGTTTCCACCGTAAAAGTCCCCCAAAGGGCTTGAATAGTGTGTCGGAACAGTGTCCTTCCAGATTACTTGAGGCAGCTTGTGCTGTTGAAGCTTGAGCTGCCCGACAAAATCTGAAAGCTGATTGATGTAGTTGGGATCAAACTGCAGGCCAAAGTTGACCATATACAAGTCAGTGTTCTTGGAGGAGATGGCAAGAAAGGGCAGAACATGATTCAGCTGACACTGCGCGACATCGCAGCGGATGTAGCACATCCTAGTGTCCTGAATAAAGTTCAGACACTCCACCCTGAGAATCCCCAGACGGTTTCTCTGAGCTGCATTGAGCTTGATGGGCTTGCGCCACTCTACTGGCTTTGCCAGAAACTCATACATGAAGCACTCAAGGGCCCTGAACGTATCCTCCATTGTGCCATCTCCAGACACCCATATTGTACGCCCCGAGAAATGTGGCCACATGTCACATGGTGTGAAGGTCAGTATGTCAGACCTCTCCATCTCATTGAGTTGACCACTGAGCAAAGCATTTTGCAGGTCCTTGCTGCAAATATGGGCTCCCGCCTCTTTCCTGCAAAATTTTGACTGTGCATCTGTTTCCTTGCACATGGTACAGTTTTCAGCGTGGCCACCATAGATGTAAGGCTTGTGGCCTGCCTTCAGCTGCTTTGCATCAAGGCGGGGATACCGCATTGGGCAAGCTGTATCTGAAGTGAGCCTGGCATTCTGCAGTGGGTGCTGAGATACATCCTCATTGTTGCTGGGGCTGCTGACTTGCAGAGAAGTGCCTTCGCTGCCTGACTTACTGCTTCTGATGCTTCTGCCTGTGCTGGTTGTTAGTTTGTTCTCCAGGGAAATTCTTGAGGGCAGTGCTTGCAGTGCCACAGCCACGGGTCTGGGCTGAGTGCCGTTGCTGCCAAGCGTGAAAAAAGCAACAGCTCCGAGCACTGTCAAGCCCAAGCAAATCCCTGCTAAGAAGCTGCGACTGCGCATCGGGTCACGCATGCTTCGGGAGCATTACGACGCGAAAGTAAATTATGGCGCGCCTGCACGCAGTCACTTTGCTTATTGTCTGCTTGTTGGGGTGTCATGTAGAACGGCAGGGAAAATGCGTACCACTTGCTGACTGCAAGAGGAGATGGCGTGTTGGTTCCGACTCGACCGCCGGGCACGAGCAGTCAGCAGCGCAGTGCTATAGCTATGGCGATCCTGCAGACCGGCCGCTCGCCGGCGCGACCCCTTGGTCACTTTGTAAGCACACGTGCACCAAAAATACCTCAGCCTGTTCGCATCTCCTTGGGCGACTTTGTCAGCTGCGCCTCAGCAGGCTCCGAACTGCTGCTGCGTCGGTGCAGTAAGTACTGCGTTTTGGGGATGCAGACGCTATAACAGCAGCGGCAATGCAAAATTGGGAAACTGACAATGATCGTAGGCAAGATTACGCAATAGGTTGCCAGGTGCAGTCACTTGCATTGCAACAAGCTGATGTACGTGGGACAGCTAGCAAGGCCCATGGTTGGGAAATAGGAAAGCTGATGTATGTGGGAGCATAGGTAGGCTGACGTATATGTTCTCTCAAGCTGGCGAGTCAGCCCAGACAAAACACAATTCATCTCATCTGCCACATGACCTCAGCGAGCAGCCCGAGCATACCCGGGCCAAATGCAGAAAAGATTTGCTTAACAGAGTAATTTACCCTGTGTTGTTGAAATAGAAGCGCCCAAATCACTGCAGCCCGATCAGTGTTCTGACCTCAGTCGGAAACAGCAGTGGTTGCATGAAGAAAATATCAGTCAAAGTTGTTGAGCTCTATCAAAACGCTTTAAACTAAGCTACTCCACTAACACATGCCAAGGCGAGGCTATTGTACATGAGCATGTCACGCTGCAGAAACTGTCATCTACTCACACTATGTGAAGAAAAATTGTTGCACATCTTTGTTGCCAAAAGCGGCTCCACAGCCTGGACATTTGCGGTGCCGCGCATCAAGGTTCCTCTGAATGCATGGCTTGCAGAACATGTGCATGCACTTGGTGATGATGACATCCTTTTGCCGCTCATGACACACATTGCAGCGCAGCAGGCCCCTCAAAGCCTCCAGCTCCTCGTCTGCCTGGCCAGACATGCCACCCTTGCCTTTCGTCTGCTGAGCTTCCTCCAGTCTGCTCTGCATTGCCTGTGACACACACATCTGTTTGAAGCATGCAAGTAGGTCTGCGTGGCCTGCCTAGCCATTTGCAGACAGACTAAACTATTTGCAACTATTTGCAACTTGAAAGCATGAAAAGCAACACACATCGACGCTATTTGACACAACCCTGCTGCTGTGTGTTCCAAAAGATTGTACATTAACTCTGCACAGGATGACCGTGTGCAACTTATCAAAAGCACATACACAAACTATGGGTGCCAAGGGGACCGCGTCCATCTGAGTGACGCTCAGTCACATCATGCAAGGATAGGTTGCACGGCAATTGAGCAACATACATAAGGCAGAGTGGTTTGCACAGTGCGCTTCACAGATGCACCTTGTCTCAACGCTTCATCAGTTGATTGGCAGTATTGTAAACAGTATCAACATGTTGCAGTAAATAAAGTACAATAAACATTCCAGCCTGTTTTTGACAGTCACAGAACATGTGTGTCATCACTGGACTGGCTGTGCAACAATGCTCACCTGATTATCCTCCTCAATGCGCTGCCTCTTGTGCTTCTCTCTGCTCAGCTTCTCACACTCAGCATCCAAAGCTCGCTTCTTGTCAGCTGACTCGCGCTGCAGGTCTGCCAGCTGCGAACACTTCTCCTTCAAGCTGTTGCTCATGTCATCCTTGTCCCGCTTGACTTGAGCCAGGTTGGCATTGCAGCTATGCAGCTGCTCCTGAGCCTCGCTCTCACGAGCGCTGCAAGCCTGCATTTGCATGTCAAGCCAGTTGTAACCAGGCAAGCACACAGCACCATGTTGGCAGGAGACAGGGCTACAGAGCTTGTGCACACATATGCAGCATCAAGGTGTTGTGCTGGCAGCCATCCCCTTTTGCCTGTTCAGGCAAACGTCAGCTGGCTGAGCACAATCACCACTTTCAAGAGTAAAATGCAGGTTCTTTGGCAAGCAAGACACCTTGATGCGTCTCAACGGACACAGCCAGAGGAGCAAGCCTGACAATCAATCTGACATGCATGATCCATTTGAAGGGTGGTGGCAAGCACACCTGGGAAGCAAGCTGCAGCTCTTGTAGGCGTTGCTCCAGCCCCTGTCTGTGCTGCTGGGCCAGTCTGGAGGATGACTCAGCCATGGCCTTGTCATCCCTGCACCGCGCCATGCCTTGCTCATGCCGCAGCTGCTCCCCGGTCATCTGGCTGATGCGCGCATCTCGCTCCCCTAGCTGCCTCACCAGTCCTGTATTGGAACTCTGCATGCTCTCGTAGGCTTCACTGGCATTGTCTATCTCTGTCATCAGAGCTGAGTTTTCTCCCTGAGCAAAGCATCATAACAACTTGGCGAGACAGTTATGCTGCACCTTCATGACTTATTGTGGTAGTCATGTGCAAGGCACACATGCAGCTGGCCTCATCCGATGTCTGAACCTATGTCGTAACTGGATTATGCAGTGCTAAGCAGAAGCAGACCTGTTGTGATTGCTAGTGACGTGGGAAAATTGGGCATAGCAGCTAGAACAGGCCAGCACAATGCAAGTAACTTCGTGTTGTGCTGAGCAGCATACAGACTGCAGATAGGCATCCTGTGGTAATACTAAACTTCTGGGGATGCGTTCCATGTATTTTGTTGAGTGCTTACTTCAGAACAGAAGGCTGATAAGGTCAGGCCGTATGTTCAGAATGCCCAACAAAAGACAACCAAAGCAGTGACGATTTGGTGTAGATCAAAAGGAAGCGTCCTGTGGATGTTTCAAGACTACATGCAACACCCTTGATTTGTTTTGGTATGCTCAGGACAAGCCTCTCTAGAGAAGTATGGCCAGCCTTGCTACTTAGTCGACGCTGACACAGATTGTAGTCAAGTTCACCAACACTGACAAGGTGACACAGCATTACCTGCTGCTCAGCCAGCTGTTGCCTGACATTGCTCAGCTCATGGCGCAGGCCATCAGCTGCCACTTGCAGCAGATCTCTCTCTGAAGCAAGATCATCAGCCATCTGCACAGCTTTTGCCTGCGCACCAGATGCCCAAATTGGCTGCCAAGCATGCCAAGACAATGGCAAGATCTGGCTTCCAGAGGACGCATGGACATTTTGTTGTTGCAAGGAAAGGAGGTGCAACACAAGCAACAAGGTGCAGCAATGTATTTTGAGTCAATCAAACACCATCAACCAAGAGCACAGTGGCATGACTTGCAGCACAGCTCCAAGGTACACGCAACAGTTGAGTGCTTGCACATAAGCGACAGCAGAACACAAGCCTTGGGCATGGCAGCAAAGGATGGCAGCAAGTTGTGGCGTACCTCAGCCTGCTGACATTGCTTAATGGTCTGTTGCAGGTGGTGTCCATCCATATCTGCCTGAAGCTTGGCTACTCTGCCACGCAGCTGAGCTTCACTAGCTCGCAGCTGCACCATGTCTGCAGGCTCTGGGTGCAAGCTTTGCAGCACCTCCACAAAGACACGAAGATCTTCACTCTTCACCTGCACAGGGCAATGCCACGGCTGCAGACCATTGCTGTGATGTTGTGTTGGTGCTGGTGATGGAGCTACCTGCTGTCCACATACATGTGACAGCATGCATGCCAGAGGGCACGTTGGAAGCCAAATGGAATTGCAGGTGTGAGTGAGGTGTAGGAGGTGTAGGCTGCACATTGAGCAGGTGTGAGGGCATGTGAGGGCCACACAGACATTGCACAAGCTTCACCTTGAGGGCTTCAATCTCCTGTATTGCGTTCTGCTGCCTCTGCAGCTTGAGCTGCAGCCTGACCAGCTGCTTCTCCTTGGCCTGAAACAGTCAGCCATGATGTGTCAGTTGCAGCAATAAAATCATCTTCTGCCTGTGGGTTTAGATACGTCCAGACAATACTTCCTGCACAACAGGGTCGCAAGACATGGGGCACTTCTGAACAACAGACTTGGACTTGCATGGCAGAAAATGAGCCTGATGGCAGCTTGCAAATGTAATGTGCGCCATGACAGACTTGTGTGGTTCAGGCATGAGTCACCTGCAGAGCCGAGACAGCTTCTAAGACCTCTTGCTTAGCCGTGGCAACTTGCTGGCCCTTGCCTGCCAGCTGCTTCACCTTCTGACGCTCAGACAACAGGTCTGTCTGCAGAGTGTCCATGTGTTTGCGGCACTGCAGCAGAGTTCCTTGCTGTCCATACTGAGCCTTCTCAGCATGCAAGGCCTGCTGGGCTTGCTCCAGCTGGCCTTGCAGCTGCAGGGCTCGTGTCTCCAGGTCACGCACAGCCTGCAATGATGCCTCTTGCATCCCGTGTGCATGTTTTGCTTCTCTATCCTACACACAATCATGGCACTTTTCAGCATGCTGATTGGGTCCTTGTGGTCGCGCAACCAACATGCAGACTTACTAGCTGCAGAGATGATGCAGAATGTGGTGCACAAAGTGGTATGCAATTACACTGCTTCCTGCAAGGCAGCAGCATGGGCAGCAAGGTAAGATGATGGGCAGCAACACAGGACATTAGTGTGTAGAGCAAAGAAACGATGGCATACTCACAGCAGCTGCCTTCTGTCTCTCTAGAACTTCCAGCTTGCTGACATCTCTTTCCAGCTGTGATACACGAGTCAGCAATCTGTTGCGATCTGCCTTGATCGCATCTCGCTCCCGTAGAACTTCTTGCAAGGTTTGGCTGCTGGTCTCACTGACTTGACTGCTCAGCTGGCTCTTGAGATCCCTGATTTCCCTGCAGCATACATGCATGATGTGGGAGCCAGCTCTCTGTGCAGTGCACTGCTGTACTGAGCTCACTGACTTGGTTGTAAGCAGAGGAGAAAGCGTGCAAACACCTGGCCAGCTGAATTCCTGCTTCTCGTTCTTGCTCCAGTTCACGTTCACGTTTGCTCATCAGCTGTTCTGTCTCCTCCAAAGACTTGGTTAATAGAAAAGCCTCCTTCGGCAGACCTTTCTGAGCTCCTGCAGATGACGCAGACTGAGCAGCACCATTTGGTAGACTGACTTCGGCTTTGGCTACAGCTGGGTGTTGACCGTTGACAATGCTCTGGGACTTGCGTGCCTTGGCAAGCTGCTCATCCAGGTCTGCAAGCTGGTTGTTCATGTCCCTGATCTGCTCCTTGTGCTTGACAAACTCGTCATCTGTCTGTGCTAGGTTGGCTTCAAGGGTCCTGATATAGGCTTGCTGACCGTCTACAGTTCTCTGCAGATTGTGAATGTCATTTGCCAGGCGCTTGGTTGTTGTTGCTGAGGCAGAATCTGGCAGCTGCTGCTGCTCTATTTGCTGAGCTTGCTCTGCTCTCTGCTGCTGACCTTGGCGAATTGCATCTAAAACCTTTGCAAAGCTCTCCACAGTGCTGTTAAGCCGCTTGCGAAGGATTATTTCTAGCTCAGACGCATCTGTCCACAACAACTTCAAGGATTGCTGTGTAACACCGACCATTGAAGCATCAGACTGGAGCAATCTTGCGAGGAACGGGTCTTCCTTGATATCTGCGCCTTCCTTGGTGTCAATTAGCTCACGTTCCATAGAGTTATCAGGCTCAGCCTTGAGGACAGGCTCGCCAGTGGCACGCTCAGTGAGAGCTTGGATGTCTCCATTGACTTGTCTCCAAAGTCTGTCAATGATGAGAAGGTTATCATGATAGCTTGCCTGCTTGGCGACGAGTTGCTGGTGCCTGCGATCTAAGTCAGCGAACTCGTCTCGCTTAACCTCGAGTTGCGCCTTGAGTTTGCTGTTTTGAAACGCAAGCATGCTATCAGGGCCAGATCTCTCCATAGTGGCCAATTTGACTGTCAAAGGCCACAATCACATTCAATATTGATCACCGACCGCATCAAGTGAAGTGCTTCAGGCATGGTGCATCGCAATTCAGCGCGTTTGCACGGCCTGCGAAAGCTATGAAAGGCAAACCCTTCTGACCTAACCTCCACCGTGTTAAACCCTAACACCTAACACCAACAGCAGCAGTCTGCTCAGCAGGCGTTATTGTGGTGGTATCCACGGTGAGCCGGACTGACATCGTCTATAGTGATCATCGCTTCCAAAATGAAGGCACAAACAGACCCGCGTCCGTGGAGGCAAATTCAAGCTCAGTGTTGTCAGGCATGCCAAGCCATGCAAGGCCGCTGGCAAGAGCTGTCTCAACATGCACAACACGGTTTGCAGCAAGCAGCAGAGAATAGCCAGCAGTTCTTGCATCATTTCTCGACAGCATCAGCCCGTCAACTGCAAAATCTAGCACTTGCAACTCAAAGAAGCAGCAATTCCGCAGCATTTGCAGTAAGAGTGGTGCTTGCAAGCATTCTTGATCCAAGCATAATCTGTACATCAGCTCAAACGGCCTGCATACTTTGCTGCAGTCCTTATCACTGCGAGGGATGGCAGCTGCAAGAAGACCTCAGCCAGTCTTTGACCTTGCTGCAAGTGTGGATGAAATGAAGGCTCGGGTTGCTGCAATCCCTATTTTTACTGTTGCTAACAAAGACAACGAGTTTGTGCTTGTGTCTGGCGAGGTCAGCCTGCATATGCAAGCTTGAGCAATTCTGGTCTGCTTAGCTGTCTCTTGTGTCATTCATATCTGGAACAATGGTCCATCTGCAGAACGAGGGAGATAAGCGGCAGCTTGGACTCTTCTTCTTTAACAAATCAGATGCTCAAGCATTGGTGGACAAGGTGAGTGTTGCTACTCCATTTATGTTACAATGGGCCATGGGTTTTTTAGCTTCAAGCACTTTTTGTCTTTCAGATACATGAACAAAATCCCCAGCTTGCGAAGCAGTCCCAGGTGCTGGAGGTGAGCATGGATCAGGTATACAGCTTCAGCAACGGAGCTTCAGAATACGCCGCGGACGGTCTGGCTTTCAGATTCATGCCAGACGCTACACAAGTCAAAGAAGCAATGCAGGTAGCTTTGATCATCACTGCATAGTCTGCTGGCATGTTGACAGTAGTCTCTTCTTCAGTCACTCTGCCTTGCAGCATGTGGTGCCTGGTCTCAAATCTGGTGAGCTTGGACCTGAGCTGCAATGCTTGTGACAATCCGATACCACCGTTGGCTTTGTAAGTTGATTGACTATCGATAAGACCACAACACGCAGTGCTTTGCACATGCAGGTCACTGGTTGACTTGCACATGCAGGTCTTTGAGGATGCTGGCATTGACATTCCAGGATTCACTGGCGTCCCTGTGTTTCAAGCAGACGGATTGACTGTCAAGACTGAGAGTGCTAGATATACACCCATCTTCCTGAGTAAAAGCGACCTAGATGCTGCAGTGAACAATGCTCACTCGCAGCGAATCACACAGAAGGTGCAGGTCACACAGGCCAAGGTTGACCGAGCAGAACATGAGCTGGAGGATGCTACAAAACAGGTGTGAAGAATCTGAGCTCTCAATGACAGTTACATTTTTTGACAACATTGCATTGCTTGATGTGCACGGAAACTTAGGAGGCCATGCAGCCACAGGCACAGTCCAGTCAGACAGCAAGATCTATGTGGGAGAGGCTTCATCCTGTAAGTTTCCCACATAGATCTTGCTGTCTGACTGGACTGTGCCTGTGGCTGCATGGCCTCCTTACACTTGATTGGGTGTGTCCGTTATGCGTGTGTATGTCTCAACAAGGGCAAGACACGTGTCCGTTTCTGATTTGCTGATTGATGAGCACTGCTGTACAGATGCAAGAAGCTCAGAGCAAAAGTAGCAAAGCCAAAGCTCAGGCAGAGGTTGCAAACGCCCAAGAAAGGCTTGATAAGTACAATGAAAGGTTGAGTGAAGTCAAATCTGATAGTCTACCAAAAGTTGAAGTCGGCACCCTTGAAGAGGTATTGACAAAAATGGAGAATGATACAGAAGGAAAATTTGCAGAAGTCATGTTCATACCTCCTGGGGCCACGTCGAACTGACTGTGCACATGGTAGTTATGTATGCATGAATGCTGTACCATATTGGTGCTCCTTGATACACCGAATCTTAGATACACATTCCATTTTTGGTGACTTGCTCAACTACCCCGATTGTTTTTAGTGAGTCTTGTGCATGATAAACAATCTCTTTTATGTAACAAACAGTTTGCCACTCATTTATTCTTGTTCTGGTTTGATATAAACGGATGGCTCAGGTGGTTAGCATGTCGCATTTGGTGCCCTCTATGTTATCACGTGCATAATGCAAACGTCTCCAGCAGCACTCAAGCTACAGTCTGATAACACATTTTACATGCAGGTTGCAGATTAGTCAAAGTTGAAATGACGACCGAACAAGGACAACTGTGATTTTGCCAAAATATCTTCGCTGCAGCAGTGTCTGGTATCAGATCATGCTGAGCAATGTCTTGCACTTTGAGTCTTGCACTTTGAGGATTTGTGCTTTGATGACACACAGCAGATGTGCTACTGGTTGGTTGCTGGTTTGACTGTGCCAACCAGTGTACAATATCTAAAACGTGAACTCTCCTGCAACCTTACTTACAACAACGTCCTGCCCATTGAGATGCATGACAGCATTGTTGAAGTTGCACCTCCAGCGTGTCTTTATGCGCTTGACTGTCTCATACTGTCCCAGTATGAAGTCGGGCAGCATCTCCGTGTTGTCAATGTCATCTTCATCAACCTCCACATCTGACAGGTTGTCCAAGGATGCTGCTTCAGCTGCAGGAGCAGGATCATCACCTGGACCATCCTGCACATTCACCATGACGTTCAGGTCCATCCTTGCCCAACAGCATGCATGATACATGTGGGATAGACTGCAGAGTTTGATTGTACGAATTCATCTGTATAGATCCTCTGACAGCCTAGAGACAGGGGCACACTGGTTGAGAGACATACACAATATGGTCCATCATAAAAAGCAAACCTGCTGGGGGATTGCAGGTGGGATCTGCTGAGGGATTGATTGAGGCCCTCTTGACAGCTGAGGCTGTGGATAAGCAGCGCTCATCATGCGCTCCTGCTTTTGAGCAGGCCCAGCAGCATCAGCACCGTATGGCACCTATTGCACCATCTGGTTCAATCACCTGATGACTGAGTGCGTCAAGAAGACAGCAGCACATCAACCTGCTGGGTACCTGTGTTGACTCAGCCTTGCGTTTCCTGCTTTCAGCATCAGTGACAGTACGCTG
>JAABUO010007977.1_pt1 | contig 12018 bp, 20 predicted proteins | sample 5559291 | NCBI WGS metagenome assembly JAABUO01 (sample SAMN10711878, study PRJNA513372) | rock metagenome | isolation source: Antarctica rocks | place: Antarctica: Victoria Land, Finger Mt sud
GACGTCATGTCATTCTCAGTTTCTGCAGTCTGCCGGACGGCCCACTGCATCATGCCACTCATGTTCAGCACATGGGCCAGGGCCAGACCCACCAGCCGTGTTGACACCTGTAATGCACACAATGACGAGTTTCATCTGTCCACCCTAACTGCCTGCTCAATGACTGTAAACCAGACCACATGACGTCATCAGTGATCATCAGCATGCGATTTGGCAAGGAAGTCGCAGTGGTGAAGATCATGACCAGAGGGTTTATTGCCATGGGGGTTGCTTGTGCCAGCGCGCATTGACTAAAGGAGGCAGGACATGTGTTCACTGAGTGTAAGAGACAATTGCCAAAACAGACGCACTGCAGCTCTGTTCAAACTCACACCTTGAGGTAGTCCCTGATCCAGACCTGTCGGGTCTGTATTCAGACCAAATGCACAAAGGAATATTTTGACAGTCGACACATGAAACGCAGATGTATAAGGGGAAGATGTGAAGAGAGTGACCCTCTGGTGTGCGGCCATGACCAGGATACACTCAAAGGAGAGGGTGATGGCAGCTAGGGTGTCCAGGCGGAACCCTACCCACCGGCTGCACGCCAGGAAGGCATACCACCAGGAGCTGTTGCGGTCCAGGGCTGTTACAAACAGCCCCTGAAAGTGGTCTGCCACATCATATGCCCTTATGGTTGGTAAGCCCTGCAGCAGCAGCTTGTATTGGAACAGATTCTCGTCGGAAACATGTTTCCAAAAACAAGATTGTTCACTTTATGTAAGTTCAGCAAGTTCAGTAGCAGCAGCACCAAGGATGACCTCTCTGTCTCAACCGTTGCATGAATCAGTGCTCATTTGCAGAGTGCCACTGTACCAATAACAAAAGGTAAAGTCATACATAATGGTAGTTGTCATGCAGCATGATCTACAAGTATGCAGTGAAGCAGACAATGCTGACCGACAGACAAGCTCATACTGGGCAGCCTGTTCACCACAATTTGACTACACTACACATACAACAAACAGCAGATACAGATACGAGTGAACATGTAAAGTATCAACCTATTCACATGAGCCTATGAAACATAGATCAAACCTCGAAGTTCAACACATAAAGCGTAGACACAAAAGCAAGTGAGAGGGCCCCACCTTTAGTGCTGCAGAAAATGATGCATAGACAGGGGAGCGTGTGGTGGCATCAAAGCGCTTCACTTCCCGCCCTGTTGTGATGTACCGGTGGCGCAACCAGAAGAACGCCACGATGAGTGGCAACAGTGTAGGCAACACAAACGGTACTGCTATGATCATCAGAATCAGAGCCCCTGCATACCACATGTCAAGTCTGCATTCATTCCAACTAGTCCACGCTGGGCATGCTTTGTCCATGACGTGTGGAGAGGGTTCAAACTAGTGCATAGCAGCTTGACACCACACGCAAGCTGAAACAGGACCTTGCAGTACATGGGCAGACAGAAAGTCTGCATGCCTTGAGCTGTGGTACATACAACTTTGCTAGGACAAATCAGACAGGAGTGAGCTCATCTTTGGCGTTGCGTTGCTCTCTGACTCAGGCTTTCCCTCTCCCCCCAATTCACCCCCAACAAAGTGTACATAAACCAGCAAACATGCATATGTGCACTCACAGGAAGTACAGCAAAGCGTGCAAAGCAGGTGAAGTGCAAAACAAGAGCTTGCCTGCAACAAGAAAGAGAGACTGTGTGGCGTCAAAGGCGACTTGAGGTAGATGATCATCAGCAGTGCCCTGATCCTTGCTGAACCGGTTCAGGATGCGGCCTGTTGGGTTGGTGTGAAAGAAGGCCAACGGTGCTCGCAGCACGTGCTGTGCTACCTCATCATGCATGGCACTTGATGCTCTGCAAAGCAGCAAAACAGTTGTTCAACCTGCAGGTCATACACCTGCTGTGATGCTGTGAGACGAGCATGAGGGGGTGGTGAGTGGCGCATGGATGGCTGTACGGCTTACTGAGCTTCAGCATCTGCAAAAGCAGGACGGGCAGAAGCAGCAGGCGACATGGGGGAAGACTGGTGTTTGAACCAAGGGCATGCATGGTGGGCAGATATGGAGAAGAAAGGGCAGGTGTAAAGCAACAAAAGGCAAGCACAGAAGGCAGATATGGAGGAACGAAGGGCAGATGCAACGGGAGAAGGGCAGGAGGCCTACTTGAAAGTGAAGTGGAAGAACATGACAGCTCTGACAATGGCTATGACAGTGACAATGGCCACCAGCATGCCATACACCCAGATCCATTTAGCTTCCCTCTGATCTTGGTAGGTCTGGCGAGCCCATGTGGCCAACCAGTACTCCGAAACCACAAACACAGCTTGGCCCAGCATGAGGCCTGCTAGGATGATCCACATCACCGTTCTGCCACAGTACCGGAAGTACTCAAAGTACACCTTTAGCGACGTACTGCCTGCATGAAGCAAGACAGTGGTTTAGCATATCTCAATGCTGACACCTTTTGAAAATTTGAACTGCATGATAGATATGTATCTTGTGTGATCAAGTTATCAAAGCCCTGACTAGCTGCTGTGCCTGACATGATCTGAGTTGAAGTGATCTGAGCTTTTGGTGCATACCGGTGGCACGCCCCTCCTGTTGATTCAGCTGTGCTTGCTCCTTGCCCTCCTCTTCTTCCAACACCCCCTCATCCTCAGGCTTGTGTGCCTTTCTGTAACCCCTCAACCTGAAGTACCACTTCTCACACAGCTGCACAGGGCCCCAGCGCAGGTCCACCTTGGGAGGCAGCACAAACTTCTTCTTCACCACATGGGCAGGGCAGAACGCTGCTTGCTCCTTATGGCCCTGCCCTAAAGGTTGCATGTTCAGACCATCTAGGTTCTGTTCTGGTGTAGGCTTGTCAGACAGCAGTACTTCTGTGTGAACTGCAGCTGAGACATTGCCTGTGTGCAAGTCAGTGCCCGCAGCTGCCACAGCTGTGGAAGCGGTGGTAGCTGTGGCCAGTGTCGCAAGGGAATCTGGCGGCACAGATGATGCTAAGCCGCCGTCCATGTGCTGTCCAGTGGTGAGATGATCAGCGGCATTAGCAATTTGAGAAGCTGCAACAGTAGCTGCTGGGACTTCTGCGTCAACAGTTGCCTGAACAGGACCAGCATTCAGGGCTTGAAGAGCTGATCTAGATTCTGTGCCTGACTCGTCTACCACAAGGTTTGAATTTGATGGTGCAGCCTGCATGGGAATCTGCTCATCATAGACAGCATCATCAAGCTCAGTCTCTTCCGCAAGCTGAGTCAGCTCAGTGAGAGCTGAGGAGGCAAGCTGTGAGTAGGTGCCAAGGGCTCTCTCGCGGCCATCCTTAAGCACCAGAATGCGGTCACACTGGGGCAGGAAATGACGCTGATGTGTCACAAGCAACCTTGTAGATCCCTGCATGTGGCAATGCTAGCCATCGCATCCAGCAATTTCTACCACAATGACAGTCGCAGTGTGCACACACAGGTCACCCTGTCGCTGTGAAGTATTGGCATCATGCACGTCAGGAGATGAATGTGCCTGTTGCAGTTGCAGCATGTTTGACTAGCTACTGCAGGGTCTTTGGGCAAAGCCGGCGTTGTACTGCAAAAGCCAACATATGATGGCACAGCAAGCGACAGGGGCGTTAGGGCAGCAAGCGACAGGGGTGTTAGGGCAGCAAGCAACAGGGGTGCTAGGACAGCAAGCAACAGGGGTGTTAGGGCAAGGCACCTGCATGATGCCCTGCGGTCCCAAGCACTCCTGGAAAAGGATGCGGCCGACTCTGGGGTCCACTGCGCTGAGCGGATCATCCAGCAGCATGATGTCAGCTCGTGAGTATGCTGCCCTGGCAAGCGCCAGCCTGGCCTTCTGCCCACCTGCACACCGCATCAGCCAAACAAAGGTTTCACAGGTTGTGTTCCTCCCCAAACATGAGCCTTTTGAGCCAAGTCTTACACTTTCAGTGTTTCAGTGTGACAAATACACTCAAGACAAATGGGCAGATTCTCACTAGCTTGACACTAGTACATGATGAACAGTGCTGCCCCATTTAGGCCTAGGGCTTTCAGTCCCTGCAGTGCCTCAAAACAAAGACAAGGTGGGATTAGCATGCAAATGCATGCTCAGGCCCCACACGATGCAGCAATGCCAGAGTCAGCGGTGGCAACAGCAGCATCGGCTGGACTCATGTCAGACCTCTGATCTGAGATCCTGTCAGGGCTTGTCCGACACATCCACTGCACATATTGCACGGTTTGCAAAGCCTGCACAGACCTGTGCTTTCAAAACAGCTGGCGCACTACAGCAGCACTCAGACAGCAATCAACAGAACATGCAAGGCCATGACGCAATTACTGCCTACTGCTAAGGCAAAGGAGACAGCTCACAAGTAGCTGACCTGATAGATTGACACCTCTCTCCCCTATTTCTGTGAGATCCCCCCAGGGCAGCTTGGCCAGGTCATCACTCAAAGCACAGGCTGTCACCACTCTCACATACCACTGCTCCTCATACGCCTTGCCAAACACAATGTTGTCCTGCATTTCACATAAAACCACATCATCAGCACTGCTGCCAGGAGCTGCTGGCCTGCTTGCCACAGGTCCTCTGCTTTCTGACTGTTGCGCCGCCAGCATGCAGAGCGCATGCTACAGATTTGAGCACATGCAGCACGATGAGACAAAAAGCGAAAAGTTGACTTCACAAAAGCAGCATGGCTTAGCACCTGTTGATGCCATGGGCTGAACAATTATCAGCAGCAACAGGTTACCATGGCCGCATTTATACCTGTCACAAATAAGAAACAGGCACCATACCTTGGTGATGGACCTAAAGCATGTTTGTGTAAGACCAACAAGCTCACAAAGTACCAGCACACACCATGACAGCCACCAAGGGAAAAGTCCGAGGCTTGACAAAGGCTTACTCTGATGGTGCCGGCATCAACCCAGGGCACTTGGCAGCAGTAGGCCACTGTGCCCTTCATGACAGGCCCTGTGTCAGTGTCAATGGCCGCAGCTCCTGGTTGCTGAAGGGAGGAAAGGGAGGCATCCAACGGCTGCAGCTCCCCTAGAAGAGCAGCCAGTAGCGAGCTTTTGCCGGACCCCACCTGCCATGGTACAAAGAAGCTTAGTTTACACCTGGAGTTGATGCAATTTGCTGCCATGGTACTAGTCACAGGCATCCACCAGAGAAAAGCTGAGACTGCATATTGCTACAAAAAGCTTGTACACAGATCCAGAAATGTTCTATGGAGATCTACATAGATCTGTTGAGATCTGGTAGCAGCAGTTTGCATGAAGTAGGTGGTGAATGCAGCAGCAGTAAGGCCTAGCAGGACTGGGCGCACAAGGCCATGACACAATTCTCGTGGCTGATGGTAGGTCTAAGGACATGTAGTGGGGGGAACATGCACTCACATGCTGCTTGACACAAAGTCTTTTTTGTCACAGGCAACATTCTGTCTTACTGTGAGGCCCAAGCAGCAGGTCCTTTTTGAAGCATCAATGGAGCCCCACACACGCACAGCCATTGGAAACACAAGGGAACAATGTTGGGCTGAAAAGAGCCACGATGGGTCAGAAGAGGAGCAACTGGGGTGGTCAGGGTCAGAAATGGGGCCTAAAGAGGCATGAGAGGTCCTGATTGAAAGTGGAAGCATACAGCACAATGTTGCACAATGATGCGAGGAAGACGGCAGGTCTGACCTCGCCACAGATGCCCAGCAGCTCCCCTTGAGCCACTTGTAGCTTCAGACCATGTAATGTTATCTTCTCATCACCCCCATGTGTACCTGCACCCACAACCAGCACAGAGCTACCAAAAGGTTGCATTAACACGGTAATGAGAACGCGGCACATTGCAACTTGCACTGCCCCTGACTCAAAAACTCAGTCAGTAGGTGGAGGACTCCACATGGTGCTCATGATCATTGACATGACCACAGGTACCAAAGGCACTGAACAGCTTATGTTGCTTGCTGGGAGCTAAGCTTGGGCCCTATGCGCTGATCATCCCAAGGAACAGAGCTTCTCTGTGACTTTTGCTGCCCCACAGGCGTCTGCACATGTGCGTTACACAGCAGGAGCTGATCAGTGTGGCTGTGTGTTATGCCCATTGCATGGTACATGTACCAAATGATATACCAGTTGTTCACCTATGTTTCCCTGTGATTTTGTCATGCAAACAGGCCCAGTTGACAGAGCAGCAATTCACCATGAATATCATGGCTAGATGACCCTCCCTCTCCAAGGTCAGGATCTGCCTTGCCAACAGCTCCCTCTGGCAGGTTCACACTAAAATCCTGAGGCTTCAGCTCCTGGCTCTGATGCCTGTGCTGCTTCGTCTGCTTCCTAGATGAGTGCTTGGTGTTCTTGGTGGGGTCAAGATGGGGGGTGGGGGGCTGAGGGTGGCCAGCCCACCGGTTCCAGTCATAGTCTGCCCCTCCCAGGGCTACAGCAATGGCATCGTTTACTCCTGCAGATTCCTGCAATTTACAACTATCTTCAGCTACACCTTAGTCTCAGATCTGATCAGTCCAGCCACCCCAGAGATGCAATCCGCATGACAGCAACCCATCTATGTCTATTCTGCAATGCGTTTCTGCAAAGGCTGGCATGCAAAAACAGAGGGCCAGACAGGGGTTCAGTAAGGCGTTATCAAGAAGCAAGTGCAGCTCTGATGCCTGTGGCAGCAGGCGCCTGCACAAGGTGAACATAATGGCAGAGCATGAGATCTCTACAGCAATGTCAATATGACTTGCAGCGACATATCCCAAGCTGCTGGAAGCAGCAAGGCCTGAACAAGCAGCGGTAGCAAGACTGAGATACGCATGCACAAACACAGACAGTAGCTCTTGCCAAGGCTTGATGGCAACGTCATACACTGCTGGGCAAGGTATCTACCTTGGCTGTTGTGCGAGCAGGGCCTTGTAGATGATGGGCAGGTGCTGGGGGCTCGGGCAGGGACAAGAAGTCATTGATACGCTTCATGGAGACCTGTAGCTCTGAGCCGGCCTCCACAGCATGCACAAAGTTCTGCGCCATAGACAGCTTGGGCAGGTGCAGCAAAGCCAGGGCATAGAAGACGCTGGCAATGTCTAGAGCCTTGCCTTGGACGTGGACCTGCATGCTTTGCACGCTACGCTTGATGAGCAGCCAGCACTGCTTTGAAATTGGAACATCATTGAAACCTTTTGGGCGGACCAACGCCAGAAAGGTATGAGGCGAAAGTTGCCAGCAAGACATAGGGCAATGCTTTGAAAAGAGTCCTGTTCTCAAGACACTGCAGCCTGACATGCATGCCAGAACATGAGCGTCAATTGCTGTGGAGCTGCTAGCTTTTGGTGTGTGTATGTCACCCATGTGAATGACAATGCACAAAACCAGCTTGTAAAAACAGCTGTGCTGCAGTGCGTATGAACAAGGCACAGGACCAGCTTGTGTGCATGCACCTCAAGCATAGCTGTGCTGCCGTGTATGAGTGCACGGGTTCAGGCAACTCAGCTTACCACTGTGAAAACAATAAAAGAGACAAGTGGCGTGATGAAGAAGTAGAGAGCCATGTTCATGGCCCGGATGCGTGCCATTCTGATGGCATAAGATGTCTCCTTAGCCCGGATTCCCTTCAACAGTTTCAACATGGCATCCTCCCACCCTGAATCACAGTCACATGGCGTGTCAGGCAGCTTTGCAGACAAGCAGCACTGCTGTATCACGCATGTCATTTTATGTCCTTCCATAGTTGCATGCCTAGCAGCTTACCTCACCGTAGCCACCCTCCAATTCACAACAAGCTGCAGTGGCAGGACGATTGCAGATGCATCTGCATCTACATCTACAATGTTAATTATGGCTGTTGGGTCTCAGAAGCAGAGTGCCATGCAGCTGTGTGCATGCAACAGGTTCTAATGTGTTGCAAGTCAGGGGACTGAACTGACCTAACACGTTGACAGCAAAGTAGGGGACTGATTTAACATCTTGACAGCAAAGTAGGAGACTGATCTCACATCTTGACAGCAAAGTAGGGGACTGATCTAACATCTTGACAGCAAAGTAGGGGACTGATCTAACATCTTGACAGCAAAGTAGGGGGCTGATCTAACATCTTGACAGCAAAGTAGGGGGCTGATCTAACATCTTGACAGCAAAGTAGGGGGCTGATCTAACATCTTGACAGCAAAGTAGGGGACTGATCTAACATCTTGACAGCAAAGTAGGGGACTGACCTAACATCTTGACAGCAAAGTAGGGGACTGATCTAACATCTTGACAGCAAAGTAGGGGACTGATCTAACATCTTGACAGCAAGGCAGGGGACTGACCTAACATCTTGACAGCAAGGCTGCCAGCAATGGCCTCTCCTGCCAGGCGGACCCTCTCATCCGTGTGCCGAGCCGTGTTGGTGCGTAGCCTGGCTATGTGCTTGGACAGAACTCCCTGCATACACTTTCTCAAGATGTAGCCCACCGACATATTGTACACTGATGTGCGGCACCAGAACCTTGCAGCAGACAGCTGATCAGATAAGTAACAGATTCACTGGCAACACATTGCATACTTAACAGAGACCTGCAAAAGAGTCAAGTGCATATGGGAGGGACAAGACATGGTCAAAAGGGTTGAAAAGGAGGGCAAATGCAAAGGCCAGCATAAAAAGAGAACCTGGCAGTGTGAAGGCAAGCGCCAGTGGGCAGAAGGGCAGAAGCAGAGGGCAGAAGGCGTACCTGGAAAGGAATGAGCAGCAGCAGAGTGGCAATGCCAGCAATGGCGGCTGGGAAAGTGAGCTGTGCTCCCACCATGACAAGCACACAGATAACTTCCAGAGGTCCTGCCCATATGTGCATGTAGTAAGGCCCAATATCATCAAATCGACGCACATCATTGCTGACTAGGTTCACAACCTGCACAAACCTTTAAGTTGAGCCCAGGCAGGTTTGCATGCTGCATGCGCTTTAATGATGGGTAACAATGTTATAGGAAAGTCATACACATTGCCAACAAAGATGTATCAATGTTATACCAGTTGGCAGAAGCTCAGGCGACAGATGTTAACAAGTGCATTTCCCTCATGCATCACTATACGGATGGCTCATGCAGGAGAGAAGCTTGCTGAGCTTGTTTGAACAACTGGCTTTAGGGAGGGGAAAAAAGGAGTATGGTACTTGCATACCCTTGCATGACATGGCAACCAAACAAGACTGGGCGCACCTTTCCTACCGAGACTGCAGCTATGGATGCACTGTTGAGGCGCAGCATCTTGGCATGGATTGCAGAGATGGCCTGTTGGCGCATCATGAAGCCTCCATGCATGCCATACCTGTGCACACAACCAACAATGATGCAGAACCCACCAGCAGCACACTGTGTCATTACCCATTAGCCCGAACCATAGATGATGATTGCCAAGGTCCAGATTGTAACCTGATGACCTAATGCACAAGCGTGACAGTCACTGACAGCTTGATCAAGCACCTTGCCTGTGTTGGCTGCTACTAGCAGTACTGGTGTCAGAACAACCTGCCTTGGATTGATGCGATATCAGGTGAAGCTCAGCAACAACAACTTTTGACATTCCATTTTTCTATATCGTCACAGTGTCATGCTTTGAACGCTCTGCCACCAGGAAAGTTCTAGGTACTGCGTGTTGCTTGTTCAGAACAGTTTGTGGCATGCTACAGTAGGGGGGCTGCTGCACATGAGGCCACGCGTAGGTCGGCGCATGTTCAAGGTTGCATGATTGCCTCTACATAATCTTTCCAGTATGCTAAAGTGCAGTGAGCTAACCAGAAAGCTTGGTGATGCGTCAATGTGGACAGGTATCCTGAAAATCCAAGCAGGATTGCCCACAGCCAGCCTATTCCTACAGAGTAACCCCCTTTGCTGCCGTAGGCTTTGTTGCCTTCAAGCCATAGCAACAGCTGCCGCAGCAGCAGAGGGCTCAAAAGCCTGTGCATGCACCAGCTCATGTTCAGAATGCCCTTCATCAAATCCACTTTACAATCACTGTTGTTAGACTTGACCAAGTCACAGTGTGTTGCTGCTCAGATAGCATGTCATAATGAAGCATGTTGCCCAAGCAATGTGGGCACAGCCATGCTGAGTCCGCATTGACGCAGCAAGCAGCAGAAGAAGCAATATGGTGAAACGGCAAGAACTATGTAACTTTACTTTCGTCATGAAATGCACTTTACCTGACAGCCACCTCCATCAGAGTCCAGAAGCCATGAAGAGCCATCCTGTGCCAATAGAGGTTCAGCAGTGTTCTGGCAAAGAGGTTGCTCTTCAAGAACCAAAGCCTGCCCGACGCTGCACGTTCCTGCAGCATCACATTGACTCGTCACTGGGTCACAAGGTGGCCATGTTACTGCACTGTTGTCAAGTTGTATGAAAGGTGCGGGCAGGATGAGAGCTTGCGGCCCGCCACACGCAAGCACGTACTCGACACTGATCATAGCAGTCCGCAAATTGTTGTGCCCTCAGCGGAGCTTCATCTTCGGGAGGAGGAAGACAGTCCGCCATTTCTTCTGTTATCTGGCCGTATGAACCTTTTTCGAGAAGGGGAGCGCCCCAGTCAAACGATAGCTTTTCGTACAAGTTTGCAGTGTGCAGGCCGAAAGGCTTCTCGAAACCAAGGGCCGTAAACCATTCTGGGCTGCGACGCGGCGGCAGGTGCTCACGGCTGCCGTTGTCATCCTTTGAAACGGTCATAGCTGCGTCAGTGCGGAATCAAGCATAGCCAGTTGCAGAGCTGCCAGTCAGAGGTTTATAATGGACAAGCCACCCAGGACAGGTCATCTGAGGAGAGTGCACTACCGACAGCAAGGTGTTGGATGATGCAACGACCCTCGTTTTTTTAAGGTCGGAATCGGGCTTCAGACCTGCAACATAAGGAGTCAAGGCTGAGCCCCCCAGCAGCAGTATTACTAACTTGACGAAATGTTACTCAACCCACGTCCATCTTTACTTAGGTTTTCGCCGCATCGTTTCGTCTCCCGCTTCCTCTGCTCTGCTTGTTGCGGAAGTGCTAAGAGCGCGAAGCTAACGTAGCCTCTCCGTGCTTGTGTGTTTGCACAGCAAGGCTGTACTTGGTGCTACCTGCAACACATGGTGCTAAATTTCAGAGGCAGCCAGCACTTTCGGCAGCGTCTCGTCTGCAGCACCCTTTCCGGAAAGTCTATCTGCATTCGAGACATCCGAGCTAAAGATCAAGATCCCGGCGTGCGTGATTACGAAGCATCTTTGCTGAGGTTATTGGAGAAAATCACCAACGGTTGTGTCGTCGAGATCAACGAGACCGGTGTGTAACGCCAACTGTGACTGCTCCTTGCTACCACTTCAAGCCCTGCCTCCGCGTGTTCAAAGGTCCTTCATCTTTGCACTCTTTACGTTGTTCTTTCATTCTGTGCTACGCTTATTTGCGACGCTGCCTGACATCTGCAGGTACTACGCTGCGATACTCTCCTGGAATAGTAACAGGAGGCAGTGGTTTTGTGCACGACTGTGGCCGCTCCCGCTCTATAGGATTCTTCCTTGAGCCTCTGGTCTGCATTGCACTATTTGCCAAGAAGGTATGCACCTACTGTTCCAAGCCATACCATCATGGAACATAGATCCACAATAAAGCTGCTGTGGGTCTTGCAGCCCTTGTCCATCACACTGCGAGGCATCACCAATGCAGCAGCAGACCCCAGCATTGATGTCTGGCGTACTGTCACGCTGCCCCTGCTGCGTCAGGCAACAGGATTGTCAGATGGGTTTGAGCTGAAGGTGATCAAGCGAGGGGCTGAGCCCTTGGTGAGTGTTGTATCTGGGTCAGAATGGGAATGACTGCATGTATCTCTGCATTGCTGCTGTTTTCTCAGTGTCACTGTACCTACATCAGCATACAATGCTTTTGAGCATCGCACATGAGAGTAGCTTCTTACATGCTGGTACTGGATCTCCAGGCATGTTATCCATTCCCTGTGCTACCTGGGGAAGATCTTCAATCATGGCATTCCTGATTGCTTGACAAGAAGGGGTTATGCAGGGTGGTGGGGAA
>JAABUO010007978.1_pt1 | contig 12018 bp, 18 predicted proteins | sample 5559291 | NCBI WGS metagenome assembly JAABUO01 (sample SAMN10711878, study PRJNA513372) | rock metagenome | isolation source: Antarctica rocks | place: Antarctica: Victoria Land, Finger Mt sud
GATGGGTGTTGTGTTAACTGACCTGGTCATTGGGTTCAGAGATCTGGCGCCACCTGACAGGAATGTCCATGGCATCCCTCCAGCTGAACTCATGTTGCCCCTTCTGAGCATCAAACCCACCCAGGCTGGCCCCTGCTGTGTCCACCATCACCTTCCTGCCTGCCTGCCTCTCCACCACCTGCGTTACAAGCCCATGCATTCACAGAATGAACCTCACTGTTCAAGCTGTAGTCCCTGTCACCTTGCTGTCCGCCTCTCCATGACCTGCATCCCAGGCCTACACATTCAGGGATAGATCTCATCACCACAAACGCTACCCCATGAATGAAGTACAAACCATACTGTGTCCATATTGTGTGAGGTTGTTGTGTCTATCACTGCTCTCCTGCTGGCTTGCACCTCTACCGCATGATGTATGATACAGATGAGACATCAGCTAGTAAAAATTTGACGCAGGGGCGCAGAGACTGCAATGGCCAAGCCTACTGAAATGCCTTTTGTGTCAGTTAGCGCATTCCTGCCTGCCTGCTTCTACAGAACCTGAGTTCCCTGCCAAACACTGAGAGGTGCCGAGAGCTGCGAGGGCGTTACATCTTGCTCAGGTCATGTCCCTGCTGTGTCAATGATCACCTGCTTGCCCACCTGCTTCTCAAATAACCAAAGCTGCATGTAAGAGCGTCAATGATGCCAAAGCTTCTGCAAGGATTGCACGCTGACAGGACCTGCACCTTCCACACCTGGCTGCTTCATGCTGTGCCCACCTCTTCTTTCCTTATACCACCAGACTGCTGAGAAAAGGAAAGGAAAGGAAAGGAAAGGAAAGGAAAGGAAAGGAAAGGAAAGACTGCCTTTCGGCGTCAATTTTATGAGAAGCCAAGTACTATACCGGGCTGCCCAGGTCCAAACTGCTGAGCCAATCAAATTCATCACAGTGCTCCTACACAGCAGTGCTTTTGTCTACGTCATAAAGCCACCCAGTCATGCTATAGGTATGTATAGGCACATAAATATATATATGTATGTATGTATGTATGTAGGCAGGTAGTCTAAGTGACAGTAGACAAGGGAGTGTGCACTGATCCAGCACACAAAGAAACCCACCAGCTGGCGTAGGGTTTGCGCCATCTCTAGGGCTGCAAGGCCACCCATACGCAGCTGGCGCTTGTTGGGCAGGAAGCCCTGGTGGCGGTTCACCAGCACAGCCCCAATTGCGTCTGCTCCCTCTACCAGCTGCTTCACCTGCAATCATCCTTCAACTATTTGGCAAACTTCTGAGGTGCAATGAATGTCTGCATACTCAGAGCACGAGACGACCAGACGGGCAGAACTGCTTGTTAAAATGTAGTCACATCAGCAGAGGCATGCAACAAACGTGGTATTGTAAGCTGTGAACACAGAGGAAGCAATGGTGTACACATGATGTACTACCACCCTTGCGTTTGGGCATGTACTCATGGACCAGAAAGAAAATGATTGCTTGAGCAAAACTCAGAGGATTGCTTGGCAACGCTCTATGTGCCGTAGAGCTTGGGGGAGGGGGCCGGGGGGTGGGGCAGGGGGCCAGGGCGTTCATGCGTGGTTGCTCAATTCTGCCATTTCCTCTGCTCGTTCAGATTCAGAAATCTCAAGCACGGCTTACCTGCTTCTTGTCGGCAGGGGCAGCATCACATACCGTAGGATCATCTCATGCGTTGGTGGCGCTTTCTTGCACCATTGCTCCTGCAATCACAGTGACACAGTCAGCAATTTGGGATGTACACAGTCAGCAATTTGGCATTTACACAGTCAGCGATTTGGGATGTACACAGTCAGCAATTTGGCATTTACACAAACAGCGATTTGGCATACATACATTGCCCTGCAGCAGCACTCAATGGAAAGGCCACCCTGCTGCATGTCTACATTCTAGATAATTGAGTCAACCCTGACAGCTGCGCTGGTGACGCACAGGATGCAAAGCTGAACATAGATCATTTGGGTAGCGTCAGTTGGAATTGAGAATTCGATCCTGTATGCTGAGGCACCTGCTGACACACATGTTGGTAAACTTGCAGTGTTGCAACATGTGTTTCAGTACGTGCCTCAGCATACAAAACTGAATTTCCAGTTTCAACTGACCCTACCCAAATGATGTATGTTAAGCTGTGCATGCTGAACTTTACCAGCGCCGCTATTAGGGTTGCCTGAATTGGTCTGACATGTGTTTCAGCATATAAGATTGAATCCAAATGGCCCCACCCAGAGGCCAACATGACCATTGACACGCACATGACCAGGCCATCAAGCATCAGGACAAGTTGTGTGTTTGCCGCCAGGGGATATGCTATGCAGCACATCAAGCACCAATCTGCATCACTTCCCAGTAGAGCTGCGCTTTCAGGGTTCAGGGGTTGCTGCTTGAGGTGGGCAGCTTGGCATGCCTCCCATACCTTGAAGATCGGGTGCAGCTCCTTATCTAGGCAGAAGGACAGCACAGGATCATCAAGGTGCTTTCTGATATACAGGGCATGCTCTTTCTGATAGAAAGCCAGGAACTGCTGGGAGCGCGCTTCGTCTGGCACCTTCTCCTTGTTCCCACTGTCTATTGAGAACGCCTTCTCGTAGTCATGCACCGCTTGGTCGTGATATCCCAGTGCGTGCTGACAAGCGCCTGCATGACCACAAACAATTGAGAACGCCTTGTTGATATCTTGCACTGTTTGGTCCTTCTCAAATTCTTGCACTGTCTGGTCCCTCGCAAATTCTTGCACCGTTTGGTTCTGAAATCTTGCCTAATGCATGCTGACACAAACTCAGAGCAGTAAGGAGAACTGTCTGAGCCTGGTAGACATTTCACAAAAAAAGCCACATTACAGAGTTTTCTGTTTTTGTGTGTTTCTTTTTGTTTTTTGTGTATCTGCAGTGCCCTGTACTGCACTGCACAGGGCCTTATCTTATGACGAGCTGTCGCACGAAACCGGATGTTGCTGAAGCACATGTTGAGGTGTGCCAAAGACGCTGCAGTAAGTTTTGCATGGGACAGCAGGCCTCACGGGCAATTACAGTGCCAGCAATCTTGCGGTATCAACTGCAAGCAGACTGCATGACAAGGCACAGCAAGTCAAGCATGGCTCTGACATGTATCCCTAGGTAAACATCTGCAAGGTTGGTTCCAAAAGCTGCTGCTCTAGCCATGCGAGCATGCAAAGAAGTGCGCGCTAGCGGATGGTGGTCACCTCTCAAGAAGAGGCACTGGATGCGTTCAGGATTGTTGTCCAGATCAATGGCTTTGCTGAGCACTCTGATGGCAGCCCAGTGGTCCCCGAGACCTTGCTTCATCTGCGCAAGCACCCTCATGGCATGTATGCCTGGGCTCCTGGGGTCATCCAGCGACAGAGCCTTCTTGAAAGCTACCTCTGCCTCAGTTACATGGCCTAGCTGCACACACAGAGAAGGGCGCTTCAGACGTGCCTGCTCAGCCCTGAGCTGTGGCTCAATGCCGTGAGGCAGACTGGATCCCGAGTCTTACTTGAGCAGACTTGTGTGCATACCTCGCTCGAGTGTGCTTGCTGTAGAGCAGTGTACTGCTGCAGCCATGCTGTGTACATCCGTCACATCAGCACACGGACATGCAAGGCGCCCAGCTTGCGTTTGTCATGCACAAGCGCGCACAAATGATCATGACTGGGTGTGGCAACTTGTACAGGGAGGTGTTGTCTGACCTCCTTTCTGGCTTGTGCCATGTTGACCCAGGCCTCTCTGTGATCAGGCTGCATGTCAATGACTTTCTGGTAGGCACGAATGCCATCACCGATGTCCCCCATGCTAGTCTGGCACAACCCAAGCAGATTCCATGCCTGTAGGTTCTTGGGCTGGAACTTGACTGCCTGCATGGTGAGCAGGCGTTGTGTTCACATGAGGTGCAACTATTTGCTATGAGACAGGTTTGCATGCCTGTAGGTTCTTGAGCTGGAACTTGACTGCCTGCATGGTGAGCAGTTGAGGTGTTCACGTGATGTTCAACTATTTCCTATTATACATGTACGCATGACTGCTTTGTAGCAAAAGCGGAAGTCAAGGCGTAGCAGGAGTTGTATGGTTGCTGGCTTTGCAATAATGCCCGCAATTTTGTTGGTCTTTTCTGTCAATTGTGGAGCAGTTGAGAGTTTAAAACAAAAGACCCTTGATGCCATTGGTAGCAGAGCTACTATGAGCAATGCATGGTGAGAAGCAACTGACTTCAATGGAAGCTGATTTGCTGCCATGCATGAAAGAATGAAAACACACCAGTCTAGAAAGAAAAGAAAAGACTACGCCTTTCGGCGTCAATTTAATGAGAAGCCAAGTATTATACCGGGCTGCCCAGGGAACACACCAGTCCACTGAACAATGTGGGTGTCATGCAACAGTGCAATGTGGGTGTCATGCAACAGTGCAATGTGAGTGTCATGCAACAGTGCAATGTGGGTGTCATGCAACAGTGCAATGTGGGTGTCATGCAATCAGTGGTCAAGTCTAAAGCCCACCTGTTTCAGGTCCTTGACAGCCCTGGCAAAGTCATGCATCTTCTGGTATGTCATGCCACGCTCTGTATGACACTCTGCCTTGGCATCAGTGTCCGGGGACAGGTCGATGGCATGCTGCAGGTCCTGCAAGAAAAGCACACAGCTCAGCATAGAGGTCTGCACCGCAGAAGGCCACAGTCATCAAAGTCTTTGACACTTACAAAACAGCGCAGGCTGTTCAGCTAACATAAGCTGATGCGAACAGTTCAGCCAGTGACTGCTGAGTGTATGATAGCTTGACATGCTGATGAGAGCTCACATGGTCAGCAAGACACCGCTTCTTCTTATACGACGTATGCATTGTAGAAGATCAGCCTGCGTTACGTGGCTGAAGCCAGCAGACATGTGCAGACGCCCCGGTTTGTTCTTGTGAGAAAGCGTGCGCTGGCTTCCTGTTTGCATTGTGGTGTGACCACAATGTGAGACCTGAGACCCACAAAACGATGTTGTGGCTGTACCTCAAGAGCTTCTGTGTTGTGCCCAAGGGCGCTTCTAGCTTGGCCTCGCCGCTTCCAGCCATCTGCAAAGAATGGTGCCTGCTCCACAGCCACTGTAAAATCCTCAATAGCCCCTGCAAAGACTCCTTTCCTCGACATGCACCTACGCCTACGCTTTGCTCTAGCACTCATGCATGCACCAGACGCTTGAGTTTGCGCATGCAGCTTGAGCAGTTTTGAAGCTGCCAATAAATGCTGGCTTGTGCTTTGGATTTGGAACTTTACACATGCAAACTACATATGAGAAAAGGTAGCAGAGGCTGGTGGGCCATATGAAGCTGCAGATGACATGTATATCACCAAATGGGTACTCAGATAGCAAATTCCGCCAAATGCAAGCATGCCAGCAAAGTGAGACAGGTAGTGCTAATTTATATGGTTGCTCATACAAGTATGTTGGCAATGCAGCCTGACTCCAGTACTGGAGTCAGGCTGCAAGAAACAAGGTGTGCATGCCGAGATTTGTGCATGGCACCGGCATTACACAGCACGCATCTGTACCTTGAAGCTCCCTCCGCAGTGCTCTGGCAGTCCCTCGCGCAACATGAGCACCAAGGTTGGGTGCCTTCTTGTCTGTGTCATCTATGATGCTGGTCAGAAGCTTGTCAGCCTCATCAAGCTTGCCTGCATTGATCTGGGTGACTGCCAGGCCAATGGCCGCTGAGGGGTCAGGCATGGGCGCCCTGGCTTGTGATGGCTTCTGTGGCTGGCCCTGTTGAGGGGCTGCTGTAACTGTGCCATTTGCAATAGGTTGGCTGGGTGTTACTGGCGCTGCCTGCCCCTGTACAGCAGCAAAACCTTACACCCATGAGCAGCTTGCAAAGATGTGAAGTGCGGGTCGAGCTGGAAGAACAAATATGCTCCAGGAGGTCTTGTTGGACAAAGCGGACTGAGTGACCAGTTGGGGCAGCAGCATTGCTCAGGCTGCATACCATTGAAGTGCCATTTGCTGTAGCTCCTGCTTGAGAGGGTGCTTGCTGAGGGAGATCTGAGTACAGAGCCGCAGTAATGGCGCTGGGGTTGTTCAGCAGCTTGTGAGCCTGCAGAACTAGACCTGCATTTGTGTATGGAGTGCTGGCTGCCAACGCCTGCTGCCATAGCTTCTGCGCTTCAGCTTGATACTGCATACACAGGTTGTTGAGTTAGATCATGTGTCAAGGTACTGCTTGTGATTTATGCTTGAACGCCAAAGTCTGCACAGTCTTACGTTGCCCTTTTTAAGTCTGTGTAATAGGAGCCCTTGCTGCGCTAGAGCGTGCGGAGAGGGGTGACCACTTGCGTTAGACTTCTTGATGGCCTCTTCATAGTCCTGCGCCAGTGCACAGTCACGTCTATCCTGCGGTTGAGTGCTAGGCTTCAACGTTTGCCAATTGTGGCGGTACACAAACCAACCTTGGAGGCTCGACGATGCAGCTGCAGCTGCTCGTAACAGTATGCGCGATTGCACAACAGTTGGTGTACTGTACTGCCATTGTGGGCTAACGCGTGCTTGATCTCTGCATCGAGGTGTTTGATGGCTGCAGAAAAATTGCGCGAGACGAGCGCGGAAGCGAAGTCTGTGGCCATGAAGGCCGACAAGCTGATAGCTCAGGCCGAACAACAGGACAGGGTGCAAAAGGTATCCTGCTCACTCGCCGAGGGATCTGCATAGCCGAGACATCTTTCGAAAGCAAAGGCTGCAGCCTCTAAACTTCAGGCCAGCTGATGTCGTGCAGGCACATGAGTGCAACTACATGCGTCAATCCAGAACATCAGTTTGCCGTGCTTAAGAAGGTACACATAGCATGCAACTGTTGCAAGGCTGAAGGAGCGAGGGGGGCAGTCAAAGTCAAGTCAAAGCAGAAACTTTATCTGCCTTGTGCGCAAGATGCTAGTGCTTTAATGGTGCTCGCCACGATGCAACAGTCATTGCGCGTACAACAGCCTCCCAGCCGCCTATGTGGTAGCCCTTTGTCGGCTCCCCAAGCAGCAGTGCGGTCACCAGCGACGAGATGTTCAGCGTTGCAGCAAAACAGCAATTGGACTCAACCCAAAGTCACAGAAGTAACCTGTGACCCCGTGAGGGAAAGTCCTACAGCGGTGGGTCTGTGCCAGCAATTGAAAGCTGCTGTTCTTGATCTGCATTTTGCGCGTCAAGTCTCTCACAGCATGGAAAGTCTCTGTCGAGGGTATTGTCCTGTGACCTAACAAGAACAGGTCCTGCCGTCCTTGCGCTTGCCAACCTTTTGTGCAATACCCATGCAGGCTGCAAAGTGTTGGTGTGGCAAAAGCAAGCGGGTAACCTCTATCAGTGTCACCCTGTGAAAGCCAGCTACGTTTACTGTGCAGCACCTTGGCCACTGCATGTATAGGCCTGCAGAACGACCCTGGCAACAGTTTGTGTAATGTTGCAGAAGCCATTTTGTGATGGATCACATGCCAAGAAGGTTTTTGATATTGCACACAGCACAAAAGCAGGAGTAGCGCACTGTTGTCTGGAATAGCGGGACTCCCAGAGTAGCCCTCTGCCAAATGGTCTGCAATGGCTCTAGTGCAGGAGACAGAGGGCAAGCTATAGATTGAGTGTGAGTTTGTGATGTCCTTTACATTTTGTCAGTCTGCTAATGCTCTGCATTCACAATGTCAGCTGTGGACTAGCAAGCTGGAATAGGTGTGAGAGCAAGCCTGTGATGCTGCACAGTCTGGCAGCTTTGACAGTTTGGCCAATAGCTTTGACCAGGACAGTGTGCAGCCAATCATAGCAATCAACACTTTGCTGTACTGTGTACTCGATTCTGACGATATCGAATAAAAGATCGATCTTTTGAATCAATGTTGTGCTTCCAACTTGAATGCTTGTACTGTACCATGCCATGGGATGTTTAGGGCTGCGGAAAATTTCCATTTAATGCACTTTCGTCAGCCTTCAGCTGAATCATATGATGCAAGTGCCAGTACGATAACACATGCTGCACATCAAAAATTGCTTGCCATTGAGTTGCATCTACCATGTCTGCACACATGCTAGTACGTAGCTGCCTGATTCGGAGGTTAAGTGGACGCCCCGGCGGCATATGTTGTGTCTAGTACCACGATCAGTATTGATGGTTTTGACCAGATTACTGACAAACTTGGCTCATCTACACAACTAGCAGGGGAAGATGGCAGTCCTCTCGTCATTGTGATCCAAACCAACGTTTCGTCTGCAATTTTACTTGTTGCAATTCAGGCTGTTGCTACCTGGCCGAGCTTGCCCATAGGTGAATTGATGTAGAATAACAGATTGAAGTGCCTGCCGCTCATACACAGAGTTGCCTGACCTACAGGTGTTGTCTGTGTGGTCTATCAACATGTCGATCGGCGAGTCTGCAAGATCCCTCTCTGTTCGGCGTGCACCCCATTGCTTGACTGGAAGCAGGAAGTCGAATGCGCATGTCAGGTTTGCCGGAGCCATTCAGGCTCACACCGTAGATAGAACTGCATATTCACAGAAAGTCAAACAAGGCAGCGGGAACGAGCGCGTGCTGAGATATCCTGATGGCAGAGTGCGCTGCATTCGATATCCCTTGACCACCACAGACAACAAAATACAATCTGATCACGTTGACGTGACAGTCAGCTATGAGGAAGACTGGGATCCTGATCGCTGGGACGACATAGACTGGCCTTGGAATACGTCCAGCCTGTGGAAGGGCGGCAGCTCAAGCAATGCTGCTGTAGTGACTCCTCTCACAAGTCAACCAGCTCATGAATTCATTCTTCAGCAAAAGGTAACAAGAACTATGCCACAGTCTCTCATTTTGCCAATGGCCCCTTGTCACTCTCACATACAACTTGTGACTGCAGACGCGACATACTTTCAACAGTCCCGCAGACTTGCTGCGTACACTCAATGCAGCAGGGTATATGCAAGCGCAACAAGACCTCCTGCAAGAGGTCCAGAACAGTTACGAGGTAAAGCTGACAAGCACAAAGAAACAATGCATTCCAGTCAAAGCAATACATCTGCCTTTGCGTGACATGCAATGTTTGCAGCTCGCAGTAATGTCAACGTATGGCTCTGCAGATCCACACAGGCAGCCCGTGGATACAGTCACGGCCAGTTTTTGTGCTAGTCCAGCAACAAGCCCACCATGATGTACCTGTGACATATACATTGAAGACCAAGGTCAGCTGGACAGCTGCTGAAGATGAGCTGTCAAAGGTAAGCCATTCAGGAAGTTCCTGCAGCTATGCAGTGATATGGAAACGCTGGACACTGCACATAACAGAGGCAACTGTGAGCCTGCACACATCTTCAGAGAAAGTTTCAAATGCTGCATGCAGCAAGACAGCTGTACTTAGTATCTGGTAGGGCAGCTATGCCAACAGTCGTGCTCAAATACTTCACCAACTCTGCTGAGTCATCAGTTGCTACTTGCTTAGACAGTGTATGCAGATCATCTGTCGTCTAGATACTTTGTGATCAATTGGCATGCTGTAATGAAACTGCGCTCGACAACATGAGGCTGTACTGTGCTGTAACGGCATCTTGCATTTGAGCATTTCTTTGCAGCTGAATGTCTGCAGGCAACCAATCATCCAGCATCTTGACTGCCAAAGTTGGAGATGGCGTTAGCACATGCATTTGCATGACATTCAGAGACAGCATTGCTTTATTCAGTGGTACATATGGAGTTTGCCATCCAGTCCTGGAATGCAGCTTGAAACGTGTCGTCCCGTTTGTATTTTTGCTGGTGCAGATTTGTTGATGTGTGACTGCAGGTGCTGAAACGGCGGCGAGCAGACGGGTCACCCCTCATCAAGGTGGATCAGCTGCGAGACGGCATTGTGCTTTTTGAGGACGTTGCAGATGCTGAGCAGTACAGCAGCTACATGGAAGCGGAAACCTCTGCTCAGGCAAGATTTGCTGAACACCTGTGCACAAGTCTTTGGCGCCTTCTTGTTGTTGTCTACAGGCACTGGACTGCCTACACAATATGACCTAGATGTTGTTCAGAGTACCTGACTGTAGCATCTATGCGTCAACTTGTCAGGGCTGTGTATGCCTGACCCTCTGGGAAGAGCTGATTGGATGAGTGCATAAACTTTCAACTGTATGCTGCAGGTGCTTATAGCCCAATGTGATGCACACGACCTATTTAGGAATGTACAGGAGGTACGTGGAGTGGTTGTCTTGCTGCGTAAAGGCTCAAATGTACCAACACCTCACCAGCTGGCTGTGTCCTTGCGAAATAAACAGTCCTTGGAGAATGAGTGAGTTCAACAGATGGCAAATGCACCCAGTCTGTATAGTAGACAGATGTACAGTATAACTGCTCTTGAATGTATCATAAAGATTTTTTCAGATCTCAACCCAAGTGTTTGTATTTGATTGATCCCTGATTTGGCCGTTTTCAGTTGGTACAAAGGCCAAATTTGTAAAGTAGTCAGCCCATGTGAGGTCTGTGGTGCACATTTTGCCCAAGAGTTCGACCTTCGTACATGTCCTCAGCATAAGGCCAGGTGACACAGAAAAGTCCCGGGCACTGTTGTAAGTCGAGCCTGACACGTACATGTGAGCAATGGCTTCAGGGCCATATATTTTGCATCCCAGACACACAGAGCACGGTCCCCAGCATTTGCCATCAAACCAGCTGCATCACTGTCTGAAGAACGGCGTTCATTGGGGACTGCTATATGCAGGCTGTCAACGTTGTTAGCATGCGCTTGCACACATCACATCTGCACTCTTCTACAGGTTTGTGGCCACACTCGGACTTGCTATTGTGCAGCTACAGACAACAGAGGCGACCTTTGCGCAAGTTCGGCGTCTTTGGGCGTGCGGCAACATCTAGTACGCAGCAGCAGCAGCGCAGAAAGCCTCAGGATCCGACATTCAGAGCTGACCAGCTCTCACAGCTCGCACGAGAAGTCTTCGACCTAGCCTTGCAGAGCGGGCCTAAAGGCTTTGCACGCTCATTTCAAGCGGCAAACGCTTTCGCCAGCGTCGGCAGGTACCTTAATTTTCATTACATAGAAACTTGGTCAGAATAACCGACTTCTTAGCGCTGTTTTTGTCCTTTGCTTGACAGTGATCAGCCATATGTGGGCGGGTTTCATGATACTGCAGGCTTCACAGCAGCAGAAAAACAAACTGTCCGTGCAACATGCTGAAAAGGTGTTTGAAAACGCAGAGAATACGCACAGAGTATACGGCAGGGCAAAACTCTGCCCCCAGAGACCGTACTCCGGAAGCTGTTTGAGCAGCTGGGTGCGACCTACATCAAGTTGGGCCAGTTTGTTGCTTCCTCACCCACACTTTTCCCAGAGGCTTATGTGTTGGAGTTCCAGAAGTGCCTGGATAAGGCAGATCCAGTACCATGGAAGACCATACGGCAGACCATACAGGAAGAGCTGACACAACCCATAGATGCAGTCTTCTCTGACATCAACCCAACCCCCTTAGCCACTGCCTCTGTTGCACAAGTGCACTGCGCTCTGCTGCGTGAGAGCCAGAAAGAGGTTGTGCTGAAGGTTCTCAAGCCTGGAGTTGAAGACATCCTTGCTACTGATCTCAACTTCCTGCTTGTTACCACAAAGCTTTTTGAGGTGTTGAATCCTCAGCTTGCCAGGGCGTCGCTTGCTGGCATTGTGTCAGACATCAGAACCAGCATGCTAGAAGAGATTGACTTCCGGAAGGAGGTGCAGCACATTCAGCAGTTCTCTGCCTACCTGGACCGGACAGGCATGCGACAGGGCGCCACATGCCCGTATGTCTACAAGCAGCTTTCCAGTCGAAGGTACTTACCGCATCTCTCTTGTGCTGGCACCAAACACATGCAGCACTGTTGCAACGCCAGGCAAGGATGAGATTGTCATGCAATTTGACCAACATCCAGAGTGGAGTCATGACTATTTGTCTTTGCTACCGCAATATATCTTGAATGGACCATCCGCATGCACAGTTGCTTTTGAGCCAAGAATTGCAAATGCACCAGGTACACTGGCTGAAGTGT
>JAABUO010007979.1_pt1 | contig 12016 bp, 15 predicted proteins | sample 5559291 | NCBI WGS metagenome assembly JAABUO01 (sample SAMN10711878, study PRJNA513372) | rock metagenome | isolation source: Antarctica rocks | place: Antarctica: Victoria Land, Finger Mt sud
CCGCGCACGCGGCTGGCGGGCAAGGCCGCGGCCGCGCCGCTGCTGGCGCCCGCGGTGGCCGCGCTGGTCGGCGCGTGGGAGGCCGCCCGCGCGCCCGCGGCCGCCGACGCGCTGGGCACCGCCGCCGAGGTGTTCGGCGCCGAGCCCGGCCGAGCGTCGCTGCTGGCCGGCGCGCTGGAGCGCGTCTGCGCGGCCGCCGCGGCCGACGGCGGGGTGCGCGCCGGGCCCGCCGCGGCCCTGCAGCTGACCCGCAGGGTCCAGCCTGCCGCTCGTGGGCGCCTGGCGTGCTTCCAGGGGGAGCGCTGCTGCGCGGCTGTGCTTGCGGCGGGCGGAAGGAGCAGGAGAGGCGGGCGGGGAGGCGGCCGCTCTGAAGCCACGGGCCGCAAGCGGCAGGGCGCGCTGCTGCGGGAGCGCCCGGAGGCGGCGGCCGCGCTGCTGGGCCTCCTGGACCGCTGCATGCTGCTGGCGCCGGGCGCGCTGGCGGCCGCGCGCGCGCTGCCGGCCGGCCTTCGGCTAGCGCTCGCGGCGGCCGGCGGCCGCGAGACGGACCCCGCGCGCGCGGGGCTCTCGCTGCTGGGGCACGCGCTCGTCTCTGCGCGCGGGGCGCTGGCGCCGCAGGCGCGCCACATGCTTGCTCACCGGATGGGGTTGTGCCGCCCTGTCTCAGTGGCAGGGGCAGGGCGCCGGCCTGCGGCGCGGCGCATGCGCGCTCTGTCACACCTGCAGCCTGCGGCAAGGTGGGCCTGGCGCGCACCGCGCCCGTGCGCAGGCGGGCAGGCGCGCGCGCTCGCGCCACAGGCGCACCGCCTCCTTGCAGGAGATACCACCAGCCTCGACAGGTCCCAAGCTGGCGGTGGTGGCGCGCCAGTGGCGGACGGTGCCGGCTATGCCATGCTTTGCCCGCGCATCAGCCCTGTGCCTTGATAGCTGCCCGCGCCCGCATGGGCTGCACAGGCGGTATCCTGACAAAGCCCTAACCCTAATGCACCGCAGGTGGAGGCGGCCCTGGCGAACGGCGGCGCGGGCACCGCGGCGACCGCCCTGCTGCGCGCTGCCGCGGACACGTGCCCGCAGCAGCTGCTGCGTGCGGCGGCCACCGCGCTGCGCGCGCTGCTCGCCAGCGGCGCGCATGGCGGCGCCGCGCGTTCCGCCGTGGTGCACGCTCTGTCCGCGCCCGACTTTCCAGGCACGGCTAATCCCACCTACCCTAGCCCTGTGTGGATTGCTTGATGAGTGCCGACCAGAGCTGAGCGAGCCAGCCCTGTCCGTGCCGGACGGGCGCCCAGGCATGCGTGGCCCGGTTATCATGGTTGGCAGGGTGAGCCTTGGCTCAAGACTGATGCATGGAGGTGTGCCTCCAATCAAGACATTTGCCGTGCTCTGCAGGCTGCTTGCCTGCCTGTGCTGAGCTGGAAGCCAGCACAGGCAAGCGCAGACATGCTAAGCAAGGGCCCCTACCCCCCTTGCACCCTCACTACTCCGCTTTCAATCAAGACTTTGAGTGTATCTGGAGAACAGCGCTCACTCTCGTCCAAAAGGGGCCAGCCCTGTGCTGCTCCTCCCAGCGAGACACACCGGTTGTCCTTGCGCGCCCTGCGGCAGGCGTGGCCGACGGGCGGTTGACTGCCGACGACTGCCGCGCCTTCTGTACTGCTGCACTTCGTGAACCGCCACTGCCTGCCCCCCTCTTTGCTGCGCTGCTCACAGACTTTGCCGGCATACCGCGCGGCGAGGCGACGAGCGACGCGCTCCTAGCATACCAGATGTGACCTAGGTTGTGTGTGAGAGTGCACTAGGGGGCTCCGGCTTGCTTGTACATCATGTGACTGCATATTATGTGACTGCAAAGGTCATGCTTTTTTCGTGTCATGCTGACAGGTCTCAGCCTGGCCGGTGCTGCTTGGGACTGCCAATGCCGTACCTGCCGCAGCGATGGTCATAATTTCAGCACGCCTGCTGTGTGGCGTCACCGGTGCACACCAGTGCAAACCAGAGGCACTTAATGGGATCATCTTGAAAACTAGACTGCTCCAGCCCGCCGTCCTGCAGCCACAGCGTTGCCTAGTGTGGCGCAGGCCCCGGCGACATGCTATAGCCACTCGTAGTGCGCGGTTCCAGGTCCTGTGGAAGCCCAGATGGCTGGGACTGAAAAACTAGCCATATCTTTTGCCGATATGGCTTGCTTTGCTTTGGTGCTGGCAGGTCTAGACTGCCCAGATCTGGCAATCCTGCCGTGACTGTCGCCAGCACCGGAAACTCTACCGTATAGGCTTTAGTACAAAGCCATGGTCTCGTGAACACACAGAAAGCGCAGCAGCTGACAGCACTGATGCCTTGCGCAAACATAGCAGGGGTGATGCGGCGCGCTGCTCTGCAACGTGCAACATACAGCGCATGCTCCTCGCACACAAACAACCGGTTTGCACGTCCAGACAGGCTTGCAAGGGCGTACAGGCGGCGCTGCTGCAAGGCTTCGCCGCATAGGAGAGCGCCATGCTGCTGCCGGGGACCAGACACCCCGCGCGCAGCTGCAAACACAGATGTTGAGCAGAGTCGGCGCGCGGGACAGAAGCCCAGCGACGTGTGGAAGACGAAACCCGTCTGGTAGGGCACTGCTTGCGCGGCAAGGCACCAAGCTGCGTGCTGGCGGGGGCCTGCAAGCCTGGCAGCTGCTGTTTGGTTGGCAGAGGCTGACGGTCGCTGTGGCATGTTCTTTGCAGGTGCCAGCCGTGGACAATCATTCTGACAGGCAGCAGCGTGGTTGGCGGCGCCTGGCAGCTCTCGGGCCAGCGGATCTGGGTCACGGCCCTCGTAGCCGTGCCGGTGGCCGCATGGTGAGGAGGCTCGGCGCCGTATGCGTTGCTCGCGCACTGCTTGTGGCCGTCTCACTCTATCTGCTTGTGTGCTGGGTCAATACTGCTTGTTATGTGATTGTGAGCAACGCATATCTCTTTCGCATCTCTGTTCTGTGTGTCGTCGTTGTAGCAAGTTCTCATAGCGGCGGATTGCGCGCGGGGCAGGTGGGGGTTGTTCTTGATTGTCTACCCGCAAGCGTATGCAAACTTTAGCATGCCGGACAAGCAGCTGACAGACAGCTATGATGACAAGCAGACCTGGCTGTAGTGGCCAGCCAGGCTCTGGTGGACACATGCATGACGGCGAGGGCGCTTGGTTGCATGTGTGCCAGCGGTGGTGTTTGCGTTCATTGCGTGTGGCTCATCTGCCAGCTTACACTAGCCGTCTTAGGCGCGACTTCGTTCTACATTCCTACTGCGGGCCACCAGTCGCGACATGCGGCTGCCGCTGCTGCCTTCATTCACAAGCAGAGACTTTATTGTGCAAGCACCCTGCCAACCTCCGACAACACCACGCAGCACGCCCAAGCAGCGGCTTTAGGCAAACACACTTATGCGGTTTGCTCATTTCCGCCTGCGCCACGATCAGCAGCCCCACTGCCGGTTCGAAACAAGCGGCCAGAGCAGTTCCAACGGCATTCCCTCCACTGCAGCAGCGTGGCACATGACAGAGTGGCCACCAACTGCCAGGGCATTTGAGACAGGAGCAGGCCCTATCGGCTCCCAGATCCAGTCGCACTGGCTGTTGCACTGCAGAGCAGTGGCAGCCAAGAGGCCGCCTGCCCCACCCTTGAATCGCGTCGTCGTTACTGTATGTCTGCGGCGCGCAGGCGCGGCCCGCGTTGGCCGTGCAACGCGCTTACCGCGCGGACGTGCGGGGCGGCGGGTAGGAGGCGCGGGCGGTCCCGCCCCGCTGCGCACACAGGCGGCATGGGCGCCGCACGTACGCGCAGGCCTTGTGCGCTGGGACTGGCTCGCCGGCCGCGTCGCCCCTGAAACATGCAGCGCGCAGGACCGCGGGCGCGCCTTATTGTTGATGGTGTTGACGCGCGACAGCACCGTGCGCACGTGCGCCATGTACGCCTTGCGCGCGGACGCCGAGGTGTAGAACGCGTCCTGGTTCGCCTCGCCGCCCGTGTACGCAAACCTGCCGCCCGGCGCTGCGTCGGCCTCGCGCGCAACCCCGCGCCCTGCCGGTAAACCCCGTGCGCGGGGCGGCCGGCGCCCTGGGCACTCAACGGGTGGGGTGTTGAACAACACCCCAGGCGGACACTGCAAGCTGGCTGCGATGTTAAAACCTCCGCGGCGCGGCGCACTTGTTGTCCGAGTTGCTGTCGGTGTCCCAGTTGTTGGCCAGCGAGATGACGAGCTTCAGCCCGAAGCGCGCCGCCTGGTCCAGCACGTAGTCGAACGCCTGGAACGCGCGCTCGCTGTACGTGCCCGGCGCCGCCGGGTCCTGCAGGTGGAAGCCGGTCGCGACGCCGTGCCCGAACATGCGCACGACCGTCATGTTGCTCGCCACCGCGGCGCGGAACTGGCTGGTCACGTCGCTCTGGCTGCCCACAAAGTTGGCCGCGGCCTCCAGCAGCTGCGCGCGCGCACGCATGCGTCAGCGGCCGCCGAGCGGGCGCACCGCCGCCTCCGGGGCGGGCGGGCCGGCGCCCCGAGCGGGCGCGTGCGCAGGCGGGCGCGGGGCCGCCGCGGCCCGGCCGCGCAGGTGCAAGGTGGCGCGCAGCTGGGCGCGCGCGGCAGCTGCGCTGCACCCAAGCAGGCGCCCACCTCCCACGTGTTGTAGCCGGAGAACGTGAACTCTGTGCAGTTCTCGTCCACGAACGCGCCGTTGCGCACGCGGATGAAGGCGGCATCAGCACAGTGGCCTGGCGCGCGCAGCATGCACTGCAGTCAGGCCGCCGTGCTTGCACACAGACGCCCAGTGTGCCCCGAACACGCAGATGCTCAAGGCGAACCAGCCTTCGTGTCCTCAGGCGTCCGATGCAGCTGGCCGGCACCGGCGCCAACCAACGTGGCACATAGCGTGTACGCTCCGAGGAGCAGCGACCGGCCGTGAGCGAGCCACCAACCCGCATCACACCGCACTGCACCCCCCCGCACAGCATGCCAGAATTGACGCACCTGCCAGCAGCGCCAACACCGCGATCGCCGCCCCGGACACCATGCCCGTCCGAGAACCTGCCATATTGGCGTGCTGTCTACCGACCTACTGTGCGACGATCGCACCCGGTCACTTCCGGACACTCAGTCCCGGAGTGGAATTACTTTGGCAGGGTTTGGGGCAGGGTTGGAGGCCCCTCCAAAATCGACCGAGCAGCTTGGCAGGACTGCAGACAAGGCAAAGGGCCCTGCGGCCCTCGCGGCGCCATGGCGGAGAGCGCGCACAAGTTCTTCAGCCGCTTCGGCAACGTGGCGGGCAACCTGCGCAACTCCATCACCGAATTTGCGGCCGACGTGCTGGAGACCGCGGAGGAGCTGTCGCAGCAGGTGGAGCGCACGCCGGACGTGCCCGCCGCGGCGCCCGTCCCCGCGCCCGCGCCGGGGCCGCCGCAGGGCGACGCGATGACGACGCGCCTGGCCGCGCTGCGCTCCCGCATCGCTGCCGAGCGCGCTCGCTCCGGGTGCGCCCGCCGCGGGCCGCTGCCTTTCGAATGCGGCGTCCGGCAGCGCCTCGCGCTGACGCCCCTGCGCGGCTGGCGTCAGGAGCGGGGCGAAGCAGCCGGCGGTGGCGCGCGGCGCGGATACGGAGCCCGATCGGGCAGGTGCGCTGCGCGCTCGGCGCGCCCGGCTTGAGCGCACCAAAGCAGTCGCGGCGTCCCGCCGAACATGTCTGTGCCTGGCCGCGCAGCGCCGCACGCTGCCGGCGGCGCTGCGGCAAACGGCACCCTGCACCTGGTGGCAGTGGGCGCGGGGGCCCCGCCGCGCGGCGCCGCCGGCGCCGCGCGGCCCGCGGCGCCGCCCGACGCGGCCCCGGCCGCCCCGGGCGGCGGGCTGGGCGCGGCGCTGGCGGACGCGGCGAGCGCCGCCAGCAGCTTTGAGGACGTGCCGCTGCACAGCCCGAGGGCGCCCGGCGCGCGCCCGGCGCCGGGCTCGCCCGACCCTGGTGCGCGCCTCGGGCTCGGGAGCCGCGCGCGGCAGCGCTGCCAGCTTGCGCCCAGGTCCAAGGGGAGTCACCCTTTGCCTGTGGTGTCGCTGCATGCGTTCAGTGGGGCAGGCAGCTCATAGCGTGCGTCGCCGCGGCACCCATGGGCGCCCAGCCGGACCCAGGCAGGCGGCGGGCGCGATTGGCTGATGCCGCTCCGGTCTCACGCGTGCGCGGCCGGCCGGCAGGCGGCGGCGGCGGCGAGGTCGCGCGGCTGACCGCGCAGCTGCGGCGGCTCAAGGCGCAGGTGGTGGCCACTGCGGCGGCCGCCGAGGAGGAGCAGGAGCGCCTTGCGCAGGCGCGCGCCCCGCGCAGCGCTGTGGAAAGAGTGTCGGCGCCTCTGATTGTCTCTCGGGTCTTCCCCGCGAGCATGCTGCAGGGCGGAGGCAGGGAGGTGCGAGGCCGGGGGTGCTCGCTGCCCTTGCGCCGCCCTGGCTGCAGCCGTGGGTTCTGTGGCTCCGGGGAACGCTGCCTGCTGGACGGCCAGCACAGGCAGGGACGCCCGGCTGGCGCGGAGCCCTCGTCACGGACCCCCTGGGCACGCAGGAGCACCAGGCGCGCGTGCGCGAGCTGGAAGAGGCGGCGGAGGGGCTGCGGCGGCAGCTCGCGGAGCAGCGCGGCCAGCAGGCGAGCGCGGCGGCCGGCAAGGTGGGAGCGCGCGCCATGCATGCAGTGCGGGGATGCGCTTGTTCGCTGTCAACTGGCAGGGCTGGGCGAGTTGACGACCCTCGGCCGCTGCAGCTCGGCCCCGCTCGACACGCTGCGACGCATGCTTCCCGCCCTCTAGGACCGCACTGTTTGCCAGTCTTTCATGGTGGCATGCGCCGTCCGTTGGCAAGCGCGCGGCCACAGCGTGAGGCGGGCGGCGCCGTGGCGCCGCAGGCGGAGTGGACGCAGCGCCTGGCTGCGGCCAAAGCGGAGGCGGACCGTCTGCGTGGAGCGGCCGACGGCATGGAGGCGCGGCTGGCGCAGCGCGGCGCGGAGGCGGGCGCCGCGGAGGCGCGCGCCACTGAGCTGCAGGTGCGCGCGCCCGCGGCCATAGGCCCTACACTATCCGTACACCCCCAGCTTTTGAGCGCGTGCGGGCGCTCAGGGGCGTCGCTCTGCACGTGCCCGCCGGCCGGCCGCAGCGCGGCGCGCGGCGGCCGCCGCTCAGGGCCTCGCGGGCTGTTGGGCGGCTTGCGGCCATCGGGCAATGAGCATGCGACCCGGCCTGCCCCACATAGCAGCTGTGTCGGGGGCCTCTGCCTGCCCACCCTCCATCAAGAGCGCCGGCAGCAGGCGCAGGGGCCGCGCGCGCGGTGCGGCGGCGCCTGAGGCGGGCTTCGGGCCCGCAGGCGAGCATGCGGGCGCTCCAGGCTGGCGCTGAGCGGGACGCGGCGGCCGGAGCGGCGCGCGCCGCGGCGGCCGAGGCAGATGCGACGGAGGCGCGCAGCGAGGCGGACGCCCTGCGCGCGCGCCTCGACGCCTCGGCGTCGGCGGCTCCCGCCGCAGACGCCCCGGGCGCATCGCCGGACGGCGCTGGCGGCCTCGCCGAGCTGCGGGCCGAGTGCGGCGCACTGCAGCAGCGCCTGGCTGCTGCGGAAGTCGCGGCGGCGTCCGAGCGGCTCTCCGCCGCGCGTGCGCGCGCTGACGCGGAGGCCGCGCAGCAGCAGGCCGCGGACGCGGCGGCGGAGCTGGCGCAGCTGCGGCGCGAGCGGGCTCGCGGCGACGGCGCGGCCGCCGCCGCCGACGGCGCGGCGCGCAATGCGGCGCGCGAGGCCGAGGCGCGCGTGGCGCGCGCGGAGGAGCGCGCGTCCGCCGCGGCCGCCGCGCTGGCGGCCGAGCGCGCGGCGCACACGGAGGCGCTCGCCGGCGCGGCGGCGCGCGCGGACGCGGCGGCTGCGGCGGAGGGCGCATGCGCGGCGGCGGCGCGCGAGGGCCTGCAGGCCGAGCTGGGCGCCGCGCGGGGCGCGCTCGCGGAGGCGCGCGGCGCCACGGCCGCGGCGGAGGAGCGCGCTGGCTGCGCGGCCGCGGAGCTGCAGCGCGCGGCGGAGCGGCTGGCGGCCGCCACCGCCGCGCAGCATGCTGCTGAGGTGCGCGGTGCGCGCGCTCCTGTGCCGAACGCCTGCGGTGACCGGACCTGGCACGTGGCCGCGTCCCCGCCTCCGCAGAGAAGGGCCGGAGGCTACCTGCAGGCGACATACCATAGAAACCTGCAGCGTCGCACGGTGAGGCCCGGCGCGCTGTGAGGACACATGACGCGCGCGCCGGACACGGCGTGCGCGCATCAGAACGCACGCCCAGCGCGCCCGGCGCCCACGGGCGGGCTGCTCGGCGCCAGGCGCGCGCCGCGGAGGCTGCCGCCGCGCTGCACGCGGAGCGCGACGCAGCGGCGGCCGGCGCGGCGGAGCGCGACGCCGTCTGGCGCGACGAGCTGGACGCCACGCGCGCGCGCGCACAAGCGCTCGACGCGCGGCTCCAGGCGGCCGAGCGGCGCGCCGCCGCGGCCGACACGGTGGAGGCCGCCGCGACCGCTGCGCGCGGGGAGGCCGCCAACGAGCGCGCCGCGTGTGCTGCGCTGCGGCGGGTGCGGCCGCTGTGCCCCTCGCCACGCTCGGTGCAGGCGCTGTGGCGCCAATTTTATTTCCTGCTTATCTCTCGCACCTTGACGGTGTCGCACAAGTACAGGTTGCAATCGTGCCTGGTGCAGGCGCGCTCGCACATGCAGGCAATTCGTGGTGTGCTGCACAAGGTCCTTTGGTTATCGACCCCTATGTGCCTCACAGCCCTGCCCTTGCAGAGCATAGCCCAGCAGCGTGTGCGCGCTGCATGCGGAAGGGCTTGCTTGTGGGCACATGAGTGAGCGCAGCTGGCTGCCGCGCGCGCGGCAGGAGCTGGAGGCGGCGGCGGCGGAGGCGGAGGCGGCGCGCGCGGCCGCCGCCGCGGCCGCGGCTGCGGGCGATGAGGCCGAGAGCGGCCTGCAGGCGCGGCTGCGCGACGCGCTCGCCGATGCGGCGCGCCTGCAGGTCCGCATCGACCCGCCTGTGTGTAAATTCTGACGGCAGTGCATTCGCCAGGCCCTGTGGCAGCATGTGTTGTGCAACACAGAGTTTACCAACAGCAGCGGCTTCCTTGAGAGGCGTTCGTTACATGATGACGAACACGCGTTTCCTCTCGCACGGGCGAGGCCCAAACCCACCAAAGACGCTTGTCTGGGACCGACCGCAGCGCAGACTCGAGAACGATATCGATTAAACACAGGACGAGTTGTGCCGGCGCCCGTCTGGTGAGGCTGCGGCGAACGCGCGCGCGCAGGCGGACGCGGCCAGGAGCGGCGCCGCAGAGGGCGGCTTGGCACCTGATGCGGCGGCGGCGCTGCACGAGCGCGCCACCGCAGCGGAGGCCGACCGCGACAAGGCGAGGGTGCAGCTGCTGCGGTGCGGCCCGCGCATGCTCAGCGCCCGCTTTGCTCCCCAACGCTTGCCGTGCACGCATACGCACCTCAGGCATACCGCCCCACCCTCAGGTGTCCAATCTTGCCCCATGTTTCCAGTCAGGTTGCACAGGGTTTTGCTGCTGGCATGCCTGCGGCAGGCTGCGAGGGCTGGGCTCGTCAGGGCGCGGCGCGCGGGCGAGGAGCGCGCGCTGCGCGCGCGCAGGCTCAAGCAGGCGATGGTGAAGGAGCAGGACGAGGAGGAGGAGCAGGTGCGCGCGCGCGTGGACGCCGAGGTGAGCGCGCGCGCCGCGGAGCTGGCCGCGCGCGCCGCCGCCGCCGCTGCGGCGCACAATGCAGAGGTCGCCGCGCTGCAGGTGCCGCCCCGCGCCCGGGCGACCACGCGCGCCGCCGCGCTCGCGGGGTGGCGGCCGGCGCTCGGCAGAGCGGGCGTGCGGGGGTCCGTGCGCACATGCAAGGGAGGCGCCGGCGGCGCTGCGGGCGCGCATCTGTCAGCGGGTGTCTTGCAAGATGTGTGCAATTGACAGGTATAGGAATTTTGCCTGGGCGTCGAACGTGGCCTGGCACGCGATGCTGATTCGCGGTGGCCTTGTCCGGCCCGTGCTGTCTGTGTGAGTAAACAAACTTGACACGGTTGCGGAAAGAGACGGCGTGTTTGGAGCATCGCTCGCTGCTGCTGCAGGCAGAGGCGGCGGCGGCGCGCGACGCCGCAGCGGCGGCCGCGGCAGACCTGGGGCCCTGGCAGGCGGCGCTGGCCGAGCGTGACGCCGAGCTGCAGAACCTGCAGGCGCGTCCAACTCCTCCCGCGTGCGCGAGCGGCTCTGCATGCCGCCCCTGGCAGCACGCGCAGGGCATGCATGCGCGGCAGGACCACATGCAAGGCGGCGAGGCAGAGGAGGTCAAGCAAGGCTGTCAGGCGGCAGCGCAGCGCTGAATATACCATCTGAGGCTTTTCACGTTTTTTGGTTTCTCGTGGCAAGGGCATGTCGTCAGTGCCCGGCAGGGCATGTGCACAGCCTGCCACTGCTGGTCGAGCAAGCGATCTGCTTTGATGCCGGCCGCCAACCCCGGGGGCCGCATGCGCGGCAGGCGGCGCTGGGCGAGCTGACCTTCGAGAGCGAGGCCGCGGAGCGCCTGCGCGGCGAGCTGCGCGCGGCCGGCCGGCAGCTGGCCGAGGCGCGCGGCGCCGCTGACGCGGCCGCCGCGGCTGCGGAGGCCGCGGAGAGCGGGCGCCGCGAGGCGGAGGCCGCGCTGGAGGGCGCGCGAGCGGAGGTCGCGCACGCCGCATCGCGCCAGGCGGCGGCGGCGGTGCGCGCCCGCCGCTCCGAGCCTGCCATCCCATGTGCTGACCCGCAAACATGAGAACGAGTTTAAAAAAACAGGAGTTTGTCTACAGCACCAGGATTGCTCCATACGCGCTGTTGCAACGCATGCGACGTGTGACACCTCTTAAGGTCCACACGTGTGACACGACTTGAGGCTGCGCGGCCCGCGCTCTGCGCAGTATATGCACATCAGGGCAGCGCTGCGCCGGGCCCCGCCCGCGACGCCCGCAGCGCGCCGCGGCGCGCAGGACGAGGCGGCGATGCTGCGCCGCGCGCTCGGCGAGGCCATGCGGCGGCTCACCGCGGCCAGCAGCGACGCGGGCGCGCTCGTGGACCGCCGCATCGTGGTCAAGCTGCTCGTGACCTTCTTCGAGCGCGGGCGCAGCCCGGAGGTGCTGGCGCTCATGGCGCGCATGCTCGGCATGTCGGGTGCGGCGCGGCGCGGGCCGCGCGGGGCCCCGGCGCGCTGGTATCGGGAGGCTGCCAGCCGGAAGCACGCCCTTGCACCGGCAGGCTGAAATGCGGACGGGAAGCGTGCGTGGCGGCCTTGCCCAGGCAGTCTGTCGCCCGCCACCCCGCCCCGGCCCGCCTGTACGAAGCCATCCGCAGGGCGCATGCGCGCACCCGAGGCCACGGCGCGCACCGCAGGCAGCCCGGCGCGCCGCCCGCGCTCGCACAGCGCATGAGTGCATGCCAGCCGGGTGAGCTGCCGGCCTCGCGGGCCGCCGCCGCCCTGAGCCGCCCGCGTGCGCGCAGGCGAGGACGTGGCGGCCGTGGCGGGCGGCCCGGCGCGGCGCGGCGTGCTGCGCGCGGTCGCCGGCGCGCCGCTGGCGCTCGTGCGCGGCGCGGCCAGCCTGGCGGCGGGCGGCCTGGGCGCGGCGCCGGGCACGCCGCGCTCGCCGGCGGGCGCCGGCGAGGACGGCTCGCTGGCCACGCAGTGGATCGGCTTCCTCATCGAGCAGGCGCGCCCGCTGCCCTGCGCGCGCATGAGCGGCCTGCGTGGGCCCGGGCCTGGAGCGTGCGCTTGCCGCTGCTGCTGGGCGGGCGCCCGTCATGCGTTGGCACAGGCGCGCGGCCTTGCCTGATGGCCGGCCTGCACTCGATGCCGTGCCATGCCTGCTGTCCTCGTGTCGTCACGGGTGGTTGCCTGTGTGAACGAGCTGTCTCCACCCTGGGTGCAGGCGGATGCTGCGGATGCCGCTGAGAAGGCCGGCCGTGCAGCTGCGGATGGCCCTCCCCTCAACGG
>JAABUO010007981.1_pt1 | contig 12014 bp, 17 predicted proteins | sample 5559291 | NCBI WGS metagenome assembly JAABUO01 (sample SAMN10711878, study PRJNA513372) | rock metagenome | isolation source: Antarctica rocks | place: Antarctica: Victoria Land, Finger Mt sud
TGCCTTCATTACTTGCGCCGACAGCGACGGCACTCTTCCGAGCGCCCAAGTGGCTGTCACTGAAAATCGCAATCTCACTATCATTCTCACCCAGCCTTATGCCAGCTACGCACCGGGAAGCGTCGGATAAAACTAGTGCAATCGCCGCGCTACGCGCGGCGCATAATCTAACGATACTCACGAACCTCGTGAGCTCCGCCATCCTTGCAAGACTGGCAGTACGCGATTTTCGCGAGCCTTGCACTCTGTGAAACTTGCAATATTTGCAATTAGAGCAAGCCTTACAGACCATCCAATAGCACATATATGTCACAGTTTGTGATCCTTGCAAGCGTGGCAAGCTTTGTAATCCTTGCAAACCATGCAAGTTTTATGCCACAGGTTGGCATATGATCTTGAGCGTCGAATATATATATTTAAGTTTCCTGCTTTGCAGATATATGCATCAGTTTGCGTACATAAATACGTACCTCTGCGGCTGCTTCTGTTGATTCAACCATTTCCATGACCATTCCCGCATGCTGATGGAAGTTGCACTCAACATCCTGTCGCCACACTTGCATTGCATCTTTGGATCGATGCATTGTCGAAAGCAATCGTACTTTTTGACATAGCCTGTGATGATATGCATATGCAAACCCACTCCCTATCGCTCGGGTGGGTGCTATATATACACTCTGCAAACCATGACATCATACATTGTCTTCTAAATGTATGGCAGTAGCAGGCAGAGGCACTTAGGATGGTGAGCCATGCATACGCATGTACCTCAATTGTTTTAAACTAATGTAGGATGATCACCTTCTATTGCCAGACATGAATGCTCACAGTCTTGATCTGCTAATGCCCTAAAAATTTCTGTGCCATCATAACCCTAAACTTTCTATATGCTAAGTTGCTCATGCAAGGTTGGCACAGCATATCAAGTTTGAGAACTTGCAAGCTTTGCTGGTGACCTTCACTGTCTTTGACTGTCATTGCATCCAAAAGTTTACGGCCAGGCACTCGACTATGTCAATAAAACTGCAGCATGAATCAACTATCACGCAATACAACACTTGGAAGGCAAGGCATGCCGTCTGAAGCCCATAACATGTAAAGCACTGCAGCAGATGTTGTACGCAACACTGCCCACCATCTATAGGGATTCAATTGTCATTCATGGAAGATGCTCTTCGAGCATGTGTAACCTGGCTTGTTTCTCTGCTGGATTGTCAGTGTCTGGATCTGCCAGTAAAATATACCTCAAGGTCTTGGGGTACTGTTCAGGGTGCTGAGCTTGACATCGAGGCCTCAACTCCCATTGAAGAGCTTTGTTACTGCCTGCCCTGACATAAAATCTAATATCACCATACAGAGCCCATTGTGGGATGACCTGGCAACTTGCATCATCTGCAATGCGGATGTGATTCAGGTAGTCATAATAAGCTTCCGTGTATTTGCCTCTCCTTGCTTGAGTCTGTTTACTATTTGCCTTGTGCAACTCCACTATGTCGTGAATGTGACGCTTGGCTGCTTTCACAGCTTTGTCATAGCTTGCTCGCCATGGATTTGCGCTGGCCTTCTCTTTGCGTTGCTGAGCAGAGGCTTGTGCCCTTTTCACCTTGTCCTCAGGTGATTGCGCCGCTCTATAGGCTGCAATTTTGACCCGGCATATTTTGCGCTGTGCTGCACCATTCCTGTGATATGCTTGTCTGTGTCTTTCGCGGTCATCAATGGCTATCAGCCACTTTTGCATTTGTGATTGCCTGGCACGATAAGCAATGTTGGCAAGCCTGTGTTTCTCACGTCTGGCTGCAAGCTCATCTGGCATTTGGCTGCTGTTTTTGCTGGTGTGTGGTAGCTGATGTTTGTCAAATGTGCCTGCAAAAGCATGTCCTATGTCAAGTATCATGCTCTCGAGACTGAAGTTCAATCATTCTTGATGCCTTTCGAGAATGCTTGGAGTTCTGGTGTGGGATGTAACAATGAAAGCGTTTGTGCTGCACTGGAAGCATTTGTGTTGCATTGGCAGCAGTAACACTGCCACTGAGCTTACACGGCCAATCGATCCTATTGCAGCAGAGTTCTTAGCAGAGCATGTTGACTCTGTCATACATACTGCGGCACAGACCTTGCGTCTATTGCATGCATCAGGTTGTGAAATATTCTGGTACGAAAACAGTACTGTTCACACCAAAATGACGTCGATAGCGCACTTTGTCGGCACACCTCAGTCAGCTTCAACAGCGTTTGCCGACCTGATCTCCGTCTGAATTTTCAGCAGACCGGCCGTATTGTTGGCAAATGGACCCGGTGTAACCGACCACCTTGGAAGCATAAAATCTGCCTCGTATCAGCGGTAAAACTCGCTGCGAAACTTGACAAAGCCTACATACGTGCATATCGGACAGACCTCAACGTGTATCCAATCGAAAACCCCTTCTTCATCCGCCAGAATGCCGTCTTTCGCGAAAGGCCGAATCGATAGCCGAAGAACTCAAACGGATGCCGCACAAAGATGGATGCAGAGCAAAGCGAAACGATAAGGGTGGAACTGCGTAACAGGACGTTTAATTAAGTTCGGAGGGCGAGATAACCCTTTCTGAGGACGATAATTCATAGCTGAGGACGATTTTTCATAATCGATCACAGAGAAACAACCCCAGGTTACTGCTTCATTATATGAATGGATGGATGGACGATGCCGTCTTGTGATCCTCAGCAGCCGTGATTTGATTTTGCGTGATTCTCAGCAGCCGTGATCCGTAGCAACCAATAGGGACTTTCAAGTACTTTTGCTTATTTTGAAGGATTGCTTCTTGACAATCCTTGCAAGTCGTGGATAGTCATCCTGTAATTTACTCACTTTTGACTTGCATGGAGTCCTAGCATTGCAGAGGGTGTCTCGCAATTGACAGGCACCGCGCTGTAACTTTACTCAGGTGCATTGCAGAACAGTAATGGCAAGGATATTCATTTCAAATTACGCTTAGTGCACCACGTGGGCTTGCAAGAAAGACAGAGTTTCTTGCTTAGTAATGCAAGCTTAGCAATCCTCAATTGAAGCGTAATTGCTCACTGTGGGCAAAACGGACCAAACATAATCATCTAGTAATAGAAAGTATCATCTCTCAGCAGCCCTGAAACGAACACACTGCATGGCTGGCAGAAAATAAGATCACAAACAGCAGTACAAAAAATGTTGTAACAGAAAAATGACACAACAAAAAGATTGCAATGATCTGACTGTACATGTAGAACTGCACGACCACTCTATCAGAATCCATATCTGGTTAGGAGAAGCGGACAACTGCAACTGCAAGTCAAATACATGATCCACAAAAACAAAACCAAAAGCACAGCCAGTTGGTGCAACTTGTCTTCTTTATGCTCGCTGTGCCTGTAAAACAGACTTCAACAAAGGCATCTTCTGCTTGAGCTGCAGCACAGTCTCTGCAGGTAGTGTGATATGCTGTACATCAAGAGTGTGCAAATCTTGGCTGGGGCTCAACGCTTGGCGCAGCATACATCCAGTAAGAGATCTGCATGCAAGAATAACACGGTCTCAAGCTCAAGAACCATGCCTGGATGGCATTCTGCCTTGAAAGACAGCACGGACTGCACAGTAAGAGAGCACAGTAGACAGCGTTCGTTCCCTGCCCAGACTGCAAGCTGGTGTAACCAGAGAAATAGACAAGTACCATGTGGAAAGAGAATTGGTAGCAGCATTGCCTGAACCCATTTCAGACTGATGAGGCAAACACACACATGGCAGAACTTGCTTACTTGCAAGCTTGAAAGTATGCTGTCAGCAGGCTTGGACAGCACAGCTGGAGGTGCTGAATGTCAGCACAGTTGTTCATGTCCAAGGCTGTCAGGTGTGACAGGCACAGAGCCACAGTACGTACGCCAGACAGACCAAGCTTCAGGTTCTGCACCCCTGCAATGTTCAGTCCTGCTGTCAGCGCATAGATCTTGAGGTGACAGGCTGTGACCTTATTAGCAGATTTAGATATGGATGGCATGCTCTTCATGTAGATACTGGTGGGTTTTGCCTTTAGCACAGCAGGTGCCTAGATAGCAATGCAGTTGTTTTATCTGCAATGTTGAACAGAGGATGAACATCAATTTGTTTTGGCTTGCCCTGCAGCCATGCAAGTGACAGCTGTGTCATGCTGCAACAGCAGGGGGTTTATCAGCAACTAAGAGGTGAGACATGCTTGACATGGCCATGACAAAGTATGGCATGGTCTGTTGCAAGTTGCTAGGGTTAAATGCATCCCATGATCTTTGACTCGCAACTTGATGGCAGTGGCATGGGAAGTGTCAAACCCAGCAAAATCAGGATCAGAAGCAGCATACACGATATGAATCATGATCTCCTCTCATTGTGCAAGATGACCAACATACTGTGGTAATACTGTGTTGATACTGTTGTGACACTGTGGTCATGCTGTGATAGTGTGATACCTGACAGATGGCACCCGGCTGGCATCCAACTGATTGGCTGCTGCAGATGCTGAGATAGACTCAACAGATCAACAGATGGCTCCGGAACCACGCCAAGATAGCAGCACCGCAGACTTTTGCAGCCTACCAAACTTAATGACTGCAGAGCGTGCCCCAAGATGTGGCTTGCACCAGCTGCTTGTGAGGTTGTCTGTGAGGCTTCTGTAACATTGACGTGCTGCCAGACTATGTCTGTCATGCCCGAGCAACCATTCATGGCAATGTCCTATAGCAAAAACATAGCTTTCAGATGATTTGTCCTCAGAAATCTAACACATGTTGTGCTGTGCAGTAGGTGCTTGGTAAGTGAAAGCTGTGGCGGAACAGTAAGCCTTGAATGCAATGTGAATGCTCAGAGAGTTAATCATATGCAGTGCACTCAGCTCAGAAGTTTGGCACTCACAGTATTGCCAGCTCACAGCGTGGCAATGCGCATTCGTGCTCAACTGCATTGCGCACAGTCTATCCAATGCAACTGCAACGCACTGTCTGTCTTGCAGAACAATTGCTTGTTGCATGCATCCAGCCTACCTGAAATCTACACCCATGTTGCAACAAGCTGCACACCATTTCTGGTGGCAGCGAGCAATACGACACATCCAAGCTGGTCAACAGCGGCAGAGCACAGCCTTGCTGCCCAGTCACCAACCCAAGTTCTTGCAACACAACTGCTTCTTGATTGTCAGGTGCTAGCAGTCTTGGTGAGCTCTGCCTGGCACTTGCAGTCAAAGCTCTTGGTGAGTCAGTTGTACAGCTGGAGGGAAGAAGTATGGAGAGAGCAGCAGGATCCAAGCTCCGGCAGGAGCTGATGTTGAGGCTGGTCAGCCTTGGGCAACACTGTGCTATTGCTCTCAGGTCCTGCATGTCAGACACCTTGTGGTGTCTGTACTAGGTCTTGCTGTTTACTCAAGCAGCGGAATCATGAAGCAGCACAACAGTAGACAGCACCTCATGTGTCGCTCACTTGCATGTCACTGTCTCAGAGCTGATTGAGACACACCATGATAGCAGGGTCTGTTGTATGAACATGTCTGGAAGGTCACAGACAGGCACTTGCATTCTGTGTAAGCAGAGACATCACCAATGCATGAATCTAACACTATCGGCTGGCAAGGCTGCTTCCAGCACTTGCAACACATGTTGTCTCCTTCTTGGCGTGACACAATGCACACAGCACTGTCACAGAGGCAGAGCAGTGCATGCGGCTGCAAAGGCACATACTTGGATGCCTGTATATGAGAGGTCCAGCAAGCTGAGGTTGACAATGGACGTGAGGTCAGTGGGAATGACCGGATCCAGCCCCATGCACACACTCAGGACCAGGGAGTCTAAATGCGGGGCTCCTGCAAGGGCCCTGCTGAGGGTGAGGCTGTCCAGCTGGGTACAGAAGGTGGCATCTAAAGCAGACAGGCTGGGGCAGGTCAGCTTTAGCGCCTGCAGCAGATTGCAGCCCCTGCAAACAACTTACACATGTCCATGCATGTATCGACCATTATCTCTTTTGAATTGCTGCCTCATCCTGCTGCTGTTGATGACTTGCAGCAATGATACGGGGCTTGCAAAGGACATGCTGGAGCATGCTGCCTTTGGTCCCCTGTGATGTCTAAAGTCCCATGGGAAATCAGTAACATGCTGATCAAAATTGCCATCAATATTGATCAAGAAAGGTCTGTCTGGACATACTCGCAGGTCTAGTGGTGCCACACTGCTACTGTCGACAGAAGCCAACAGGCAAGTTTGTCAGACTGGATGTCTCTTGCATGAAAATGTGTAGCTACCACAACACCCTTACTGTAGCTGCGTCAAGACAAAAGTCCACCAAATGAGTGTGCAACGCCGACACGCGATTCTGGTAGACTGCAAAAGCACAGACTGACAACTGTGTGGAGTGATGCATAGGAAGCAAGCAAGACCCACTTGAGATCCATGACGTGCAGCTGACTGGTAGCAACAGCCAAGCTGGTGAGATGTGGGCAGGTGCCCAGGCACAGACTGCTCAGCCCTACTTGCTTCAGCTCAACCTGCACAAAACCCGACATGAGGTGGATCCACATTCACACTCACAGATAGCAGGCACAGTATACACATGAGAAAACACAAGCTGCAAGCGCGATGTCAGTGATACGGGGGGGGGACGGGGGTACCTTCTCACTGTGAGGTTCCTATCATACATTGCATCATGCATCACATGTGTCTGTCTGTGAGGCAGTTCAAGCAATGACACCACACTTCAAGGCTTTCATCAGCTGTAAGGCAGCCGCGACAAGGCTGGTATTATCATGTCCAGCTACATACTGGAAACAGCCAACCAAGCAGCAGCAGCAATAGTTACAGCAGCCAAAGTGGTACCTGTTGCAGCAGCTTGCACTCTTCCAGGTTGAGACATTGCAAAGCAGGGCACAGCAGGCACAGCGTGTGAAGCTGTGGGCAATCGGCCAAGCTGAGCTGCTGCAACGATGAGCTGGACAGCTCACACACATTCAGCCCCTCACACCGCTCCAGTCTCAGCTCCCTGCATGCAAAAGTTGAGGCTGAGTGTTGAGGCTGAGTGTCAAGGCTGAGTGTTGAGGCTGGGTGAATCAAACACAAGCTTTGAATCATCATGCCTGAACTGATAGTGCTGATGCTGACCTGAGCTCACACCTGTTGGCTATGTGCAGTTGCAGCAGGTTTCAGTGATGATGTGACAAGCAAGACAGCACGGTTGTCAAGGCGTTCTGTAGGAGCTCACATAGGCTGACCCACTTCTTGCGTCTAGGTATGTGCATGCGGGCGGCGCGCAGAGTGCATGCAGCGTAATGATTGGTCATGAATTGCAGTTGAACTTGTACCCCACCAAAGGCTGGGCTGCACAACTGGGAGGTATGCATGCTAAGCCATGCAGCGCTGACAGCAAGCAGCAGCAGACAATGCAGCACACCTGAGGTTTGGGCTGCCACCTTCAAATGCAACAGCATTGTAGCCGTGAAGTCCTGTGTGCCCGTCACACAGGCTCTGGAAAATGGTGTCATCCAGCTCATGACAATCAGACATGTCCACCTGACATATGTCATACAGAACGCTCAAGATGTGTCATGCTGCATGGACAAGCTCAAACCATGCCATGCTAAGGTTGTGCCACAGGATGACACAGAGTGGTTTCTGTGTTCACAGGTTGTGATGTAGTGTGCATGCTTGCATGCCAATTGTTGCTTGTGTAATCTTTGTTGTGGTCTGCCCTTGGAGATTTGGACCCTGGGCAATCAGCATCACAAGCAGATCGAAACAGCATCCTGCCCATGCCTGCCAATGCAGGGTCAGGCCTTTTATACTTTCATCCATCCGGGGCTTGGATGCCTGTTGGGCAAGAGAGTCCCATCTGGGCTTGCAAAGCTGCAGATGACTGAAGTCTTGCAGTGTATTGCACACTCAACAGCTGCGTAAACAGTGCTGATAGTGCGTAAACAGTGCTGATAGTGCGTGAACAGTGCTGATAGTGCGTAAACAGTACTGACAGTGCATAAACAGCGCTGACAGTGCATCAACAGTGCTGATAGTGCATAAACAGTGCTGAAAGAGTGATGGTGCTGCTGTGCAGGGCTCACCGAGGTGAGGCTTGGGCAGGCAATGTGGACATCAGACAAAGCCTGGAAGCCCTGCCAGCAGATGGCCCTCAGCGATCGGGAGGACAGATGCATCTGCTTCAGCTTGGAGTTGGCCCCTGTGCCAAGATTGCATGTATGCAGGGAAGGACACCGCAGGTCTACCTGCAGGAGTAGCCATGTGCTGGTCAACCTGTTTGCTTGCAGCCAAGGCCCCAGCTGTCCAAGACGACCATGAGTTTGAAATCAAATGCAAGGCAGGCAAGCTCAACATTCAGACTGAATTGTGGCTGAAAACGAGTTCAAAACACCTGATAGGCATGCAGTCAGGGCACATTCCAGGAGATGATAAACATTGATCTGAAAACAACCAATCACTGTTCAAAGAGCTACACGTGATTGCTCACTGCTAAAGCAACTTGCCGGCATATATGCTGGCTTGCACACACAAGACTGTGTGATACAGCTGTAATCATAACAACAGGCATGTGCCAGATGGCCACAGAATGTATACAGATGCCCGAGAGCCCACGTGCAATATGAGCAGCTTTGAGATCAACCAGATCGTTGGGGGCAGCATACGGCAACCATCGGGGTATGCCATGTACAATAGGCCAATCACAACTGAATATAAAGGAAAAAACATGAAATGAAATATAATATAATATAAAATATAATAATATAAAATATAAATTGGGGGCAGCATACCTGAGTGAGGGCAACGCAGCCCTCCAGAGAGACATGGCGCAGGAAGGGCAAGTTGAGTGCTATGCTGGTCATGGCAATGCAGCCATCCATGAACAGGTTTTCCAGCCGGGTGAATGTCTCCAATGCCACGACCTGCGCATCAGCAACTGCTCCAAAAGCAGGCAGCAGCAGCAGGTGCCTTGAGGTGATAACAAATTAGCATGGGGCCATACTGATCTGCACATTGGCCTGCCTGACTTGTCAGAAAACCAGCATAGACATTGCACAGAGCTGCATTGCATGTATGCATGTGCAGTAAATGGGACGTTGGTTTCAGCTGCTTGATCTTTTACGGTTGTGTGCAATGCAACTCAACATTTGCTCGCATATGTGATGAGATGCGACCAAATGCAGAATGGCAAGACACCAGGCAAGACACAACATTAACATGCCCTGGAGCACATATGATAAAGGCTTCAAGCTGGAGTCATAGCAGTAGCAGGCAGCAGAGCGTCACAGCAAAACAGGTCTGGGAATTCCAATATTCATTCGGCCTCAATTCACCTGCTATACATACCGCACACTGCAAATTCTTGAATGGAACTTGGTGAGCAGCAGGGCTTCACAGCATAACAGATCCAGGGAAGTTATAACAGGAATGAATGTTTTATGGCCTCCTTTCAGGTGCGGCACATGATGCAGCCAAGTGAGTATGTGCATAAGACTTACCGCGGCAGCAGACAGCAGGGCCTCACAGCGTGAGAGGTCCAGGGAGGTGAGGGCTGGGAAGCCCCTCACAGAACTGAGAGTGAGCGCAGCACAGCTGGAGAGCTGAAGCTGCTGCAGCTTGGCAAGCCTGGTGGCGCACTGCACCACACCATATGCCATCGCCAACAGAATCTGATCCGACACAGCAGCGGCCGAGAGACAGCGGACAAACAGTACGTTGCAGCACGTAAGCAGGTGTCACATTGACAGCAGCAGATTGGCTGATGAGTTGTGCTGCAAGTTGTGATGATGCACGGGTTGTGAAAAGGAACAAGGAATGATGGGCAACCATAGTTTCAAAGCTGCAGTGCAGCCGTATGTTGAATCCATGATGTGATCATGGACCCTGATGCAACAAACTCTGCCATGCGTGACAACATCCAGCAGGGGATCGGGCTTGCTAGTGGAACAGCGCCATGCCTGACAAACATCAGCAGTACATCAGACTGCTGGTATCGCAAGGAGCAATAAAACACAGCTGCTCTAGACACTGGAGCTAATAATCTGCAGGCATCAGACAGACTTGCAGCACGGGTGCTCATGTACCACTCTGATGGTGTCATCTATGAGGTCCGGCTGATTCTGCATGTTCAGGGATGTGAGCTGAGGTGCATTCACCAGACTTCTCATTAGCTGCCTGTTGCTGAGCTTCCTCACATCTGCAGCATACAAGATGAGCGTGTCTTGCCTGGGTAGGCTCCAGCTGAATCGTGCTGATGAACGAGACGAATTGTGCAAAGCGTCAATGTAATGCAGCACTGTGCATGGTCTGGGTAAGAACCCTCTTACTGCCCAGCATATTCAAGCAGTGTATGGCATCTACATGAAGCGCTTTCACTGAGGTTGACTCAGGAACAATCCAAGTCATCACGGGAACTGATGATGGAGTGATGCTGGTATGCTGATGAAGAATGGTCGACTCACATTGCAGATCAAGTGACTGCAGACTGCTGCAGTTCAGCAGTGTGAAAGAAGCCACTTTGGTGAGCTTGAGGGACAGATGTGTCATCTGGGGGCATGCAAAGCGCAGGGCCCGGGCATGGCAGTCCTCTAGGACAACATCCTGTACACTGTCGCTAGCGATCACACCTTCCTGCTCCTGTATAGCACAGAATCTGTCAGTGGCAGAACAGACAGATAAACAGACAAACAGACAGGGCACCAATGCACAGACAGACAGGTCACAAACAGACAAGTCACCACTCAGACAGACACTCACACCTTGTTCTGACGTATGCAATAGCTGCTAAGCTGAAAACATGATGTGCAATTCTAAGAGGGTTTTGCAGGGGTGAGAGCACCATTTGCGGCCTGTTTAGAGGCCAACATCCAAGGAAAAAACAAACATTAGCAGGAGACTACTATGCTACATTGCACAGAGGCTTACACATACAAAGGTTGCTTGATGAAAGGTCAACTGCCGCAAGGAAGGCAGCAGCTGATTCAGCTCGCCAAGGTCAGCATTTGAAATTTCAGATGTATCTCCCAGCACCAGTTGACTCAGCCTGTAATGGCAACCCAACTGCTGAAAGAGGTGTTGTGAATTGTTTGATGCATTGTAATATGGCAGCATGGCTGCTAGCAAGGAGAGGGAATGATACCTGGTCAAGGAGGGAAGGCTCTGCCGCAACAGTGAGGCACCAGATGGGATGCCCTTGAGATTCAGTATATGCACGTTTGGATGGCGACGCAACAGGGGCATCATCTGCAGACATACTAAGAGCGTCTGAGCAGGCAGCTTGACAGCACACCGCCACTGCGTCGTTTCTAACATGCTGCCAAGATTTTGGACGAATCTTGGGTCAAGGACACCTGCCAAGGACTGATGCTCAACCCACTAAAGTCCAGTGACGTCCAGAACTCGTCTGACTCAGCGATTTGTCTCCATTGACGGCAAGTGGCCCCAGCAGAGCATAACCCTTCCCTGCCCAACTTCTCGAACAAAAGCTTGAGCAATTCCTCGTTGCAAAAAACATCACGAGCTGCTTGCAAACGCATTTCTTCCTCTGCCGGACACAATTCTTCCTCGTGCATGCAACCTGTGTTGAACACAACTGATCAAAGTTGACCTTGCATCCCGTTCACATACACACACACTGCAAGTCCTGGACAGCTATAGCATACCTCCTGAACCCCTCCGTTCGAGAAGTCCCAAAAGCTTGTCGAGCACGTACCGGTACATGTGATGCGTTTGCAGACGTAAGAAGGGGACTGCCTGAGCACAAAGTGCAGATCTACATGGCTTCAACTCGACCGTCACTCGTGACCCGTACGAAGTACCGCTTCACATTTTTCCATTTTTTTCTTCATTTTATAACTTACAGTCTGGGGTGTGGAGCCAGTTGTGACTCATCAGACATCCTGGCTTGAAAGCACAGGTGTATGTGGTGTGCGACAAAACCAAGCTGGTGGGAGTGTTGTTCGAAAAAGAGCCTAATGTCCCGTTGTTGGTAGTTTGGGCCAAATAACGAAAAGTGCTGACCTCTA
>JAABUO010007984.1_pt1 | contig 12011 bp, 13 predicted proteins | sample 5559291 | NCBI WGS metagenome assembly JAABUO01 (sample SAMN10711878, study PRJNA513372) | rock metagenome | isolation source: Antarctica rocks | place: Antarctica: Victoria Land, Finger Mt sud
GAGGGCGGCTTGCTCGACGTGGGCGTGGAGATGGGCCTGGTCAAGAAGAGCGGCGCCTTCTTCTCCTACGGCGAGACACGCCTGGGCCAGGGCCGCGAGAACGCCAAAGAGTTCCTGCGCCAGAACACCGCCTTGCGCGACGAGATCGAGAGCAACATTCGGGGTAATGTCAGCGACTTCGCGCTCATGCCCGAGCTCGAAACGGTCGAGATGTAGTAGCTGACAGCTGTCAGCCGTCAGCTGATGGCTAATAGCTGACCGCTGATTGCTGGTCTGTGATACGATAGCCGAGTATGGCAACAGAACAACTACTCAACGGGCGCTACCGTTTATTGCGCCCGCTCGGCGCCGGCGGCATGGCCAGCGTCTACCTCGCCGAAGACCTGCGGCTGGGCCGCCGCGTCGCGGTCAAAATCCTGCACCCGCAGTTCGCGGCCGACCCCGCGTTCGTGGCGCGCTTCGACGCTGAGGCGCGCACGGTCGCCTCGCTCTCACACCCTAACATCGTGCAGGTCTACGACGTTGGTCACGACGGCGACCGCTACTACATCGTGATGGAGTATGTCGAGGGCGAAACGCTCAAGGACGCCATCACGCGCGATGGTCCCTTCGCGGCCAAGCGCGCGCTCCGCGTCATCGGCAGTGTCCTCGCCGCCCTCGACTTCGCTCACGCGCACAACCTCGTGCACCGCGACATCAAATCCCAGAACGTCCTGCTAACCCCGACTGGGGATGTCAAGGTGGCGGATTTCGGGATCGCGCGGGCGGCCGACGGCTCCGGCGGCTCTACCTTGACCGCGACCAACATGGTCATCGGCACAGTGCAATACTTCTCGCCGGAACAAGCCCAGGGCCGGCCGGCCACGCCGCAGTCCGATGTCTACGCCGCGGGCATCGTGCTCTTCGAGATGCTGACCGGCGCGCTGCCCTTCGCGGCCGATAACCCGCTCGCCGTGGCCATGCAGCAGATCAACCAGGCGCCCCCGCTGCCGACCCGCCTCAACCGCGCGATTCCGGCCCCGGTCGAGGCCATTGTGCTCAAAGCGATGGCGAAGAACCCGGCCGAGCGCTACACGGGCGCATCCGCGATGAAGGCCGCCGTCGACGGCGTGCTGGTCGGCGCCACGGAAGGCACGCGCGTGACGCCGCGCACCGTCCCACCGCCACAGACAGCAACCACGCGGCAGCCGGCGGCGACGCGCACGGCGACGCGCGCCACTGCCGTCGCCGCCGGCACACGGGCCGCCGCGCCGCCGCGGCCGGGTTCGCGCAACCTGTGGCTCACCATCATCGCACTGGCGCTGGTACTACTAGCCCTGCTGGCCGCCCTCTTCCACAACGGCGCGTTCGCCGGCTTCGGGGGCGCCGGAGCGCCCACGGCCACGACGACGCCCACGGTCGTCGCCTCGCCCACCGCGACGGTGGCCGTCGCCGCGACGGTCCCGGTCGTCGTAGCCCAACCTACCGCGACCGCCACGCCCACGTCTCCGCCTGCAACGGACACGCCGGCCACGACAGATACCCCGGCTACGACAGATACCCCGGCTACGACAGACACGCCAACGCCGGCTGTGACGGATACCCCGGCCACGACGGACACCCCGACCGATACGCCGGGTCCCACCGACACAACAACCGCGACGAACACGCCGGTCCCCTCCGACACGCCCGCGCCCACGGCCACGACGACCGAGACGCCGGCGCCGTCGACGACGCCCGACGCCACGGGCACAGCGCAGGCGAGCGGGCAGGGGCAACCCGGCACGGTCAACCTCGACCCGCAGTCGGTCAATCCGAGCGGATCTTTCAATGTTACTGGCGATAGTTGGCCGCCGGGAGCGACCCTGACCATCACCGCCAACTTCGACAGCGGCACGGCGCAACTACGTGACCAGATCAAGGTCCACGGCGACGGCACCTTCAGCGCCGGCGTGCAGCTGAACCCCAGTACAACGCCGGGTGACTACATCATCACGGTCACGGATGACCAGGGTGATAGTCAAACCAGTACGCTGACAATTACCCAATAACAACGGCCTGTCCCTGGCCGAGTCGATCTACCACAACTGGGATCTGAAGGTCGGGCGCGATGCGACGGCGACGATCCCCACACCGTGGGCGGTGCGCTTGGCCGGCGGCATGCCCGACTTCGCGCCGCTGGTGGCGAGCAAAGAGGGCGCACCCGCGGCGCCAGGACGCTACCTGCTCCAGGTCGGCGACGGCGTCGGCCCGGTCACGGTCAGCGCGCGAAACGGGCGCGTCACGCTCGAAAGCGGCGCCACGGGGACGCCGGACGTGACGCTGCGCCTGACGGCCGACCAGTACGCGCGCGTGGTGGTCGGCCGGCTCGACCTCGCGCGCGCCACGGAACAGGGCGACGTCACGGTGGAGGGCGACCGCTCCAGGGCGCTCGCCCTGAACAGCGTTTTCCAGGGCATCTAACCGCATAGAGTCGGGAGTCGGGAGTCGGGAGTCGTGGGCGGTCAGCAGTTAGGATAAACTTTTAGCTACTCCCGACTCCCGACTCCCGACTCCCGACTCCCGACTAATTGCTCACAGGCCGCCGGCCGCGATCGCGCCGCCGACAATCGTGCAGACGACGCGGGCGCGCTCCAGCGCCGCCGGGTCCGCGCTAATGTCGTCGGAGAGCACGACCATGTCGGCGAGCTTGCCGGGGGCCAGCGAGCCCTTCAGGCCCTCCTCGCCCGTCGCGCGCGCCGCGCCGAGGGTGTAGGCGCGCACGGCGTCCCCTATGGAGAGAGCCAGTTCGGGATGCCAGGGCGCGCGCCCGTCGCCGCGGCCGTGCCGCGCCACAGCAGCGTAGAGCCCGACCAATGGGTCGCACGTCTCGATTGGCGCGTCCGAACCGAAGGCCAGCGTCGCGCCGCTCTCAAGCAAAGGACGCCAGGCGTAGGCCGTGGCGCACCGCGCGCCCCAATAGCGCGTGGCCGTGTCACGGTCGTCGACGAGGTGGATCGGCTGCATCGAGGCCACGATGCCGTGCGCGGCGAACAGGGGCAGGTCGTCGGGGTGCAGCACTTGGGCGTGCTCGACGCGGTGCGGCGCCGCCGCGACGCGTGGAACCGCAGCCAGCGCACGCAGCGCCGCCCGATTGGCCCCATCGCCGATGGCGTGGATCGCCGTGGCGATACCGCCCCGCGCGGCCCGCTCCGCCGCCGCGCGCATCTGCTCCTCGGTGAGCGTGGCGATGCCGCGGGCGCCGCCCGGCGCGCCGTCGTAGGGGTCAAGCATCGCGGCGGTCTGTGAGCCGAGCGTGCCGTCGCCGAACAGCTTGAGACTGCCCACGCGCAGCCACGCGTCGCCCTGCCCCGTCGCGCGCCCGTCCGCCAACGCCGCGTCGAGTTCAGCGTAGGCGATATGCGCTGTGACGCGCAACGGACGCAGGCCGCGACCGTACAGCCGCCCGAGCGCGCGGTAGACCGCGGCGTCCTCGAAGGTCCCGACGCCAGTCAGGCCCAGCGGGAGGGCGTGCGCCATGGCGCGTTGTAGCGCCTCCTCGACCTCGTCGTCGGTGGGAGACGGCAGGATGTCGTAGACGGCCCTGGTGGCGTTCTCCTTGAGCACGCCGGTCGGCGCGCCGTCGGCGTCGCGCGCGATCTCGCCGCCTGGTGGATCGGGTGTGTCCCGCGTAATACCGGCGGCGCGTAGCGTCGCCGAGTTGACCCACAGCAGATGCCCGTCCTTACTGGCGATGGCGACGAGGCGATCACCCGCGACCGCGTCGAGGTCCGCGCGCGCCGGCCAGCGCCCCTCGTGCCAATCGTTCTGGTTCCAGCCGCGTCCGATCAGCGGCCGGTCCGGCGGCAGCGTACCGACATAGTCCGCGACACGCTCCACGCACGCGGCCAGCGACGAGAGGCTGGCCAGGTCGACGCGGCCGAGCGCGAGGCCCAGGCCCAACAGGTGGACGTGCGCGTCGATCAGGCCCGGAACGACGGTCCGCCCGCCCAGGTCCACCACGTCACGCAGGGCGCGGGCGAGCGGACGCAACAGGTCGGAGCTCCCTACGGCCACGACGCGCCCATCCGCGCACGCCACGGCCTCGACGACGGGATGCGCCGGGGCGAGCGTATGGATGCGCCCGTTGAGGTAGACGGTCACGAGCCCTGAGGTGTACCGCGTGTGGCGGCATCGTCGACGGCGCGGCCGCCCACGGGAAAGTCGTGCTCACCGCCGTGGACCCACTGCCCATCGCGCTGCAGGCAGTAGTATTGGCGGCCGTCGGGGTCGGTATAGGCGAGCGCGGCCCGCGGCTCGCCGAGGGGATCGCGCTGGCCGAGGAACGAGCGATTGAAGGCGCGCTCCGCGATATCGGCTTTGCGGCAGGCGAAGAAGTCCATCCAGCAGTTGGCGGGCGAACTGCCCCGCCGGGCGCAGATCTCCTCGCCCTTCTCGGGGATGCCGCGCGGCGGACTCACGTTGTACTTGGTGCAGGTCGCCAGCCCATACTGGACGGGCGTGGTCCCGTGCGGGGAGTTCAGCTCCAGGCGGGGGCAGCCGCCGGTACGGGTCGCCGGCTCGTGCGCGGACATCAACTCTCCTTTCCGGCGCGCGGCCCGGTCAGGCTTTCGCCGGCGCGCGGCGACACAATCTCGGTGTGGCCGGTCGTCGGCTCACCGCGCAGCAGGTTATGCCCGCACCAGCGATTGGTGCAGTGATAGAAGGGCTGGCGCACTTCGACGCCCACGCTGGGGCGTAGGACGCGCACGTCCGGTATCATCGGCGAGCCGCAGGCCGGGCAGGCCGAGCCATCGGACGGACGCTTCGGCCGGTCGAACAGTTTGGTCAGTAAGCTCATGCATTCTCCACGAACGAGTAGTCAGTTGCCAGTTGCCAGTTGCCAGTTGCCAGTTGCCAGTAGATTGTACGTATCATTGCCGCTCGACCGATCCATTGGCCGTTGACTATAGTGTACGGCAGCAGGCCGCCACCCTCAACAAGCCGGTTGCAACATCATGGCGAAGCGGGGCGCCGGCGCGCGCAGCGACGCGATCGGCAAGGCCGTGCAGCGGGGCCTCATCGCGCCGCCCGAGTAAGGACGCTCCTCGGCACTCGGCGGGTTGGCGGCGCGACGCCGCAAAATCAGAGCACGGCGGGCGGAGGCGGTGGCGATGGATGCCGAACGCGCGGCGCGGCAACAATGAAAGATAAAGATAGGGACTCGCGACGTGATGGGTCGCGCATAGCCTTGACGCGCGGCTACTATTATACAGGCGCGACATACGGACGGCACGAAAATGGGCTATAGTGCATGTAAGGGCGTCGCGCCCCTAAGCCGTTTCGTGACGTTGGAGGCTGGCGATGACCGAAGAGCAGTGGGGCCGGCGGGTGCGGTCAATAAGAATGAGAATAAGAAGGGCGCGCGCGGCGGCGCTGGCCGCTGGCGCGCTCCTCATCGTCGGGCTCGCCGCGCTGGCCGCCGGCGCCGCCGCGGATGGATCGACGTCTGGGGGCAACGTGGCGACCGTGACGCTGGCCGACCGCACGCTGCCGGGGAGCCGCCTCGACCTCGCCACCGACAGCGCCGACGTTAACGTCCATGTGTGGAACAGGCCGGGCATCCACGTCACGGCGATCGAGCGGGGCGGGCGGCGCGGGGACACGGTGGAGGTCAGCCTAGTGGGCGACACCGTGCGGGTACGCCAGCATCTGGAACCCTGCTTTTCTCCTTGCACGCGCGACCTGCGCTACGACGTGTCGGCGCCCGCGCGCGCGGCGGCAAAGATCCTCTCCAGTAGCGGTAGAATCGACGTGGACGGTCTGGGCGGCGGGTTGACAATTGGTACGGCAAGCGGCGACGTGACCTTGCACGATGTCGGCGGCCATTTGGACGCCAACACTGCCAGCGGCAATGTCGTGCTGGGCGCGGGCCGCGTCACCGGCGCCACGGTGCGGACGTCGAGCGGAGACATCGAACTGGCCGGCGTCGCGGGGACGCTCGACCTGCATAGCGCGTCGGGGAGCATAACCGTCCGTGACGCGCGCGACGGCGCGCTCGCTATCGCGACCGCGAGCGGCGACATCGACTACACGGGGAGCCTGGCTACGCGGGGTTCGGATATGATAAGCAGTGCGTCCGGCTCCGTGACGCTGCGGCTACCGGCCGGCAGCCGTTTCCAACTAGACGCCAGCACCGCCAGCGGCGGCCTGCACGACGGCTTCGGCCTGCGCGACAGTCAACAGAACGGCGCCAGGCTCAGCGGCACGGCCGGCGACGGGTCGGCGCGGCTGCGCATCACAACAGACAGCGGAGATATCGCTGTCAACCGCGCCTGACTGCCGGCCGGCGCCGCCAGCACGCCGGCCCTTTTGAGCCGGCTTAACGCCCCCTGGAGCGACGGCCCAAGGAACCGGTGACCTTTGCGTAAACGTCACCGACTCGGGGCTCTGCCGTGGCTGGCCTGTTTACGCTACTGGCACGCGACCAGCTCACGGAATCTGGGCATCAGCGTCGACAATCTGCCAGGCAAGGCGCTTACCGATACTGGCGGCGTAGCGTTGGAGCGTGGAAAGGCGTGGATCGACGGCTCCAGCCTCCAGGCGCGCGACATTAGGCTGAGCAATGTCCATGCGGGCTGCGACGGTGGCCTGGTTGAGGTGCGCGGCGGCGCGCGCGTCCGCCAACGCTTGCACGAGCGCACGACGCGCGCGGGCTTCATCAAGAAGTGCGGGAAACTCAGGGTTCTGTGCGGCGGCCTCGGCGATAAACTCATCAAGGAAGTCGGGCGCATCGTCGAGAGCGTCATACTCCTCATCGAGTTGCTGCTGTTTGGTAGGCTCCATTCGTATCCTCCTCTATCTTCGTATTATGCATGATTTGTTGGGGCGCTAGCCCTTTAGGGCAGCGCGCACGGCCCCCTGTCGGCGCCAATCGGCAAGCCGCCGCTCGGCCACGTCGATCTTGGCAAGTGGGGTGCGCCGTGTCTTCTTTTGGAAGGCGTCGAGCGAGAGCAGGATTTGGCTGTAGCGGCCGAGTGGGGCGAAAAGAACCCGGTAGATGTTCGTATCGTGGGAGATACGGACCTCGTATATCTCGCCCCGTAAGTGGCGCGCGGCGCGCGTACCCTCGCGACGGACGGTTTCAAGCTCGGCGGCGACGGCGGCTTGCACGGCGGCGGGTTGAGCGCCTAGAAAGTCGCGAACGGGACGCGCGCCGCTCACGGTGCGGTAATCGCGCCAGCGCCGCCGATGCTCCTCCTGCTTGGCGCCCATGTCACCCCCTCCGCCTCGGTTATATCAGCGGTTTTCGAGGGCGCGGCGCGCCCGCGCGACGGCGTCCTCGACGTGCGCGCGCTCGATGCCGTAGTGGGTGACGAAGCGTATGACCGGGCCGCCGAAGGGCGCCACCAGCACGCCGGCCTCTTTGAGCCGGCCTAACGCCTCGTGCGGGGCAAAACCTGTGTCCGCCGTGTCGATGCACACGATGTTGGTGTCAACGCGTGGCTGGGCCAGGCGTAAGCCGCGTATCTCCAGCAACGCGCCGGACAGCAGGCGCGCGTTGGCATGGTCCTCGGCCAGGCGCTCGACCATGTGGTCGAGCGCGTAGAGCGCGCCCGCGGCGATGACGCCGGCCTGCCGCATACCGCCACCGACCATCTTGCGCCAGCGCAACGCCTCATCTATAAAGGCGCGCGATCCGCACAGGGCCGAGCCGACCGGCGCGGCCAACCCTTTGGAGAAGCACACGTAGACCGAGTCGACGTCGCGCGCCAACTCCTCCACCGGCACGTTCAGCGCCACGGCCGCGTTGAAGAGGCGCGCCCCGTCGAGGTGCAGCGGGATCGGGTCCTCGCCCGCGTTGGTCGCGGCGCCCGCCTCAGCGGCCACGGCGCGCGCCTGTCGCATATAGTCCGGCGTCAGCACGGCGCCGCCACGGCGGTTATGCGTGTTCTCCAGGCAGATCAGGCCGCTGCGCGGGTAGTGCGGGTTGCCCCGGTCGCGCACCGCCGCGCGGATCGCCGCGGGCGTGAGCGTGCCGTCGGGTTCGTTAGGCACGGTACGCATCGACGTCGCGCCGAGCACGGAACTCCCGCCGCCCTCGTAATAGAACATGTGCGCCTGGTCGCCCATGATGACCTCGTCGCCGCGGCCGCAGTGCGTCAGCACGGCCACGAGGTTGGCCATCGTGCCGGAGGGGACGAGCAGGGCGGCCTCTTTGCCCAGTAGGGCGGCGACGCGCTCCTGCAGACGGTTGACGGTGGGGTCCTCGCCGTACACGTCGTCGCCGAGCTCGGCCTCGTACATGGCCCGCCGCATCTCCGGCGGCGGCAGGGTCACGGTATCGCTGCGTAGATCTATGATATTTGACATGGCTTCATGCTACCATGAAAGTATGCTTTCGACCTCCGATCTCCGACTTGTGACCGAACGATGGTGACCCTGGACGACATCCGCGCCGCGCGGGCCGTGATCGGCGGCCGCCTGCACCGCACGCCGACTTTCTCGGCCACGACGCTGGGCGAGATGGCCGGCGTGGAGTTGTGGCTCAAGGCCGAGTTGTTCCAGAAGACGGGCTCGTTCAAGGCGCGCGGCGTGCTGGCCAAGCTGGCGACGCTCACGCCGGAGGAGCGCGCGCGCGGCGTCATCGGCATCTCGGCCGGGAACCACGCGCAGGCGCTGGCCTACGGCGCGGCGCGTGAGGGTATCGCCAGCACCGTGGTGATGCCCGCGACGGCCGTCCAGAGCAAGGTCGCCGCCTGCCGCGGCTACGGAGCCGAGGTCGTGCTGCACGGCGCGACCACCATCGAGGCGTTCCTGGAATACGACCGGCTGCTCGAGGCGCGCGGGCTCACGCCGGTGCACCCCTTCGATGATCCTCATGTGATCGCCGGACAGGGCACGCTGGGCCTGGAGATCCTGGAGGACACGCCCGACCTGGAGGCCGTGGTCGTGCCGGTGGGCGGCGGTGGTCTCCTCGCCGGCATCGCCATCGCCGTCAAGGAAAGCCGGCCGGACGTACGGGTCATCGGCGTCGAGCCCGAAGGCGCGCCGAGCCTCACGCGCGCCCTCGCAGCAGGGCGCGTCGTCCCGCTGACCTCCGTGCAAACAATCGCCGACGGGCTCGCCGCACCGTTCACGGGCGACCTGACGCTGGAGATCGCGCGCCGCTACGTCGACGCTGTCGTGCTCGTCTCCGACGCGGAGATCGCGCGGGCGCTGGGCCTCGTGCTCGAGCGCGCCAAACTGCAGGGTGAGCCCGCTGGCGTGGCCGGGGTGGCGGCGCTGCTGTCGGGTAAGTGCGGCGTGCGCCCCGGCGCGCGTGTGGTGACACCGATCTGCGGCGGCAACATCGACCACGCCCGCCTCAAAGAATTGCTGTAATGCCTATGAGTTATGGACCCTGAGAGCCTGCGGTTGCTATTGGAGCGCGTGCGCGACGGCGTGACCGCGCCCGCTGACGCGCTGGAGGCGTTGAGCGCGCTGCCCTACGAAGACCTGGGCTTCGCCACGTTGGACCACCACCGCGCGCTGCGCCACGGCTTCCCCGAGGTCGTGTTCTGCCAGGGTAAGACGCCCGCGCAGGCCGCGGCCATCGTCGAGCGGCTGGCCGCGCGCGGTCCCATCGTGCTGGGCACGCGCGCCACACGCGAGGTGTATGACGCGGTGCGCGCGCGCGTGCCGGCGGCCCAGTACCACGAGTTGGCCCGCGCCATCACCGTCGGCGCCGTGCCCGCGGAGGCGCGCACGCCCGGCGTGACCGTGGTCAGCGCCGGTACCGCCGATTTACCGGTGGCCGAGGAGGCCGTGCTGACGGCCGAGATGATGGGCCACGCCGTGGAGCGTATCTACGACGTGGGCGTGGCCGGGCTGCACCGGCTGCTGGCGCAGGTGGAGCGGCTGCGGCGGGCGCGCGTCGTCGTGGTCGTGGCGGGCATGGAAGGGGCGCTGCCGAGCGTCGTGGCGGGCTTGCTCAACGCGCCGGTCATCGCCGTGCCCACCTCGGTCGGCTACGGCGCCAGCTTCGGGGGACTCGCCGCGCTGCTCGGCATGCTCAACAGCTGCTCCAGCGGCATCGCCGTGGTCAACATCGACAACGGCTTCGGCGCCGGCACAATGGCGGCCATGATCAACCGCGTCCCGTCCCCACTACCCAATCCTGGGAGCGCGGGCGTCTCGCCCGTCCCCGTCCCCCCTGGGAGCGCGGGCGTCTCGCCCGTCCCGGCGCTCGACAGGCGGACGCCTGGGACGGGCGCGCAACGCGGTGAGCGTCCCGCGTTCCCCGATATGCAGGGTCCGCGCGATTGATGACCACGATCGCCTACCTCGACTGCCCCAGCGGCGTCAGCGGCGACATGCTGCTCGGCGCGCTGCTCGACGCGGGAGTGGCGTTGGACGAGTTGCGCGCGCTGCTCGGCGGCCTCCCGCTGGAGGGCTACACCCTGGAGGCCGCGCCGGTCGTGCGGGGAGCGCTCGGCGCGACGCACGCCCGCGTCGTCCCGACCCGCGAGGAACACGCGCATCGCCATTTGGGCGACGTGCTCGCCATCATCGAGCACGGGGACCTGCCCGAACGGGTCAAGCGCGACGCGGGCGCGGTGTTCCGGCGGCTGGCTACAGCCGAGGCGCGCGTCCACCGCGTAGGGATCGACGAGGTACACTTCCACGAGGTCGGCGCGGTCGACGCCATCGTCGACGTCGTAGGCGTCTGTGCCGGGCTGCATCTGTTGGGCGTCGAAGAGGTGTACTGCTCGCCGCTGCCGCTGGGCCGTGGACAGACCACGATGGCGCACGGTACGCTGCCGCTGCCCGCGCCGGCCGTGCTGGAACTGCTGGCAATGTCCGGCGCGCCGACCGTGCCGCACACGGCCACGACCGAGCTAGTGACGCCGACCGGCGCGGCCCTCGTCACGACGCTGGCGCGCTTCGCGCAGCCGCCGCTGCGCCTGGCGCGCGTCGGCTACGGAGCCGGCACGCGCGCGGAACCGGCGCCCAACCTGCTGCGCCTGTGGCTCGGCGAGCGCGACGACACCCGAGCCACCATATCCACTGAAGAGGATGTCACCGTCGAACAGCTACTGGTGCTCGAGGCCAACATCGACGACATGCCGGCCGAGTTGTTTGGATACGCCATGGAGCGCCTGCTGGCGGCCGGGGCGCTCGACGCGTGGTGCGCGCCGCTGACGATGAAGAAGGCGCGTCCCGGCGCGTTGCTCGGCGCGCTGTGCCGTCCCGCCGACCGCGCCGCGCTAGTGGGCGTCTTCCTGCGCGAGACCAGCACCTTCGGCGTGCGTGCGCGCGCGGTCACGCGCTACGCCGCCGCGCGCGAGGCGCGCACGGTCGACACGCCCTACGGCCCCGTGCGCGTCAAGCTCAAGCTGCTCGACGGCGTCGTCGCCGGCGCTTCCCCCGAGTACGAGGATTGCCGCCGCCTCGCCATGGAACGGAGCATCTCGCTGCCACGGGTCTACGCGGCGGCCATAGCAGCCGCCTCGGATACCGGCGATGTCACGGCAGTTAGCGATGTTACCAAATCGTCGTGATCGGCGCGGCGCGAATAGCCGCGTCGCGCGTGACAAGCGGCACGCCCAGATGTAACGCCGTTGCCGCGATGATCCGGTCCGGCATGTCCGGCACTATTCCCCTCGGGATGCGATACAAAGCGCGTGCAATATCACGATCGAGCGCAACCAAACGCAGCACGCTGTCGACTTCGTCTATGGCGCGGTCCAGGCGTTGCAACGCTTCCTCTTGTATCCTGCCCTTCTCTGTTAGGTACCGAATTTCCACTAATGTGATCGACGCAACGTAAATAGGGCCTCCGTCTTGCAGTGCGACCTTAGCCGCTGTCGACAACCGTTCCGGTTCCCTGAGATACCAAATGATCGAATGCGTATCCACCAGGACCGCGGCCATTAGAAGTCTTCTCTAGCAGTTTGTCGGAGAGAAGTGGGCGCTCCGTCCCGTGTGTGGTGGTACAGTAGGAAGCATGAGTAGAACATTCAAAACCGTAGACTACGAGGCGGCGCTGGACCTGACCGTGCGCCTGGGTG
>JAABUO010007986.1_pt1 | contig 12010 bp, 12 predicted proteins | sample 5559291 | NCBI WGS metagenome assembly JAABUO01 (sample SAMN10711878, study PRJNA513372) | rock metagenome | isolation source: Antarctica rocks | place: Antarctica: Victoria Land, Finger Mt sud
ACTCACTTGGCAAACGCCCTGGCCAACGCCTTCTTACAGCTGACCTTTTGCGCGCCGACGAAACTCTCCACAGTAACTGCGATGGCCCTGTCGACGTCTTGAGAGGTGCAGTATTCGGACAGGCGCATTTTGCAGAAGGCTTCGGAGATGCGCATGATGGCTTCGAGGTGGCGGACCTGTGGGAGGGGTGTTAGTTTTTGGTTGTTTACCATGCCGATATGCGGGATTGAGAGGGATTGGTTTGTTGATGGGATGGATGGATGTTATGGCTTGAGGGGGGGGGAGGACTTACGGTAATAGGATACGCGCCGGTAGCGAGACTTTCCCGTCTCATATCAGCAAAGAGCCTGGCGACCTTATCCTGATCGATCTGGTACAGTTTCGGCCGGCATTTCTCGCGCGCGTACAGCACGTATTTCCGCAGCAGCTCCTGCGGGATCTCGCCCTCCTGCTTCGGCTCCCCGCCATTGATTTGCTGCTCGCGCAACTCCTCCGTGTGCGCCGTTTCCATGGCATTTTGATTCGCGTCTGTGGTGCTGGCACTTGGGTGCGCGCGCCCATGCGAGTTGACGACGAAGTTTGCGAGACGCTCGTCCTCTTCGGGGTCGACGGTATCGCGGACGACGACGAGGATGTCGAAGCGCGAGAGAATGGGTTCGGTGAGCTCGACGTTTTGGGAAAAGGGGATGGTGCTGTTGTAGCGGCCGCCGATGGGGTTGGCGGCGGCGATGATGGCACAGCGGGCTTGAAGGGTGGTGACGATGCCGGCTTTGGAGATGGAGATGGTTTGTTGTTCCATGGCCTCGTGGATCGAGGTTCTGTCCTGGTCATTCATCTTGTCGAACTCATCGATGAGGCAGGTTCCTCGATCTGCGAGCACGAGCGCGCCGCCTTCGAGTGTCCATTCGGCCGTCAAGGGGTCGCGGCGGACGCTGGCGGTGAGACCGACGGCGCTGGCGCCTTGGCCGGTGGCGAAGACGGCGCGGTGCGCGGTTTTCTCAATGTATTTGAGGACTTGAGATTTTGCGGTCCCGGGGTCGCCGAGGAGAAGGATGTTGATATCGCCGCGGATGCGGTGTTTGCCTTGGGTTTCTTTGCTGACGCCTCCAAAGAGGGATAGGGCAACGGCGGTTTTGATGTCGGTATGGCCGTAGATGCTGGGGGCCATGGAGGCAATGATTTTGTCGACGATTTGGGGGTCTCGGGATAGCGCTCGGATTTCGCGTTCATCTTCTTCGGTTAGACGGAAGCCAGCAAGCTGGTCGTGGGATTTGACGACGTGGTTGGCTTCGAGGATCGTAGCGAAAACAGGGAAGCCGTTGCGGTTATTGAGCTGGGCGTCGTAGTTGTTTCGGTAGATGCCCGTAACTTCTATCTCCTCGCCTGGCTTGGCTGAGTCAATCAGATCCCATAATAGAATGACTTCTCTGTGGCGAGGCAATCGACCAGCTGGCACCGTTCCGGGGGATTCTTGAAGAGTGAGCTTTTGGTAGTTCCGGTAAACTGTCTTTTCCGAGTTCAGAGTAAAGGGGCCTCTTGACTGGCAATTCTGACAGTACGAAATCTTCACCTCAACATTCGATTCTTGCTGGAAGGGTCCTAATGTGACACCACATTTCGTACAATCGAACCTGACATACTTAAGCTGCGGGAAAACACCCGTCCGTCGAGTGACTACACCGGTGACTCGCACTAAGCAGTTTAGGTGGGTTTGACGAAGCTGTCGGAGAGTATAGTGTACTGGAAGATCTGAAATACGGACATGAATTTCCGAGTGGATACGTTCGTAGTCTGGATAATGGAGTAAAGTCACATCCATAGCGACTTGATCAAAGATTTTCAGTACCTCAGCGGGAGCGTTGGCGAGGAAGTATGCCAGAATAGCTTTAGAGGCGGACAGATGATCATACGAGACTTCCAGAGACTCAGCATTGACTTCTCCCAGTGTTCGCACTCGTGTGCCGTAGACTGAAGTGCCGTGTTCGTCCGTGTACTCTGTAAGAAAGGACTTGAATTCTCTGGAAATGGTTCGATATACTGCAGGAAGGGCAACCCAGTCGGTCAGACTTGAGGCCTTGACATCTTGTAAAGTCTCAAGCGACAATTCTTCCTCCATAATGTCGTCGGCCATATCCTCATCCTCCTGGTCTTCATCATAGTGATGCCTCCGTCTCCTAGGCTGCCTGGTCAGATCCATTTCTCCATCCTCATCCTCGTCTTGCAAGAAGGCAGCGGGCATACGACGCCTCCTGGCAAGTTCTCGATCACGTTTGTTCAGGCGGGCTTCCAGCTGTCGACGTGTTGCGACGTCCAATTCATCATAGTCATCATCATCAATGTCTGCGCCGGTGTAGGCATCGTTTTCGCGGGTTCTATAATCTCTCTCAAAGTTGTCTGCGAAGAGATCAATTCCACCCTCCTCTTCTGCCATCTCATCCGCATCATCAATATCGGCCATTATCTCGTTTTCCGGATCTAAGACATCGTCATCGCCATCATCTAAGGGCATCATTGGCGGTGAAGACGGTGGAGCTGCGACTCGCGTAAGCAGTATCCCTCTCAGTGGTTCTAGATCACATACGACTGGATGGAGGCGCTGCTGAAGAGGAAGGGATATCATCATCCGGCTCCCTTGAGCGCTTGCGCCCAGTTGAGCCAATGGCTCCACGATTCGCGGCGGACATGTTGGTTCGAAGCGGCGAACTATGCACGTTGAGCATTTGCTTTCTTTAGATAAAAAAGATATTGAGGTTTTCGCGACAAAATTTCTGTCAAAGGAACTGTGGCGTGGGAGAGTGGAGACACACCTCATGGACACTGTATTCTATGGTGATGTTACAATTGCTAGTAAACTCAGAGATTAACACCAACGCGGTAGATACCAAACACTCAAGAGTATTCTCTTTGACTCTGTTCGTAGAAAGACGAGCTTTCGAGGGGTCGCGGAGATAAATCCAGGTCGCGCAGCGCGTCAAGAGCGCGGTTTGTCGCGAAACCACTTTAGTACGGTGACCTGCAACTTTATTATTTACTTAACCCTGAGCTTATGCAGCAACTTGAGCCTTAGTGAGTTCATCAGAATTCACAACTACGATGACAAGCACAGCTGTGAGCCCAGTGAACATGGAGCCTCTTCCGAGCGAAGCTGATGCTCACCCGCCCCGCAACGGTAGCACCTCTCAGACATCAGAAACTTCGCAAACTGCTGCCGAGTATGTCAAAGCTATCTCAGCGCACCTAACGTGATCTCGCTGTATATCTTGAGTTATCTACTGACATATGGCGTTTAGATTTATCGATAGCCAATTGCAGCTTGAGGCCGACGCGCGCGAAGCTCTCCCCTACGTACGTTTACTTGCGCTTTTCCCAAAAGTCGTAAACCTGACTTCTCCCAGGCTTTCGACCACTGCACCTATCCTCTCGGTCCTCTTCGGCAGAACTTGTTTTCATGTTTGACCTGCAATCCACCGCCCAAATCGCCGTCAGACCCATATAATCCCGGCGCAGTCTGTTACTCCTGCTCAATCGCATGCCATGGGGAGCATACTCTGGTCGAGTTGTTCAATAGGCGCAACTTCACCTGCGACTGTGGAACTACGCGAATGCCTCGCACATCTCCATGTACCCTACGCATTGATCCTGCGACTGGAATAAAAGGTCCAGTGCATTCGGAAAAGGCGGCCGAAGAAAACACCTACAACCAAAACTTTCAGAATCGATTTTGTGGGTGTGGAGAGGTTTACAATGCTCATGAAGAAAAGGGGACTATGTTCCAATGCCTCGGCCTTGCGACAGAAAAGGATGGCGGATGTGGCGAGGACTGGTGGCATCCCGAATGCTTAGTGGGGCCTGGAAGACGCGGCGCTCAGGATATTAAAGCAGAAGAGAAACCTGAAGATGATCCTTCTAAAGCCAATGAAAAAGCCAATGCAGAAGTGAATCCTGAAGGAGGAGGGGACTCGGAGTTTCCATCAGTACCCGGCTTTCCTCACGAAGACGACTTCGAGACGTTTATCTGCTATAAATGCGTAGAAGCTAGCCCATGGATTAGGCAATACTCAGGGACCGAGGGATTCTTGCCTCCGGTGTATGGAAATGGCGCAAACGACAGCACAAAAAAACAGTCAGTCACGGACGAATCGACGAAACCTAACGAAGAAACCCCCCTGCCTCAACCAACCTCCCAGACCTCCACCGAACCCCAGAACCCCAAAAAGCGAAAATCCTCCCCCGCCTCCGAACATACCGACTCCAAAAAACCCAAGCTCTTCTCTCCTCGCTCACCCCCTCACGAATCCAATCCCCGTACCCGCGCACCATACCACACATCGCTCCCCCACGCCCCCCTCACATCATTCTCCCTCTTCCTCCGCGAAGACTTCCGCTCTCACTTCTGCCGCTGCGCATCCTGCTACCCCGCTCTGGCGAAACACCCGCAACTCCTCGAAGAAGAAGAATCCTACGAGCCGCCGCTCTCTGAAGACGGCGAGGACGGCGGCGGCGGGGAGAGTGTAGGAACCGGTAGTCTTTTAGAACGAGGCGAGGCGGCTCTGAGCAATGTAGATCGTGTGAGAGCCATCGGTATGTCCCGTTTCTTCCCCGTCACCACCACTCCTCTTCCCCCCCCCGGATTAACTCGAAATCATAACTAATGGCACACAACCCATACGCAGAAGGCGTAATGATCTATAACCATCTCAAAGACAAAGTAAAATCGTTTTTGCAGCCCTTCGCCGAAAGCGGCCAAGCGGTCGGCGCGGAGGATATCAAAGCTTATTTTGAGAAGTTGAGGGGAGATGAGCAGGCGATTAAAGAGGCTGGGGGTGCGGCTGTTGCGGGCGGAGATCGTGGGGGGGAGGATGGGAGGAGAGAGGAGAGAGGGTATTAAGGCGATGTTGCATTGGCGTTGCTTTTCCTTATGAGGAAGGTGTCCGAGCCTTGAGCTTGAGCCTTGAGCTTGGGCGGAGATCAGATAATCGGTATGGGTGTGGCATTCAGGTGACGCGCGGAAATGTGCCATGCATGAAGTAGTTTGTCTGTTCTTCGTTTGCACGCTCCTGAATCTTGCTTGCATCACCGTTTTTCTCCCCAAGTGAGGTAATCAATGGATGGCTCTTCTATTGGGTATTGACATAATAAACAATGATTAGAAAGGTTAACAGAATCTGCGAAGAAGTACCACAGCATCCCCAAATATCACAACGAAAACCCCCGCTATCCCACAACCATCCTGTCCAAGATCACCTTTACCCCATTCCCATCTCCCCTCCCCTCGTCCAATCTCTCAATCAACTCCAACGCCTTCTCATTCAACTCCCTCAACACCTTCCGACAGTAGTCAAAACTCCCCGTCCGCGCCATAACATCCACCGCATACCTCTTGACCTCATCCTCCGTCGTCTTCTGCTTCAGGATGTTGATGAGCTGCAGGTTCTGCGGGTTCGAGCGGATGCTGTGGATGATGGGGAAGGAGAATTTGCCCTCGGTGAGATCTTCGCATAGGCCTTTGTTCTCGGTGTATTCGGTGCTGGAGAGATTCATATAGTCGTCGCGGATTTGGAAGAGGAGGCCGATGAGGTTGACAAGGGGAACGTAATCGCTGGTGATTGTTGTTAGCGATAGCGAATTACGTAGAGGTACTGATCAGGGGTTTTGTACGTTTCACTGTTGCTTTCGGCCTGCATGAGCTTTACAGCCAGTCTGAACAGGCCGCCGGTCTTGTTTCCTACCATCTCCAGATAGTCATCTTCGCTGGGGCATGTTAGGGTATCTCGCCAGAAGAGATCCATGCCCTGTCCTCTGTGCAGGTTGCACAGTTCTTCGGTGTAGATTTCGATAGCTCTAGAATTGTTGAGTTTGAACATCTCCTGCAATGCCTCGAAGTAGACATAATTGGCCGAGTTGATTGTCTGAGCTGTGCCGAAGATACGATGCGCGACTGGGACTCCACGTCGAAGGAGGGAAGAGTCCTCTACGTCGTCGACGCTACATTATTAACATGTGAGAAACGAGACTTTGGTACATTGGGAATGGCTGCAGTTGACGTACAGCAGTGACGCTGTATGCAACATCCCCACCACCTTCGTGATAATAGCCAGGCTCTCTTCTGGAACCTTAAGCCACACATTGAAGGCGGCAATCAACTGTTTTCGTACATCCTTGCCTGGATGATCGAACATGTAGTCATAAGGTCCCAGCAATATCTTCTCCTTCTCCTGAGACCAGGTCTTTCCGCTTGTGTATCGTAGCTCATTGCCAATGTCCTGAGGAGGATCTGAGCCCGGTGGATCGGAGGATGTGGCTGTTGTATGTAACTTCTTGCCTGCCATCCAGTCGGCTTCAGGCACCGGTTTCAAGGCAGATTTTCTGGGGGATGGAAAACCATTGCTGATGCCGGTTGAGCTTGTACGGGGAGGAATTCCACTAGGGGGCTGGAAGCTGTCGGATACCATTGTGCCTTCCAAAAACTTTCAGAACGGTTGCCAAGGCTGGATATTGGGGTCAAATGTCCACATCGTGAAGGAAGTAGCTATGGTCAAGTGCTGCCTGCGGCTTTGTCGCAACGGTTTTTCACGGATCGCCGCGGGGCTCCATGTTATTTGAATCACATGCCAGAAGTCAACGTAGACCACTATTACACAGCAGCATACGTGCAGTAGCACCAAAGCTTCCACAGTATAGAGCGAGAAGCATATCGAATCGATGAAGGAAAAGAGAAACTGAGAGCTAAGCTGCGACGTGAGACGCGGAAGGTCTTCCGCTGGATTTCCGCTCCCCCTCGTCGACTCTCACGCTCTCCCCTTGACCTGCCTGCCCGCTTTTCCCTGCCCTTTTTCATCCTCTATAATGCGTCTCCCCTACGCTCCATCTACTCCACCCTCTCCATCTTCTGCTGCCGCCTACACCCAGATCTCTACCCGCCGCGCCCCTCATCCCCTCCTAGCCCTCGATCGCACACTCCTCCACTCTCCCCCCATAGCATCCGGCTGGTCCTCCTTCCTTGGCGCAATACGTACTCAAACCTCCCTCCCTGGCTCTATCCGCGAACTCTGTATCTGCCGCGTCGCGGCATTGAATGGGGCAGAGTACGAATGGGCGCACCACATAGGCATCTTGAGGTCAGAAGGTGGTGTTGGGGAAATCGGAGAGAGGGAGGTTAGGAATGGAATAAGAGAGGTTGAAGGAGATCTGAATGAAAGACAGTGGGCGGTCATGACATACACAGACGCCATGACTAGAAATGTAAAGGTTGAAAAGGAGATCTTTGAGAGATTGAAGATTTGGTTTGGAGAAACAGAGATTGTGGAGATTACAGCGACAGTGGCTGCGTATAATTGTGTTTCCAGATTTCTGGTGGCTTTAGATGTGGGTGAGATGAACGAGAACCTGGGTGAGAAAAAAGAGGAAGCAGGAGAGAAACGAGAGTAGTCATTCGAGGTAGGAGATGAAGAATTTTTGGTAGATGATATCACTTAACAGCAGAGAAGCCTGCGGATCACTCCTGCACTAAAATTGGGTAGGAAATCCTTGCTCTGTACCTAGTCTATTGCTGAGAACATAATATGCGTGTAAGTCATAAATACGAGGTTCTTCGCTACAGTACAAACAACAAAGCAGTGGTGGTTACTTCTAGATGAGCTGCTGGAACGCACGATTGACAGGCGAGCGGACCTTGGCCCCTTTGTAGAAGTCGACTGTAATTACAGCACGCTTGCTGATACCTTCAGGGGTGAATTCGAATTTCTAGGTTCAGTGTTAGCATTCCCTCATTTTCTTTTCCGGTATACGTGCTTCGTTACCTTGTAGACATCCTTATACGGTCCGCTAGCACCAAATCGGTTCAACCCAAATTGCTCGTGAGAATATCTCTCCCAACCCATAGTTGACATTACCTCTACACTCATAGACGGGATTCCATCTGGGATACATTTAAGGCGATAGTCCTTGCTCTGCGTGTCAAAGACCTCGAAACATGGAATGGAAACCACACGGGCAGTGAGTTTATGGTGATCCTTGAGGTATTTAACAGCTTCAATGCAAATACAGACCTCCGAACCCGTACTGACGAGCGTTATGTCAGCATTTTCAGCCTCGACCGAAACGTAGCCACCCTTGATACCGTTCTCCAGAGTAGAGTTTTCAAGCTGAGGAAGATCTTGACGTGTAAGAGCAAGGATACTTGGGGTCGATTTCGAGGTCAACGCAACATAGTACGCAGCGCTAGTCTCGTTTCCGTCTGCGGGACGCCAAACCATCATATTGGGCAGAGCGCGGAAATGAGCAAGAGTCTCAATCGGCTGATGCGTGGGACCATCTTCACCTAGACCGATGGAATCGTGGGTAGCGACGTAAATCACACGGCAGTGCGAAAGAGAAGACAGGCGAACGGACCCAGCAGCGTAGGAAACGAAGTTCAGGAAAGTCCCTCCAAACGGGATGATAGTACCATATGCAGCGATGCCGTTCATCATGCCAGCCATAGCATGCTCACGGACACCGTATCGGATATATCGGCCGCCCCAGTTGCCGATGCCCAAGGCTGGCGGTTGGAAGTCAACAGCGTTCTTCCATCGAGTATTATTTGAGCCTGTCAAGTCTGCAGACCCTCCGACAAGATCAGGTACAGCTTCATGGATAGCTTCCAACACTGCCTCAGACAACTTTCGTGATGCGACTGCCTTGTCTCCAGGCTTGTACGTAGGCAGTTTCGATTGCCAGCCTTCGGGTAATTTGCCAGACAATCTTCGCAAGAGGTCTGCATGTTCTGCCTTGTGCTCCTGACCATACCTCTCGAGCAGCTTATTCCACTCTTGCTCTTTGGCAGCTCCCTCCGCAGCATGCGCGTGGTACATGTCATAAACCTTCTGGGGTACCACAAAAGATTCGTCAGGGTTGAAGCCGAACTTCTTTTTGACCTGCTTGCAATCATCCGCTTTAAGTGCGTTGCCGTGCACTCCTCCGGTGCCCTGCAACAAAGACCCAAATCCAATGGTTGTTGTAAGCTTGATTACTGAAGGCTTATCCGTGACCTTCTTCGCCTCAGCAATGGCCTTTTCAATGCCTTCCAGGTCATCATCACCATGCTTAACCCACTGTGTGTGCCAGCCATAAGCCTCAAACCGCATCATAACGTCTTCCGTAAACGCGCATTTAGTATCACCATCTAATTTTCAGATGTTAGTTCCAGGGCTACAATTAGGGCTGGGAGTACGATGAACCTACCAATCGAGATATGGTTATCGTCGTAGACCATGATGAGGTTTCCCAGCTGGAGATGACCAGCAGTACTAGCAGCTTCACTGGCAATGCCCTCCATCGCACATCCATCACCGAAAAAGCAGAAGGTGTGGGTATTTATCAACTCGAAGCCGGGTTTGTTGAATTCGGCAGCAGTGTGAGCCTGCGCAATCGCGAGACCAACTGCATTTGCGAAACCTTGACCAAGCGGACCGGTGGTGACTTCGATACCTGGTGTATCTTGTGCTTCAGGATGTCCAGGAGTGATGCTATCAACTGACTTATCGCAGCCACATCTCGTTAGCAGCTAATACATAAGCTTGGCATTGGGAGTAAGTACTCGGAAAGCCTTCAAGTCATCGAGTGACACACCGTAACCGAAAAGATGCAGTAGGGCGTATTGGAGCATACATCCATGTCCGTTTCTGTATGTAGAAAGCCTGTAAGCATATGATCGATACCATAACTATGCAATTCAAGGCCTTTGAAATTAGGCCTCTGACCAGAGCCAGTTGATTGAGAACTCAAACACCACGATTGGGCAGAAACTCACGAGAGTATAAATCGATCTCGATTAACCCAGTCAGGGTTCTTTGGGTTAAAGGTCATGAATTTGTTGAACATGACATGAGCGACGGGAGCCATGCCCATAGGGGCCCCAGGATGCCCGGAATTGGCTTTGAAGGTGGCATCGACCTGGAATAATACCACACTGTCAGTAAGAAAGACTTTGTCGTAGTCAAAAAGCGTATGTGGAAAGTCTTAACAGATAGACAGCCGATGAGGGCATTGGAAGCTTCTCAAGCTATAGTGGGGGAGCTCTGAGAGGTGTAGTGGGGTAATACTCACGGCAAGGAGTCGAATGGTATTAATGGCGAGCTCATCATCCTTCGTGTAACCCATGATTGCGAATTGATGTGTTTTGTAGGTTCTCAGGGCTTGTTTTCCTTCTTAGAAGAGCGAAGAATTGGTAGGCTGGGCGAAAAGTAAAAATCCAACGTCGACAATGGCGGGGCAATTAGGAGTGATGAATAAGCAGGGGCGTTTTTTGACGCGACGGCCACGATTGGATCGGATTCCTCAACATTAATATTCCCTCAATTTTACCTTACTATATGGGCTACGAAACATGCGCAGAAGATGTGCGTACTGCGGAAGAAGGCTATAATTCTAGCTGTCTCCTCGAATCATAAAAATCCGCTCTACCTGATATCGCTACATCGCTAGATAAGACAGTCGTCTGGAAAACGAGCGACGAAGGTAGACCACTTAGACGAGTCTTCCTATAGCCCCCAAGGAGCCAATCAAAGCCGTAGACATGGAAAGTATGATATTCCTTTTTGAGTTTTTCATGACTGAGACTGCCAAGACCTAGACGTCAACTTTTTGCTTGTCAAAAGTCGAACCTGAATGTTTCCCCCAAGTTCTCCGTACGATCAGAAGGGCGTTTTTCTCAATTAGACATTCCTAAATCAGAACTTCACTGACCCAAGTTTTCGACGCCTTAAGCTTCAAGCTTCTTCCTTAGATTCTAAGCTTTTTGGAATCATAAAAAACAGTCGAACTCTTCAATTATCGTCTCCACGGCTGCAACCTGATTTCAAGTTACCATGTTAACAGCGATCGTTAGTTGTTCATTTCCCGAGGTTCTGCTTTCGAACGTCACTTGCCAGATGTACAGATGGTTTCTGTAGTACAAGAAACACATGAGTTCATTCGATTTTCGATGTCTTACTTCCCCAAGGAAAGCTTTGAAACACCCGCTCCATGGCCTGGACTATTCCACATTTGAAAGTCTCAAGAAAACCTTGAAGTACGATATAAGGTATGCTTGCATCCGGGTCGCTTTTCAGCCCATTGCCCAGCCGCCTCATATTATGGTAGAAAAATTGAATGGCGAGACCGGCACCAACCACTTTTACTGGAACCATTCGAGCGAACCATTGTCCTTTGACTATGTGTGATTGCGCAAAGGCAGCGTCGTCTGGTACTTGTGGGTTTAGAAGAACGGCTCGGGGGATGTCCGGTTGCAGAACTGCGCTGCGGCCCAGACCGATCAACGAGCAGACCCCGGAATCAATCGCGTCTGCCATTCCAGTCCTTGAACGAAACCCTATACATCTGGTGAGATTCTATTCAAAAAGAAAGAGCGAGGCTCGAAAGACAAACCACCACTCAGCTGAATGGGAATTTTTGTATCTAGTATTTGTACTTTCTCTGCAAAATCGGTAAAGTAGGCTTCTCTGATCCGTGTTGATTCCGCCATCTTCGGGGCTTTGTCTATCGACTTCGCTGAAAAAGAATCTAGATGAGAGCGATCAGCCAACATCTGATGGAAAGATAGGATCTCTTACTGTGGAGCTTTGAAGTCTTGTTTTCCGCATTGCCACCAGATATTTCAACAGAATCTATCTGTCCGGATTCTACCAACCACCTTACTTGTTCTAGACCTTCATTCTGGGATAATCCACCCTGCGCCATATAGTCCGCTGAGTTCAGCTTTACCGAAAGACAGTATGGCCTGGGGCACTTTTCACGGATCTCGCAAATTAGGCGCTTCAATAGCGCAAGTCGTTTTTCAGCAGTTCCTCCATAGTTATCTGTTCGTCGATTCGTGTGTGAGCTTAGGAATTGAGAAAGAAGAAAACCGTGCGCTCCATGCAATTGACATCCGGCAAAGCCTGCTTCTTTTGCTGTTACCGCTCCATGTACCCAAGCTGCTACTACGGCGTCAATATCCTCCAAAGTCATTTCTCGAGGCGTTCCTAAAACC
>JAABUO010007988.1_pt1 | contig 12006 bp, 13 predicted proteins | sample 5559291 | NCBI WGS metagenome assembly JAABUO01 (sample SAMN10711878, study PRJNA513372) | rock metagenome | isolation source: Antarctica rocks | place: Antarctica: Victoria Land, Finger Mt sud
TGTGGGGTAACACTGGCTGTGGCCTCAAAAGTGAACAGCAGGACTCCAACTGCCTCGGCCAACAGTGCATAAGCGAACTTAGCGCTCCGAAAGCGGCCCTCGGGTGTTTGCAGCAATCCCGGCATCGCAATAGTACAGTCAAACTACCATTAGCAGCCGCAAATGCAACAACTGTCGGGCTCAGCCGTTTCGACAAGGTCGCGTCACCCGTCGTTGCGTTACGAGGTCTTGCAAAACCAGTTATGTCGAAGGCAGTCCCGACGGATTGGCTCCAACTTGAAGCTCTCACGATGTTGGACATGGTGAGCACGAGTACCTGTACCTGGTAGCGCCACAATGTAACACCGCTGTCCTAAAAGCGCGCGCTGAACCTATTCTACTGAGCAGTTGTTCGAGAAGTTGACTGCTGACTTGCCCCATCCCCTCCTCGTTAACACATGGAACAGCTACCACCAGTGCCCTTACGACACAAGATCTGGAATCTAAACAAACGTAATACAACGTAACGCTCCCGTTGCAGTCTTAGCACATCATAGAGCATACTCAGTGCCGTTCGCACCTCCCTCTCAAACTCTTTCGCACTGTTGCATAGCCGTCAAGTCTGCAAATCTGTCTCCATTGTCTTTGCTGTCTTTTTTGGCTTCCTGTTTGCTCCGCCAAAATTCTGTCGTGCTCGCTGTCTCATATACCGCGGTCACGTGTCTCTATCAATCCTGCACTGGCGATTGCCCAAGCGCTCCACAGGACATTTGCGCAAAGTACAAGAGTACCAGCACACCGACTCATAGTTGTTTCACATATGGCAGTTGGGACCAGCACTGATCTCAGGCCTGTTCAGCGGGTAAAAACTTTTACACCAATTCCAATTATTGCAGCACCGCTGACCGTCATGGGTCGGAAGGCAGCTCGTGCACCTTGCATTAGAGGGTTGCCTCAGACTGCAAACATACTTGGAACAACAGAAGGCTAAGCATGCCACAACTGTGTGTGATGCAGGTCGTTCGTGGCACACATGTATCAGACGGCGCTGGTGTGCCCATCTGTCGCTCAGTGGGCACCCCTGCCTTGCGCAACCTGGACCCCTACCTGATGCTTGATGAGCTGAAAGCTCCAGCGCATATGGTCACAGCAGGATTTCCGGATCATCCACACAGAGGGTTTGAGACCTGCAGCATTATGCTGGAGGGCAAGATGGAGCACGAAGATTCTGTTGGCAACAAGGTCGCAATCAACTATCAACTCTGCATCACAAACAGACTGTATCCAACAAGTACAAGGCATAGATGTTACAGAAATTGCTTGCATTGCATGCACCACAAATCTAGAGCAAGTAGCATAACCACAATGAATCTGAAAACCCACAAAAGCGTTTCAAGTATCTCAAGACCAACAAACTATCCTGTCTGCACTGCTCATGTCTTTGTCATGTTGCTTGGCAGGGGGTGATTGGGCCCGGGGGGGTGCAGTGGATGACTGCAGGCAGGGGGATTGTGCACAGTGAGATGCCCAAGGTGACAGAGGGCAACCTGTGGGGCTTCCAGCTCTGGATCAACCTCCCCAAAAAAGACAAAATGGTCAAGCCTAGGTACGAAACGAACAGAAACCCATGCGGTTGTACAGCTGCATGCATCACTGCCTCAGCATTGTGAGTAGCAGTGGTCAAGCCTAGGTAAGGCACTGACTTGAAGCCATGCAATTGTACAGCTGCCTGCATCTTAGTATTGTGAGTAGCCATGCACGTAAACTTGCTTCAGCAGTTCTGGATGAGACTTCACACAAACAATCAGAGGGTTGTAAAGCCTGCGTCCAAGGCCTCAGCTGTGCCACAAGACTATGCCATTGGCATTGATCAAAGAAAAGCCCCAGGCTGCCTGTTGCCTGTGTATTTGCTTGTGCTATGACATTCAACTACATCCTGGATCTACCTGTGCTGCTTCGCATCTCAATGCATGCAGGTACCAGGATTACCAGGCGGCTGATATCCCATCAGTCAACCAGGATGGGGTCACAGTCCGTGTGATGGCGGGAAGCCATAAGGGCACGACAGGGCCAATTGTGATGCGCAACCCTGGCTTGTTGATGGACGTCATGCTCTCCAAGGGCGCATCCTTTTCACAGGACGTGAGTCACAACTGAAGTTCTGCTTTCATACTGCAGCTGTTGACCTGAAATGACTTACCTGCCACTTTGTCATTGTGTCCAAGAATACAGCATTCTTATCGGCACATCCAGCAATCTCAGGTTTTGAAAGTTTTTGCGATTTGCAATTTACATTTTGCTGTTGGTCTATTTTAAGGCTCAAGTTTTCCAGGAGGGAGGTGAGTCACCTTTGACCAAATGTATGTGTCATGCACATGTCTCAGCCACTGATGGATGCTACAAAAGGGTGCAGCAATTTTTGAATTGTAAGGTTTACGATGGCTTTCAACATTATGCGTCTCCCACGGCCAAGTTGTTGCACCCTCCATTCAGCGTTATAGTGCCAATGCAGAATTCGCTTTGAGATGCATAGCACCTGGCTTGTGCATCAATGCTCCACCCCCTTGGGTCCCTCTGCAGATGGTGTGCAGGTTGTACGACAGTCATGGCACAAGTGAGGGCGTGTCATATATATATACACACCCAATCAATTACTGTGTGACAGTATGTATACAAAGTATAAACTGCTTTGTTATCAATAAACTCATACATGTGTGTACAGGTGCCAAGAGGATGGAATGGTTTTGCATATGTCTGTGCCGGTAGTGGCAGAATTTGTGGCACCCAGGGCAGTTGTGAGCATGCCCTGGTTTTCGGCCCTGGAGATCATATGACTGCTACCACCAATGATGAGGAGGGATTGAGATTCCTGTTGATCGCTGGTCAGCCCATTGGGGAACCTGTGGTACAATATGGACCATTTGTCATGAATACACAGGTAATGACTTGTCACAAGAGGCCTGAGATGTTGGCGTCATGTTCATAGGTGTCTTGTTCAAACTACTTTCAGACCTGAATTGCGAGTGCGAGGGGTTGTGTGCCAGCAGGAGCATGGGGATGAAGCCTGAATGTGTACTGCATTGTCTATGGTGCAACAGTTGTGACACAATTAGCTGGAGCTGCTGAATGTGTTTTGTTGAGGAGCATCTCAGCCTACATACATGTGCTAAAAGTGTATGTAACTTATGTACAATTTATACTGGTGTGGACTTGTGTGCAATGAGGCTGCTGCTGTACTCAATGTTTGGCAGGGTTTGTCTAAGGCATTCTTGTATTCCAGCTGGTGCTTTGATTGCAGCATGTTTGTTCAACGCCTTTGGCAGTCTAAGAGTTGATAGGATGTATGTTGACTTCTTGTATTTGACTGTATGCTGCTGTTAATCTGCAGAGTGAGATTCAGAAAGCCTTCATTGATTTCCAGACAGGCAGGCTACAGAATCCAGAAGATGATGTATGGATGTAGTGGTCATGACAATTCTCAGTTGCAACTGTTAATGTACGCAAGCTAAACATGCTAGATATCTTCAACAACATACCCGTTGATGATGATGGCGACCCTGCTGTCTGTCACAGTTGATTTCACCTCCGTGTTCTGAAAGGATCCTGCTTGCATGGAAATGCTGTCTAAGTAGTAAACAACGTTGAGCAATGTTGTGCAAGAAATCCCCACTCAGTGCTGCAGATGCATCATATAGCTAGACACTCTGTTATGACCTGCTTGCATGCATTCTGATCTGTCTGCACCGTTCGAGCCTTAAGACTTGATTCTGCCACAACTGATGAAGAGCTTACCTCATGAGCTGATCAGCACACCACAATGTCATGCTAAGCATAATAACACACCGTATTACACACGCACAAGGTGCATCACGCAAAAGCGAAGAGAGAGTCCTATGAGCTGCTTGCTAGCTCCGCAGGTGAGCTATTTGCACCAAGCAAATGAAGCTGTCATGCATGACATGGCATCTGCTGTGACCGAGTATACAGCAGGAATCTGAAGCTGTTGCTTTCAAGATTGATTGCGCAATCCCCCAGGGTATGCTGGATCAGGATGCTTAAACAAGTGGGAATCACAATGTACAGCAGCAGTCAAAAGTCTGCATCTCAACATGTGCATTGCTGTACATCGCAGCATTTTGCTGCACCGCCAACTGCCATGGTATCGTGAGTCAGCTCATCACTGGGAATTCCGTGATCAAGTTTGAAAGGAATAGCTTTAGAGTTCAGCTGTCAGCGAGGGGTATAGCAGCTTGCTTTGCCTCGGCGCAGCCGAAGGCGCAGGTAAGCGGATGTGTGGATTGTCTAAGTCAAAGTCAAAAAGTCAAACAGCAACCACTCTGGCAAATTTTCTGGCACCTGCAAGTGATTGCACTGAAAACAGGGGCTTGCTGGTTGCACAAGCTTTGCTTCAACTGACAGCAAAGCTTGCTCAACAAGCAAACTCCTTGTCTTCTGTGAAGCTCTGGCTAACAGCACACTGCTTTGCTGCACAAACTGGATACTACAAAAGAAAGCTGGCCTGTTTTTACAGACAGCACTGCCCTCTTGAGGCCTGCTTGCCTATGGCTTTGGCTTGCTGCTGTGCAGCAAACTTGCCCTCTGCTGACAATAGGTTTCCTAGGTCAACGCACAGTCAGGGTCAAAGCTCTGCAGCTAGCGCTACGGACGATATCTGCCGCACTGGTCCCACCTACACACGCGTTCGATGGTTTACTAGGCCTGCCTGGCCGTACCGCCAGTCAGAATGAGCTGTCATCGCACACGAACTGTTCTGCTAAGCAAGGACTGGTTTTGGATACAGACTTTTGACGACCACTGTACATTGCAAACTCCAGCGATGCAAGCATCCAGACCCGGATTTATGACTCACGCTGTATGCCTCATACCTTGTCGAAACAGAGTGTTCAGCTCTTTTGTGGTGAGAAGCTGCTTTCAGTCAATATGTCAAAGACCCAGGTATTTTTCAATGACTTTCGGCATTCTCATTCAGACTATTTTCTGTATGGTGGTCAAGCTTTGCGCATTGTCGATCAGTACACATATTTGGGGATTGTTTTGCACAAGTCAGGCTGTTTTAAAGCGGGAATTGAGAAGCTTGCAGCTGCAGGCAAGCGCGCTCTTGTTGCAATGCAGTACCGCTGCTCAGAGTTGGGTCTTGATGACACACATCTATGCTGTTCTTTGTTTTCAACTCTGGTACAGCCAGTCCTTTCAAATGGTTGTGAGGTATGGTGTCTCGAAAGGCCCTCCCTGTTTTCGCAAACGAACACTGTGCATAACCATTTTATGAAACGCACATTACATGTGCGCAAGTCTGTTCCGGATGGCATCGTTTTATGCAAACTGGGAAGAGTGCCATTGCAATTACATTGGCAAAAAACGGTACTCAAGTATGTCAGCAGGCTTAGCAAGTTACGCTCTGACAGGCTGGTCAAAAAGGCTTTTACCCATGCCTCATCTGTGAACACTCTTTGGTGGCAAAAACTGTCCCTTTGGCTGAGCCAACATGGATTTGAAGGTGTGCTAGCAGAGGGGACCTTCTCATTAGCCAATGCTGAACAGCATTCAGGGACAAATGTTACCACGGCATTTGCCAATCTTCAGCTACAAAGGTCAGTTTTTTCATGGACAACATGTTTTTTGACTCCAATGTCATGGCCTCTTTCCTTCGTGACATAAGACCCAGTGCTTCATTGTTTTCACTCATCAAGTTCAGGTTAGGTGGTCACTCATTGAGGGTCGAGAATGACAGATGGTTGAGACCCAAACCACCTAGAGAACAACGTGTTTGTCGTCACTATTCTATGCAAGCGGTTGAAGACGAGCAACATTTCCTTTTTGACTGCCCTTTTTACAGCATTATTAGAGGTCAGCATTTCTCGTTATTTGGCCCAAACTACCAACAACGGGACCTTAGGCTCTTTTTCCAGCAGAATTCCCACCAGCTTGGTTTTGTTGCACACCACATACACCTGTGCTTTCAAGCCAGGATGTCTGATGAGTCACAACTGGCTCCACACCCCAGACTGTAAGGTGCTAAATGAAATGAGTGTCATAACATGAGAATTTTGACCTGCACCGCAAGTGGCAGTACTGTCATGAGCTGTGTCTCGGAGAAACACTGCTAAGCTTTGCAGCCGCACGCAATGCAAATGATGTGGAAGTGGCTCTAAACAAGTCCACCCTTGCGGTCGACATCTGACATGTCAAATGTTCCAAGTTGTTTGCCTGCAATCACAGGTGTCTCACACATCAAGTCTCTTACACACAAAACCGTTTAATTTGCCCTTGCCCACTCCAACATAATGCATCCTGGCTGTCAACGAGCTGATATCAGCTTGCCCACTCCAACATAATGCATCCTGGCTGTCAAAGAGCTGATATCAGCTTGTACATTAAAGAATTGTAAGGCTTTTGGTATTGGTTCAAGAACATTATAAGTTAAGAAGGTCTGGAGTGATCTCTGTAGTGTGGTCTGTAGCGCAGCAGGCCATGACGATGTGACATGTACATGTGTACCATGTATAACTTGCTGTATGAGGTTTGACCTTTAGCAACTGTATGAAAAGTGACATCAGGTTTACCCTTCAGATTAGTTCGTGCACAAAAGTGTTGAAATTGCGAGGTGTGATGAGCCGTTACTAATGTGAGCTGTTGCCAGCAAGAGATGGGTGTACATAAGGGCGTCCCTTTGTTTTGCAGCCACTTGAGCTGTCCTGTTGTTCTGCAACCTAACCGGTGTGAATGTTTTGCTTCATGTTCGCAGAATTGTCTTGCACTACATTGAGACATGGCCAAGTTTCAGAGTCTAGATGGTCTCATATGAACATGTGCATCAATGCCTTCAGGCAGGCTGTCATTTGATGTCATACCAAAAATCCAGCTGCAAACGTATGTGGTAGCCAGAACCATTTCATGCTGCCCAGCAAGACTTGTGAAATTATCTACAGCTTTTTTTCCTGCTTCCATGTCCCCTCTGTTCTTCTGCATGAATATTGCCCTGCACATAACTGGCGACATTCAAAATGACACACGGCTTGTAGTGTTTATGTTGTTTGTCTGCTGGGCAGTCTGCTCAATCACCTCAATGCAACAGAATGAAAAGAAAAGTCTGCGCCTTTCAGCAATCATAACTGGAGCCTTTTGAGGCAGCAGCCCTAAGCTAAGACCATCGACCGTAGCACAAAAGAAAAGCCTCAATGCAATGCTCAGGTGCCAGACCAGCACGTGGGCCGAGTTACACTTTGCACAATGAATGTGGAATGCCTGAGCCTTTGGAGGCACCAAAGTCAGGACGCTGCCTGTGGTCCAACTGTAGCAATTGCCATTGGATGATTCCTACCGTATTTGGGTGATGAGAAACATGCATACATGTGCAAAGTAAACACATACCTGCCGCGAGATAGGATAACAGCTCAAGGGAGGGAGTGCAGCATCTGCAATGTCTAGCTGGCAGCAGCAAGCTGTGCAGCTGCTGCTTCATGTTCATCTGCAGCTGCTGTCAGAGCTTCTGCTGGTGATTTTGGAGACTGAGTGGCTTTCTTGGCTGCTGCTTTTGGCATAAGCTTGTTGCGTGCATCTGTGGCAGATATGAGAGGATAGCCTGCCGCTTGCAGCGCCTGCAGGCAGAAATCCTAAATACTGAGTGTGAACCCCACTGACTGACTGACTGACTGACTGACTGACTGACTGACTGACTGACTGACTGACTGCACATCTCAGAGCCTGTCAGAATCCATAGAAGAAGTAACACCTTTGCTACACCGACTGCAGACACATTTTGCAGTCCGTCCCATGTTTGTGAGGGGGGGGAGGGGGGGGGGGGAGGGGGGTAGGTACCTGGATGGCTTGTGCTTCAACAACCTTGGCAGTGCTCTGCCCATGCTCACTGGAGGGCACGACCAGATAGGCCGCTTCCATTCTGCCCCCGCCCCTCACTTTGCCAGCCTTGCTGCGGTGCCTGTTCAGGCGGCCCTTCAGCTCGTCTGTCTGTCCACAGTAGAAGCGTCCGTCACCCCTTCTAACTATGTACACACAGCTGCAGCCAACTGTTGAAGGCGGCGGCACCTGGCCACCTCTCACCACCTGCACTTCTAGCGTACTGTTTTGACCTGAACCCTATATATGTTTGTTTGAACATGATAGCGTGAACAATATTATTATGATTGCTGTTGTCAACACTAAATATGTCTGACCTAGGGATGCTCAGAACAGACTGCCAGAGACAAGACTTGCTCTGCATGTACCTAGCTCGTCTTCAGCCAGAAAGCTTGAACATGATAACTATTACCATATTGAAACAAATTTTAAGCATATCAAACTTGACACACCTAGTAATAATGACACAACCAGCAACTAATTAATCAGAGGTTTATATTATTGCTGGTCCTCTCATACAATGGCATGGTTCTCTCACTGTTGAAGTATACCCAAAGATGATACATACAGCTGAAGCTGTTCATGCAATACAATCCCCACTGGCAGCCACATGCAGCAAGTTGTACTGTACAGTGCAGCAGTGCTGAGCAATTTCAGGCGCATGTCAAAACTGCACACTGGGTTTTCTAGCTTTGCACAAACATACCTACATTTTCAAGCTGAAAAGCACAAGACCGACCTGGATTCGCAAGCTAGAAACCACAAGGCTTGCACAAACATACCTGAATTTGCAAGTCTTGCGCGTCAGATGTCAAGCCCTCAGGGCCATGTGGATGTGTCAACTCCTCATGGGGATTCTGGGTGCTGCTGCTGTACCTGTCGCTGCTGGTAACAATGTCATGACTGTTGGTGATACCATTACCGTCGACAGCCTGGAGCCAGTCACTGTGCTGAGTTGACTGCTGAGAGTCAGCTTGCTGATCCTGAGAGTCAACTTGCTGATCCTGAGAGCTATGCAGTGAGTCTGAGTGCTGTGAGTGAAGAGTGAGGAACAGCGGCTGAGCTACTGAGCTGAGCAGCTGGGCAGCATCTTCAATGCTTGGTCCAGCCTGTGGCTGTGGCGTGCTGACAGCCTGTACCACAGCACAGCAATGCTTCAGCAAGATGATGCTGATGACTGATGGCATGCAGAGCTTCATGCAGTTTGCGGAGTTGAATATCACAATATAAAGCAAAACACTATTGTGATGGTGGTGATAAAATAAAGAATAGTAACAACCACAGTAATGACAATGTATACGTATTTATATATCTATACATATATGTTGATTATTCATTACTTATCTAATGGTATAAATATATGTACTGAATACAAGGCATGAGTATGCTATGACCACAGCTGTACAGCACATTCCCAGAGAAGGGCAAGCGATTGGTATGACCACATGGCACAGCAACCCAGAAAGACCTGAAAGAAAATATCAATGTTGCATCATGGTCCAGTCGAAAATTGAGGACAGTCAACATGCCTCACCTGGTTTCATGCATCGGTTTTAGCAGATTCAAAATTTTGACCCGTAAACCCCTGGATGCGAAGCGGTATAGGTGACAGCCCGAAACCCTAACTCAGTGCTCAGAACCCTGACTCATTGCTCAAAACAATGCATCAAGGCAGGTTAGGGTGCGCAGTCTGCCTGCATGCACACCTGAATGTTCGTCGCTGGGGTCTGCCGCTGAGGTATGCCTCTGGCTGATGTCCCATTAGCCTGAACAGCAGGTGTGGAAGGCGCAAATCCATCTTGCTGGGAGCTGGCCTGCTGCTCTAGTTCCTGCACCAGACATATGTGCTGGTTGAGGTTTAGGGTTTGGTGCTTTGGATGAATTTGTGTATACCCTAACCCTGCTTAATTTCCTGCACCATACATGTGAACTGGACAGGGTTCAGATTTTGAGGCTCAGGATGTGATTTGAGTCAACCCTAAACCTGCTTTAGTTCCTGCACCAGATATGTGTACTGGATGGAAAACCTAGCATGGCGCTCATAGCTGAATGCACTCACATGCTTTTGCTTTCTCTTGATCCAAGTTGCACAGAATTGCATGACGTCACAATCCATTTTGTGAACATGGTACCAACAACATTCATGCAAGCTGTCCACTGTCTCTTGCAAACTGTTGTGCAATTGCGTGAACATAGTATTTTGACTTCTTTTTCCTGTGAATACAAAGTCAGCCACATCAGCATACACAACGTAGCGTAGCAGCGCAGCGCAGCTCAACAACATCAAATTGGTTGCATGAGGGGCACAGAACCGGAGAACAAAGTGTTGGTCAGGGGTCATGGTCTTGACTGGTATACCTTGAACAGATGGGCAGCCCTTTGTACAATGTCAGGTGGGACCTGGCACTGCAGGGCAACATCTAGGGCCAGGCTCTCTGTGCTGCTGCCTGGCACCATCCTCCAAGTTGGCACACGCCCTCCCATACCTGCAAAGGCAGTACCAGATACACTTGTAACACATCAAGTCTGTGACAGAGCTTGAGTTGGATTAAGATGCACACCATGCGTCAGGCCCAGTCCCAGCCAATATCTAATTTGGAAGCAAGTCATTGCCAGCTAGTAATGAAGTTTCTGGTAAGAAAGTTACTAGCTGGGGATGATTTGCTTTTGAATTAGCTGTTGGCACAGCACTACACCTTGTCAGCTGCTATCGACCACAACATTGTCCATGCATTGTACTGCATTGTTCACATGCATCGACTCCTATAGATATGTCTAACTGCCACTGTTAATAGGCAAAGCAGACAAGGAAAACATGTTCAAACACTCAAATCACAAGTGAGCCGTCATTTGCAGTGATTGCCAATCATGCCAATACAACTCACGCATTCATACATTCACTCACTCACTCACTCACTCACTCACCACTCACTCACTCACTCACTCACTCACTCACTCACTCACTCACTCACTCACTCACTCACTCACTCACTCACCTTGATTCATTTGTTGATTCAGCGTTTGCTCATTGATTCAGGAATCCATTCAAAACATGTCTAGGGTCGGGTGGGTGCAGTCCTGAGTAGCTCTCTTCAATGCACCTGCAATATACTTATAAATATATGGGGAAATACTAGGCTCACCCAGCTGCTGTGTATGCTGTGCCAGATCAGTTTTGGCCCCGAGCTGTGAGGTGAGTGCTGCAGGCACATCCTGTGATGGGCTGCCGCTGCTCACTGCCCGAGTCTGCATCATCATGTTGACCATGTTGGGGGTATGGGTTGGCATGTCCAGCAGCTGATGCAGGTGCCTGCAGCAGCAAAGAAGAAGTACGACGCCAGCCTGGCACATGATGACAATAAGGTTTTGCTGGCAACTGCATGGGTACTTTCTGGTAGCAAGCTGCACACAGTGCCAACAGAAGCACCACAGTGCTTTTTTGCACAGTAGATTGTGGACCACACAAGACCACAGCTTCATGCAGTTTGGAAAGAGCTCAATCCTGATGGATATGTGCAGAAATGATCTACAGAAGTACTTCATAGAGCGCTTTGGTGATAATCGACAGCATATCTGCACTACATTGCCATTTGCTATTGACAGCAAAACACCTTCGGCGGACTCCAGTTTGTCAAGAAGAAGACAATTTCCCAACAACCTCTAAGCCAGCTGAGGACCTACCACAGCACTTGTCAGAAAGAAAAGAAAATAAAAGTTTACGCTTTTCAGCGACCATAACGGGAGCCTCCTAAGGCGGCAGCCTGGAGCTAACAGCGCTTGTCATACAGCAGAGCTGTACAGCGAGCATCTGATGATACAAACCGCAGACGGAGGGAGTGTGGGGAGGGGTTGATCAAACTGGAGAGGCAAGCGAAGCTCATGATTGCAAGTTTGAGGACATGGACAGAGACCAGAAGAGTCTGAATTTGGTTATGTACAACAGAGACCAGAAGAAGGAGAGAGAGGAAAGAATAGGCGTGGGGCACTCAAGACCACAGAGATCAGTACTGCACTTGCTGTGATCTCTTGAGATCATCATCCAGTCTGGATCCTGCTTGCCGTGAGTCCTTAGAATAGTGCAGGAAATTGTGCCTATATATCAGTGTGCTGAACACCAGTCGTACCGGTCTAGGTTTGGTGCGGTCAGCA